>Ga0209550_10001207_pt1 | contig 24941 bp, 23 predicted proteins | sample LauGreSuBDMM15SN_2_FD_187567 | JGI IMG/M metagenome (GOLD analysis project Ga0209550, IMG submission 187567) | Freshwater lake microbial communities from Lake Michigan, USA - Su13.BD.MM15.SN (SPAdes) (version 5) | ecosystem: Environmental > Aquatic > Freshwater > Lake | place: Lake Michigan... | reverse complement strand
CAGCCGCTGTTGGACTGCTTTAACCTCTGACAGGAGCGCGGCGAAATCATGGCTCCGATCAAACAGGCCAACGAAGTGGTCTCCTTCGGGCTCTTCAACACACAGGACGTGGGCACTGCCACCGCCTTCGCGTACCTCAGCAGCCAAACCGTTGAAGGTGGCTCGGCAGCTTTCGCGTTCCGGCATGAGGTAAACGCCGTCCCTCAGCACAGCAGCACCCGATGCTTTGAGAGCACGCCATGCTCGTTGGCGCAAGGTCGCGTTTTCGGTCGGTAAGGTGGTGATAAGCGTTAGCCATTTGTTCATGAACGTTACTCTACACAATTGTAGATAAACATTCAAATTATTTCTTGCGTTAATCCACAAACATCGCCTTCTGCGTCAAGCCGCCACCGCCACCTTCGGCGTGCCCAAACTCCTGAGCACATCCCGCACCATCTGCGCCCGCGCCTTGGGGTCGGGCAGTTCGCGTTCGATGCGGATTTTGTCGTTGCCCGCCAGCTTGATGTGCTTGTTTTTCTGAATCAGGCCGATGATGGCGATTGGCTCCACGGGCGGGTTGGGCTTGAAGGTGATCTGGATGACGCCCTTCTCAAACGGATCATTTCCCATTTGTCTATTGATGAAAAAAGATAGGTCATTTGGTTTATAAAATCATCTATGCTTGCAGGTCTTGTCATCCATCACGCAATGCCAAAAAACATCCGTCAAATCCCTAGCGGGCCCATTGACAATGAGTAAATCTGAAGTCCAAACACGCTCAGAGCTCATTGATTTCCAATTGGTTACAGCTGGTTGGAACGTCAAAGACCCCACTCAGGTCATAGAAGAGTTCGACATCTTGACAGCCTTGCCCCCAGGTGTTGCCGAGCCGCGCACGCCTTATGAAGGGCACCAGTTCAGTGACTACGTGCTGCTGGGCAAGGACCGCAAGCCCTTGGCTGTGGTTGAGGCCAAAAAGACCAGCCGCGACGCCGCCATAGGCCGTGAGCAGGCCAAACAGTATTGCTACAACATTCAAAACCAACTGGGCGGCGAGTTGCCCTTTTGCTTCTACACCAACGGACACGAGCTGTATTTCTGGGATTTGGAAAACGCGCCACCCCGCAAAGTGGTCGGCTATCCAAGCCGCGACGACCTGGAGCGCCTGGCCTACATCCGTCGCAACCGCAAGCCGCTGACCCAAGAATTCATCAACATTTCGATCGCAGGGCGCGATTACCAAATCCGAGCCATTCGCTCGGTTTTCGAAGCCATCGAACAAAAAAGGCGTGACTTTTTGCTGGTCATGGCCACTGGCACGGGCAAAACGCGCACCTGCATTGCCATGGTTGATGCACTCATGCGCGCGGGCCACGCCGAACGCGTGTTGTTTTTGGTGGACCGCATTGCCTTGCGCGACCAAGCGCTGGAAGCCTTCAAAGAGCACATGCCCAACGAGCCGCGTTGGCCCAATGTGGGTGATAAAGAGCTGGCCACCGACCGCCGCGTTTATGTGGCCACCTATCAAACGATGCTCAACATCATCCGGGACCCAGCGCAAAACCTGTCGCCGCACTTCTTTGACTTCATCGTGGTGGATGAAAGCCACCGCTCCATTTACAACACCTTCGGTGAGGTGCTGAACTATTTCAAAACCCTCACTCTGGGTTTGACCGCCACGCCCACCAACATCATCGACCACAACACCTTCCAGCTGTTCCACTGCGAAGACGGCTTGCCCACCTTTGCCTACACCTACGAGGAAGCCGTCAACAACGTGCCGCCTTATCTGTGCAACTTTCAGGTCATGAAGATTCAGACCAAGTTCCAGATGGAAGGCATCAGCAAGCGCACCATTTCGCTCGAAGACCAAAAGAAGGACTATTTGATGAAAAACTGGTTTTGACCCCGTAACCCGGTTGTCGCTGAAATCAATTTCACGCCACCAACCCATTCAAAAATTCATCCGCCCGCACCACCTGTATTTCGCCCAGTGTGTGGCTGTGCGGCAAATGACGCACTACCTGTACCGCTTGGGCTTGGGGCTGTTCGCGGGCAAACCGCAGCAGTGCGCGGTGGGGTTTGGGGTCTGACAGTTTGCATTCCACCAAGTGGGTGAGCTGGCCTTTGAGGCTCAGTGCAAAGTCCACCTCGGCCCCGTCTTTGGTGCGGATGTAGTGCAGCCCACTTTCTTGGCCTTGCACGTCGTGCTGCCACTGCACATGTTTGTGCAATGCGGTGGCCACCAGGTTTTCAAAGCGCAGTCCGTCGTCGCCCACCACCAAGCCGGTGTCGTAAAAGTAGACCTTGGGCGTTTGCAGCACGGCGCGTGCAATGTTGTCGTGAAAAGGGCGCACCACAAAGACGATGTAAAGCGCCTCCAGAATATCGAGGTATTTTTTCAGTGTGACGGGCGAGACGGCCAGGTCGCGCCCAATGCTGGCCAGCGACAGGGGCGAGCCCACACGCGAGCGCAACAGTTCTGCAAACAAGCGAATGGCGTTGACTTCTTGGATGCGCGAAAACTCCAGCACGTCGTTGCGCACCAAGCCGTCAAAGTATTGCCTGCGCCAGCGTTCTGCCTGTTCGTTGTCCGGGGCCAGGCAGGGCTCGGGAAAGCCGCCGCGCTCTAGCAAATGCGTCAGCGCCGCATCGGGCTCGGCCCCGGTTTGTTCGCACCATTCGCGCACCGAGACAGGGTGCAGTCGCAACCCGAAAAAGCGCCCAGCCAACGATTCGCCGCTTTGCCGAAAGGTGTCCATGCGGGCGCTGCCGGTTACCAGCAGTTGTTGGGTTGCGGGTTTGCCGTCAACTACGCCTTTGAGCCAGGCTTTCCAGTCGGGCATTTTGTGAATTTCATCGAGCACCAGCAGCGGTGCCAGTGGGTTCCAGCGCTGGTGCAGAATGATGGCCCGGTCGGCGGGCACGTCGTAATTGAGGTATTGCCCGCCTTGCTGGGCGATGAGTTGGCGGCTGAGCGTGGTTTTTCCGACCTGGCGCGGGCCGGTCAGGAACACCATTTTTTTGGTCAAGTCGGCCTTCACTCGGTCATCGAGATAGCGTTTCATAAGGTCATTTTACGACCAAACGAAATAACTTTATTAAAAAGTCGCGACTAAATTAAAAAGTCATGTGATTTAGTCGAGTTTTAGCGATTGACTATGCCATCGATGTTTCTGTCTTCGGCGTCCCCAAACGCCTGAGCACATCCCGCACCATCTGCAGCTGCGCCTTGGGGTATGGCAGTTGAGCTCAATTCGCAGTTTGTCACCGCCCGCCAGCGGTAGCGACGGGTCAAGTTCAATCGCCTAAACGATCGGTCCAATAAACGGGTCGCCTGCGGTGATGAGCGATGGCCAGAACCAAAACATGGTCTGCGTGGACCATCTAGATCACATGAAAAGGAAAGCGCCGCATTCCTGTTTTGCGAAGCGCGGTTGCGTCGATGGCCGGGAAGGTTTGTGGGTTGCGGCAAATCCGCAGCATGGTTGATTCAAATTCAGCCAAATAGTCAGCGCCCAAGCCTGGCAGCTGGGTTTCGTAAAAAGCGACCTGGTCGAGGTGCTCGGTCAGGGCCGCACGGTGAAAGCGATAGATCACCGCAACGGAGCGCGGGCAGCAGCGCTGGCCTCTTCTGACGACACGCTGCTATTTTGCCCCTGTGTGATCTGCAGGGCACGGCGTTGGGCTTCTGCATGCCAGGCTTTTTCGATGTCAGCCGTGCTCTGGTCTTCCAGTAATATCAACAATTTATGCGCCAAAGCCGCCCGCTCGTGCACGGGCAGATGCAGTGCTGAATGTTCAAGTGTTTGATTGTTCATGGCGATTCCTTTGTATTGGCAGCATTTTGAACTTTCAAGGCAGGCTGCGCCAGTGTTTGTGACATCAGGCCACCGCCACCTCCACCTTCGGCGTGCCCAAACTGCGCAGCACATCCCGCACCATCTGCGCCCGCGCCTTGGGGTCGGGCAGTTCGCGCTCGATGCGGATTTTGTCGTTGCCCGCCAGCTTGATGTGTTTGTTTTTCTGGATCAGGCCAATGATGGCCATGGGGTCCACAGGCGGGTTGGGCTTGAAGGTGATCTGGATCACGCCCGGGGCGGCGTCGACCTTGATGACGCCATAGGGCTGGGTCAGCACGCGCAGGCGGTGCACGTCCACCAAGGTTTGTGCCTGCGGGGGGAGCTTGCCAAAGCGGTCGACCAGCTCTTCGAGCAGGGCGTCGATCTGGTCGCTGGTTTTGGCTGTGGCCAGCTTTTTGTAAAAGGACAGTCGCAGGTGCACGTCACCGCAGTAGTCGTTGGGCAGCAGGGCGGGGGCGTGCAGGTTGATGTCGGTGGTGGCGGTGAGCGGGTTGAGCAAGTCTGGCTCTTTGCCCAACTTCAAGCAGCGCACCGCTTCGGACAACATTTCGTTGTACAGCTGAAAGCCCACTTCAAGCATGTTGCCGCTCTGGTTTTCGCCCAGCACTTCGCCCGCACCTCGGATCTCCAGGTCGTGCATGGCCAAATAAAAACCGCTGCCCAGTTCTTCCATTTGCTGGATCGCGTCCAGCCGCTGGGCGGCTTGTTTGGTCAGGCCGTCGATCTCGGGCACCATCAAATAGGCATAGGCTTGGTGGTGCGATCGGCCCACGCGACCGCGCAACTGGTGCAGCTGGGCCAGGCCGAATTTGTCGGCGCGAGAGATCACGATGGTGTTGGCCGTGGGCACGTCGATGCCGGTTTCGATGATGGTCGAGCACAGCAAGATGTTGTAGCGCTGGGCCACAAAGTCGCGCATCACACGCTCCAACTCGCGCTCAGGCATCTGGCCATGGGCCACGGCGATGCGGGCTTCGGGCAGAATTTCTTCGAGCTTTTGGCGACGGTTTTCTATGGTGTCGACTTCGTTGTGCAAAAAGTAGCACTGCCCGCCACGTTTGAGTTCGCGCAGCACCGCCTCGCGGATTACGCCCGTGCCTTCGTTGCGCACAAAGGTCTTGATGGCCAGACGGCGCTGGGGCGCGGTAGCGATCACGCTCAAATCGCGCAAGCCCTCCAAAGCCATACCCATGGTGCGGGGGATCGGCGTGGCCGTGAGCGTCAACACATCCACCTCGGCGCGCAGGGCTTTCATGGCCTCTTTGTGGCGCACGCCAAAGCGGTGCTCTTCGTCGATGATGAGCAGGCCTAGGTCATGGAATTTGGTGGATTCACTCAGCAGCTTGTGGGTGCCGACCACGATGTCCACCGTGCCATCGGCAATGCCTTTGAGGGCTGCGGTGACCTCTTTGCCCGACCTGAAACGCGAGACCTCGGCCACTTTGACGGGCCATTTGGCAAAGCGGTCTTTCAGGGTCTGGAAGTGCTGCTCGGCCAGCAGGGTGGTGGGGGCCAGAATCGCCACTTGTTTGCCGCCGGTCACCGCCACAAAAGCGGCGCGCAGCGCCACTTCGGTCTTGCCAAACCCCACATCGCCACAAACCAAGCGGTCCATGGGGCGCGGGCTGATCATGTCTTGAATGACGCAGTGGATGGCCGCCTTTTGGTCGGCGGTTTCTTCAAAGCCAAAGTCGTTGGCAAAGGTTTCGTAGTCTTGCGGGCTGTAGCGGAAGGGGTGGCCCTCCCTTGTGGCGCGGCGGGCGTAAATGTTCAGCAACTCGGCGGCCGAGTCGCGCACCTGCTCGGCGGCGCGGCGTTTGGCTTTTTCCCACTGACCCGAGCCCAGCTTGTGCAGCGGCGCTTCGTCGGCGCTCACGCCGGTGTAGCGGCCAATCAGTTGCAGTTGGCTCACGGGCACATACAGCGTGGCATCGCCCGCGTATTCGAGGTGCAAGAACTCTTGCAGGGCGGGCGTGCCGTCCTCGTTTTTTTGGCCCATGTCCATGTTGACCAGACCCCGGTAGCGGCCAATGCCGTGCTGGCTGTGCACCACCGGGTCGCCCACGTTCAGCTCGCTCAGGTCTTTGATCAGCGCTTCCACGTCGCTGACTTGCTCTTGTTTTTTGCGGCGGCGCGTGGTGGCCCCTGAGGCAAAGAGTTCGGTTTCGGTGACCAAGTCGATGTTGTGCTCGAACCAATGAAAACCGCTGACCAAAGCGGCGGTGGCCATGCCGACTTTTTCGTCGCTGGTCAAAAAATCTTCGAGGCTGTCGAACACCGGGGGCGTGAGGCCGCTGGAGCGCACAAAGTCGAGCAGGCTTTCGCGGCGGCCATCGCTTTCGGCCAGGATCAGCACGCGGGTTTTGCCGCTGCGGATGTGCGCTTGCAGCCGGGCCAGCGGGTCTTCGGCACCGCGAACCACAGTGAGTTCGGGCAGGGTTTGGGCGAGGGTGTTGTCGACCACATCGGCCGCGCCGGCTCGCAGTGCCAACTGCGCATGGCCGTTGGTCAGGGTGTAGAACTGCTCGGCACTCAAGAACAGGGCATCGGGCGGCAGCACGGGCCGCTCGGGGTCGCCTTGCACCAGGCGGTAGCGGTCTTTGGTGTCTTGCCAAAAGCGCTGGAAGGCGGGTTCCAGATCGCCGTGCAGCACCACTGTGGCGGCATCCGCTTGACCTGCACCCAGGTAGTCAAACACGGTGGCGGTTTCTTCAAAAAACAGCGGCAGGTAGTACTCGATGCCCGCAGTGGCCACCCCATTGCCCATGTCTTTGTAGATGCGGCTTTTGGTCGGGTCGCCTTCGAGCAGTTCGCGCCAGCGGCTCCTGAACCGTGAACGCGCTGCCTCGTCCATCGGGAACTCGCGCCCCGGTAACAAGCGCACCTCGGGCACGGGGTACAGGCTGCGCTGGCTGTCGGGGTCAAAGGTGCGAATGCTGTCGATTTCGTCGTCGAACAAATCCACCCGGTAAGGCACCAACGAGCCCATGGGGAACAAATCAATCAAGCCGCCGCGCACCGCGTATTCGCCGGGGCTGACCACCTGGCTCACATGCGAGTAGCCTGCCAGCGTGAGCTGGGCCTTGAGCTGGGCTTCGTCGAGCTTTTGCTTGACCTTGAACTCGAAGGTGTAGCCCGCCAAAAATGATGGCGGGGCCAGCCGATACAGCGCGGTGGTGGCGGGCACCAGCACCACGTCGGCGCTTTCGGGGTGGTTGCGCTGTTTGATGCGCCAGAGGGTGGCCAAGCGCTCAGAAATCAAATCCTGGTGCGGCGAAAACGTGTCGTAGGGCAGGGTTTCCCAGTCGGGGAACATCACGCAGCGCAGGTCGGGCGCAAAAAACACCAGCTCGTCCATCAGGCGCTGGGCATCGGCCGCGTCGGCGGTGACGATGGCGGTGAGTTTGCCCGCTTTTTTCTCGCGCTCGGCCAATTGGGCCAGCAGCACGGCATCGGCCGATCCGACGGGGCGGGGCAGGGTGAAACGTTTGCCGGTGATGAGGCTGGGCAGTTGCATGGTGGCGATGGGCAAAGGCGATGAAAAAAGCAAAACACCCCCCGCCAAGAAGGAGGGGGGTGATGAAATGATCGAATGGGCTTGATTTTAGAGGCTTAGGGCTGTTTGGCTGTTGGACGGGTGACGTCAACCACAGTGTTCAGTAGGTCGGTGGCTTCAGCCCCGACAAATGTTTGCGCACCATCGGCCCATGTCGGGGCTGAAGCCGCCGACCTACAATTCAATCCCATGCCGATCACCCCAGACATTCCCCGTTTTCACGCCCTGGTGCCCTGCGCCGGCACGGGCAGTCGCGCAGGCACGGCACAACCCAAGCAGTACCAAATGGTGGCGGGGCAACCCATGGTCATGCACACCGTGCAGGCTTTGGCGCAAGTGCCACAACTGGCCAGTGGCTGGCTGGTGGTGTCACCAGGCGATGAATTTGCCTGGCCCACATCGGGCTGGCCCGAGCATTTCAGGCGCGTGCCCTGTGGTGGCGCGACCCGCGCTGAGAGCGTGTTCAACGGCCTGAGCGCCATGTTGCACGCTGGCGTAGCCGCTCAAGATTGGGTGCTGGTGCACGACGCGGCGCGGTGCCTGATCACACCCGAAGCGGTATCGGGCTTGGTCGAGTCTTGTCGGGATGACGACGTGGGCGGCTTGCTGGCCTTGCCACTGCCCGACACCCTCAAGGCGCACACTTTGGACGGCCGTACCGCCCGCGTGGCCAGCACGGTGCCACGCGAAGACAAATGGTTGGCTCAAACTCCGCAAATGTTTCGTCTCGGGGCTTTGCATGCCGCCTTGGCAGACGCAGCAGCGACAGGTTTTGCGGGCATCACCGACGAGTCCAGTGCCATGGAGCAACTGGGCCTCTCGCCACGTCTGGTGCCCGGCTCGGCCCAGAATATGAAAGTCACTTACCCAGCCGACTTTGCGTTTGCCGAGGCGGTTTTGAAAGGCAGAACATGAACATCCGCGTGGGAGAAGGCTGGGACGTGCATGCCCTGGTGCCAGGGCGCAAATTGATTCTGGGCGGTGTGGAGATCGCGCACAGCGCAGGCCTGTTGGGCCACTCAGACGCCGATGTGCTGCTGCATGCCATCACCGATGCGGTGCTGGGCGCAGCGGGACTGGGCGACATTGGGCGGCACTTTCCGGACACGGATGCACAGTTCAAAGGCGCAAATTCTTCCGTTTTGTTGCAAGAAGCCATGCGCCGGGTGCGGGCGCAAGGCTGGGAGTTGGTGAATGTGGACAGCACCATCGTGGCCCAAGCGCCCAAACTGGCCCCGCACATGGCGGCCATCAATGCGGGCGTGGCCCAGGCGCTGGGCGTGGCGCTGGATCAAGTGAATGTGAAGGCTAAGACCGCAGAAAAGCTGGGGCCGGTGGGCATGGGCCAAAGCATCGAGGCGCGTGCCGTGGCCTTGCTGCACAAGCCGTCTTGAGGGCACGGCAGACCGAGCCCCCCGTTCAGCGGGCTGGTCGGATGGCGGTTTTGGGCCTGAACGCCTGGCACACCTCGGCGCGGGTTTCCATGTAAGGCCCGCCGATCAAATCCACGCAATAAGGCACAGCCGCAAAAATGCCGTGCACCACGGCTTTGCCTTCGGCGTCTTTCAGGCCTTCAAGTGTTTCGGCAATGGATTTGGGCTGCCCGGGCAGGTTGATGATCAGGCTCTGCCCCCGGATCACGGCCACCTGGCGCGACAGGATGGCGGTGGGCACAAATTTCAGGCTGATTTGGCGCATTTGCTCGCCAAAACCGGGCATTTCCTTGTCCGCCACGGCCAGCGTGGCTTCGGGCGTGACATCGCGCAGGGCCGGGCCGGTGCCGCCGGTGGTCAGCACCAAGCTGCAACCGGCATCGACCAACTCGATCAGGGTGGCACTGATGCGGTCTTTTTCGTCGGGGATCAGGCGCGGCTCAAACGTGATGGGGTTGTGCAGCGCACGGGTCAACCAGTCTTGCAGCGCAGGCAGGCCTTTGTCTTCGTACACACCGGTGCTGGCCCGGTCGCTGATGGACAAGATGCCGATCTTGACCGGGTCAAACAGGGATTCACTCATCTTCGGTGTCCTCGTCGGGGGTGTGGTCACTTTCACCGCCGGTGAGCACGCTGCGGACCAGCTTGAACAGCTCGCGGTAAGCGCGGCCTTGGCGTGGGGCCAGGCCTTGCGACACGGCGGCATTGCTCACCGGCACCGCATCTTTGCGGGCTTGCCGCACCAAGGCGCGCAGCTGCTGCATGTCGGTTTGCGGGTAGTGCGCGATCCATTCGCTCACGGCCTCGTCATCGGCGATCAGGCGGTCGCGCCAGGCTTCGGCCAGGTGCAGGGCTTGGGTGTCTTTGGCACTGCCCAGGCGCTGGATGTCCAGGGCCTCGCGCACGGCTTGCAGGGTTTCGGGGCTGAGCAGGCGCATTTGCTTGCCAATGAACTGCATTTGGCGGCGCTTGCCTTCAAAGTTGGTGATGCGCTTGGCCTCGACCAGTCCATCGGCCAGTTTTTCAGGCAGGGCGAGGCTTTCCATCAGGTCTTTGCGCAAAGTCAGCAGATCGGTGCCCAGGTCTTGCAGTTCGGTGCTTTCTCGCTTGAGTTCTGTGCGGCTGGGGCCGTCGAAGCCGCCTTTGAGCTCGCGCTTGTACTCCAGGTCCAGCTCGCTGCCTTCGGCAATGAATTGACCACGGACGAAGTAGCCTTTTTTGGGTTTACGGGACATGAATGGGGGAACTCTTTTTCAGATGCAGCGCTGGGGCTGGGTGGCAAGTATCATAGCGGCCACTGCGGGCCTGGTGCCCGCCATTTTTTTCGAGACCCTCTTCGTGAAAATTTCTGTAAAAAGCAACGTGAAACAATCCGCCCCTGACACCGCCTCTCATGCACACGCCCACGACGGCTTCAGCTACTCGCGTGACCATTTTGAAGGGCTGGTCGACATCGCCCTGCACCACGCCAAAACACTGGGGGCCACCAACGCGGGGGCCGAAGCGTCGGAAGGTTGCGGCCTGTCGGTCAGTGTGCGCAAAGGCGAGCTGGAAAACGTGGAGCGCAACCGCGACAAATCCTTGGGTGTGACGGTCTATGTGAAGCACCGCCGGGGCAATGCCAGCACCTCGGATTTTTCCAAAGCTGCGATCGAGCGCACGGTGCAAGCCGCTTTCGACATTGCCCGCTTCACGGCCGAAGACCCCACGGCCGGTTTGCCAGATGCGGCTGACATCGAAACCCAGCACCGCGAGCTGGACCTTTTCCACCCGTGGTCCATCAACAGCGAAGAAGCCGCCCGCATCGCCTTGCAATGTGAAGCTGCCGCCCTGAAAACCAGCCGCCGCATCACCAACAGCGACGGCGCTGCTGTGTCGGCCCAGCAAAGCCATTTCTTCAGCGCCCACACTCACGGCTTTCGCGGCGGTTATGCCAGCTCGCGCCACAGTGTTTCGGTGGCACCGATTGCCAAGCTGCCGGGGCGCAACGCCGAAATGCAACGCGACGCCTGGTACACCTCGATGCGCTCGGCCGAAGAGTTGGCCTCGGTCGAGGCGGTGGGCCGCTATGCCGCCGAACGCGCCTTGTCGCGCTTGGGTGCCCGCAAGATTGCCACCACCGAGTGCCCCGTGTTGTTCGAGTCGCCCGTGGCTGCGGGCTTGTTGGGTGGTTTTGTGCAGGCCGTGAGTGGCGGGGCGCTGTACCGCAAGAGCAGCTTCTTGCTGGACTCGTTGGGCAAAAAGGTGTTCCCCAAGCACATCGACATCGAAGAAGACCCGTTTGTGCTTCGCGGCAAAGGCAGCTCGCCATTTGACGACGAAGGTGTGCGCTCGGTGCGCCGAAAAGTGGTCAAAGGCGGCCGGGTAGAGGGCTACTTCCTCTCCAGCTACTCGGCCCGCAAGTTGGGCATGAAAACCACCGGCAATGCCGGGGGTTCGCACAACCTGGCCATGACGTCCCGCCTGACCCAAGCGGGTGACGACCTGGACGCCATGATCCAAAAGCTGGGCACCGGCCTGTTTGTGACCGAGTTGATGGGCCAAGGCGTGAACTATGTGACTGGCGACTATTCACGCGGGGCCAGCGGTTTTTGGGTCGAGAACGGTCAGATTGCCTACCCAGTGCACGAGATCACGATTGCGGGCAACCTGAAGGACATGCTCATGGGCATCGAAGCGGTGGGCTCGGACACCTACAACATGGGTGCCAAATCCACCGGCTCCATCTTGGTCAACCGCATGAAGTTGGCGGGCAGCTGAGTTTTCAGGTCACGTTTTTGAAGCTGTGACCTGCACAGGTTTCAGCTGGGCCGAGCCTCACGCATCATCGCCATGAACAGGCTGCTGTCCAAGGCATGCAGTGTGCCCTGTGGCTTGTGCATTGGCATGGATTGCGCTGCAAAAAGCGCATTCATGATGGCCTCTTCGGTGGCTTGAATGGTGGCCTCATACACCGGGTCCAGCGCCGATTCGTCCAATGCCTGGACCGGGTGGACGAGGGGTCCGGGCCGCCTCACACCTCGGGCCTCACGGGCATTGGCGGTTGAAAATGCCAAGGTGATTTCGCCCGAATAGTTCCCCGCGCTGCCGCCCAACAAGGCGACCCCCATGGGCACACGCCCAGCCACCAACGCCAGTTGTTTGGCGTCTAAAGGCAAGTCGGTGGCGACGATGGTGATCAGTGAGCCCGTTTCGGCCATGCCTTTGGAAAATGGCGAAGGCTGAGGCCACAGCCGACCCAAGGGCTGGCCACGCCAGCAAAATTGGCTTCGGCCCCCAAAATTGGATTGAACAAAAACACCCAGGGTGCCTCGCAGGCCCTCCAGTTGAATGGTTCTGGAGCTCGATCCACTGCCGCCCTTGAAGCCAAATGTTTGCATGCCCATCCCGCCCCCGCAATTGCCCTGCGCAATGGGGCTTTTGCCCAGTTGATGTGCCCGTTGTGCGCAAGCCCAGGCTTGTTCCAGTGCAAGCCGGGCATGCTCAGGGCGAACCTGCAGGGCCAAAATATCATTGGCAAAGCCGTCGTAGGTTTCGGCGACCACGGGCATGGCCCAAAAATGGTCATTTTCAAACAAGTCTTTGTAGCGTTGAGCCATCCAGCTCACTGCGGCCTCGTGTGCCGCACCCACCGCGTGGGTGTTGGTGATCAACACAGGGCTGTTCAGGCGTCCGCTGTCTTTGATCCAATGGCTGCCGGTCATTTCACCATTGCCGTTCTGCGAATGAATGGCAGCAGGACAAGACATCAACAGGGGTGAATCCCCCATGGGCAAGATGGCGGTCACACCCGTGCGAAAAGGTCGACCTTCTGCGTTCAAACCGTCGTGGTCCCAATAGCCCACCGACACGTCGGCCACATCGACGATGGAATTGTTCACGCCAGGGGTGCCAGAAAACGCAAGGCCGCATTCTCGTGGAGATGGACGAAGAGCATTCAAAGTTCAATTTCCTGTGCTGTAGGCCTGGACCGGTTAGACCTGAAGGCGATGGGCATTATCGCCAGTGGCGTTGCCTGACGTCTTCAAAATGCGAGGCCCATTGCCGCGTCAAGTCGCGTTGGTAGTCTTGCAATTTTTGCGCTGGCATTTGATCGTGCTGGGGGGTGAAGGGGCAGGGCGCTTCAGTTTTGTGGCCTGACAATTGCTCCAGCACGGCAAGGCCCCAAAAAGGGACAGACACAGGGCAATAGCCCCCTTCGTGGGTCATGACCAAACGACCTTGTGCATGGCGGCGAGCCACATCCATGACCACATCGGTCATCCATCTGAACGCGACCCCATCGAGCAGCATGCGGCCCAAGGGGTCAAAACGCCCGGCATCGTAGCCACAAGCGACGATGATCAACTCGGGTCGATAAGCTTCCAGAGCGGGCAGTACGACCTGTTCAAAGGCCTCGCGGTAAGCACCGAAGCCACAACCGGGTGGCAAAGGGAGGTTGAGGTTGTAGCCCAGTCCTTGGCCTGTACCCAGCTCGTCGGCTTCGCCTTTGACAAACAAATAGCCTGCCTGTTGGTGCACCGAAATGGTCAGCACATCGCTTCGGTTTTCAAAGCATTTTTGGGTGCCGTTGCCAAAGTGCACATCCCAGTCCACGATGGCCACACGCTGTAAACCATGGACTTCGATGGCATGGGCTGCAGCCAAAGCGGCATTGGCAAAGACGCAAAAACCCATGCCTTGCTCGGGTTCGGCATGGTGGCCGGGCGGGCGGGTCAGGGCGTAGGCGGTGTGTGCCTGGCCCAGCATCACGGCATCGACGGCGCTCAAGGCGCAACCTGCTGAACGTCTGGCCGCGTCCCAGCCGTTGGAAGAAATGGGCGCGCCGATGCCGGTGTCGCCGCCGCCTTGTTGGGCAATGGCTTGGACTTTGCTGACGTAATCGGCGCTGTGCAGACGGGTGAGTTCGTGCACTTGGGCGTCCCGCGCTGGCATCACCTGGAGCTGCGACATCATGCCGCTGGTTTGCAGCAAGTTGTGCAGGCGCCGCTTGGGGTCGGCGTTTTCGATGTGGCGGTTGTAGGGCTCCACAAAGCCACCGGGTTTGAGCATCAGGGCGTAGTTGCCCGGGTCATGCCAAAAGCACAGCTCGTCGGTGATGAAGGCGGTGGTGGTAGTCATCAGGAATTTCAGTCTTTGCTTTTGATCAACACGCGGGATAGCCAAGGCCAAGCCAACATCAGAACCATGACGGCCAGGATGCTCGCCGAGATCGGGCGTTCGATGAAGGGCATCAAGGAGCCGTCGCTGCGGCCCAGCGCTTGGCGCAATGTTGACTCCAACGTGTCGCCCATGACCATGCCCAAAATGAGCGGAATGGTGGGGATATTGGCCCGTGCACACACCAGTCCGAAGACGCCGAACACGGTGGCAATCAGCACGTAATACATGGAGTTGGCCGCCGAGTAGGCCCCCACAAAGCACAGCGCCAAAATGGCCAGGCCCAGGATGCGTGGGTTCACATAAGCCAGATGGGCCAGAGGTTTGACGCACACCACGAGCAAAATCAGGATGACCACGTTGATGACCAGCAAGGCCGACAGCACGCCGTTGATGATTTCGGGGCGGTCCATGAACAGCGACGGGCCCGGCACGATGCCGTGCACCACAAACACCCCCATGATGATGGCGGTGATGGCATCGCCCGGAATGCCCAGCGTCAGCACCGTGATCATGGCACCGCCCGAGTTTGAGTTGTTGGCGCTCTCGGCGGCCACAATGCCCTCGGGGTTGCCTTCGCCAAAGGGTGTGGGATCTTTGGCACCTCGTTGCGCCCAAAAGTAAGCCAGCGAGGTGGACAGGGCCGCACCCACAGCGGGCAAGACACCGATGGCCGAGCCCAGGAACAAGCCTTTGCCCAGGGTTTTGGGGTATTTAAAGGGCTCCAGAAAGGCCCGCCAAGAGACGCCTGCACGGCCAATCAACGAAGGGTCAAACGTGGGCACGGGCGAGCTGACCATGACCAAAGCCTGCGCCATGCCGAACATGCCCACCGCCACCGGCACCAGAGGGATGCCGCTGAGCAAGGCGGGGATGCCCAGCGTGTAGCGTTGTTCGTTGGAGTTGGGGTCTATGCCCACGGTGGCCAGGAAGAACCCCAAGCACATCATCATCATGGCCGAGGCAAACTGGCGTTGATAGGCTTTGCCCACACACAGGCTGGCCAGCAAGATGGCCATCACGCTTTCCGGGGCGCCAAATTTGGCCGCAAAACCGGCCAGCGGTCGGGCCGCCAGGCCGAGCAGCAAGGCGCTGACGATGCCGCCAATGAAGGCCGACATGAAGGCCAATGACAAGGCCCTTTGCGCTTGACCGTTGCGGGCCATGGGGTAGCCATCAAACATGGTCATGATGGACGAGGCTTCGCCCGGCGTGCGGATCAGGATCGAGGTGACCGCGCCGCCGTAAAAGGCCCCGCAATATACCCCCAACAGCAAAGAAATGCCCGCCAGCGGTGCCATGCCGTAAGTGAAGGGCAGCAGCACCGCAATCGTCACACCCGGCCCCACACCAGGCAGCACGCCCACCACAATGCCCAGGGCCGAGCCCATCAACAGGGACAGCACGATCTGCCAAGTGCCCAGTGCCGCAAAACCCTGCGACAAGCTTTCAAAGAATTCCATGCTCAGATCAACCAGCCGTGTCCGAAGTGGACTTTGAGGAGTTTCAGAAACACCCACCACATGACCAGCGCCAAGGGCAGGCTCAGCGCCCAAGTGGTGCGCCAGGCAAAGCCCAGCACCCGGCTGCTGGCTATCAGGAATAGCACGGTGCTGCTCAGGTAACCCAGCCAGGGCACGACCAGCATGTACAGGCCAAACAGGCCCAGCATGGCCCAGGCCAGGCCCATGCGGGCTTGGCTGGAGTCGAGCTCTTCAGAGTCCTTGAGTTCGATGGCGCGTCGACGATTGAAGACCTCCACCACACCCGCCAGGGCCATCAACCCCAGGGCCAACAACGGAAAAAATGCCGCCGATTCGAACCAAGCCGCTGCTTGGGGGTAAGGTACGATGAGCGAACGGCTGGCCAGCGCCAGGCCCCCCGCCAGCACGGCCAACACCAGCAACAAAACCCGGTCCCAGGACCAACCGCGAAGGCTTGACTCGGGTTGCATCGTCACTTCTTGGTCATGCCCAGTTCGGTCATCAGTTCGCCAATCCACTTGGCGTCTTCAGTCACACGTTTGCTCATCTGGTCGGCGGTCATTGGGAAGGGGGGAATGCCCGCTTTCTTGAACTGGTCTTGCACGGCCTTGTCTTTGAGAGACTCCATCATCACGCTGGAAAGCTTGTTGATGATGTCCTTGGGCACGCCCAAGGGTGCGGCCATACCGCCCCAGGTGTACAGGTCACCATAGCCTTCTTCGGTGGGTGTGGCCGCACTTGGAAACACCGGGTTACGTTGCGGCCCCCAGGCCGACAGGATCTTGATTTGCCCAGCCTTGGCGTAGGAGATGGCTCCTTCGGCCCCCGCCGTGGTCAGATCGGCGTCCCCGGCGACCAGTTCTTTGGCGCTGGGGTTGGGGAAGGCCACGACTTTGTAGGCCCAGCCGTCTTTCTTGGCAATCTTGGCGGCGATCAGCGCTGGCACGGCAGCGGGTGCATAGCTGCCAATCACCACGGGCTTGCCGCTTTTCTTAGCCCAGACGGCGAATTCCTTGAGGTTGGTGGCCGGAATGTCGCCACGTGCAGCCAGCACGAAGTCGTTGATCAGCATGCCGCCAACCGATTGGTAATCGGTGATCTTGTAGGGCGTATTGCCCGCAATGATTTGCGAGATGCCAGGGCCAGGCGTCCAGGTGCCGATGGTGTAGCCATCGGGTTTGGCGCGGATCATCTCGGCAAAGCCCACCACGCCGCCGCCGCCCGGCTTGTTGATCACTTGAACCGGCACGCCCAGACGCTTGCTCATGCCTTCTGCGACCAGGCGGGTCACCACGTCCATGTCATTGCCCGGTGGGTAAGGGTAGATGATCTCGATGGGCTTGCTGGGCCATTTGTCCTGAGACATGGCGGGCAGGGCAGCAGCAGCAGCCAGAGCGGCGAGGGCGATCAAACGGATGCGGTGGTTCATGTGAGTCTCCTGTTGGTGGGGTGAAGTGAAATCAAACTTTTTCTGCGGCAGAGAACGCGATGTGCAAGATGCGCAGGCTCTCGTCCACATCCTGGCGGGTAAAGACCAGGGGCGGCGACAGGATAAGGCGGTTGCCTTGCACGCGGATGATGGCACCCGCTTGGCGGGCCGTGCCCACCAGCGTCTGGATGTAAGGCGAGGGCGGCAAGAGCATGGTCTTGCTGGCTTTGTCGGTCACCAGTTCAACGGCAGCCATCATGCCTTTGCCGCGCACTTCGCCCACATGGGCGTAAGCCATCAACTCTTGCAACTTGTCTTGCATGTAAGCCCCCACGCGGCTGGCGTTGCCGGGCAGGTCTTCGCTGGCCACGATGTCCAGATTCGCGTTGGCCGCAGCGCATGCCAGGGCATGGCCCGAATAGGTATAGCCGTGCATCAGTGCAGCGGGCACGCCGGGCTGGTTCCAGGCGCTGGCCACGCGTTCGTTGATGAGCGTGGCACCCAAAGGCACATAGCCCGAATTGATGCCCTTGGCCATGGCCATGATGTCGGGGGCCACGCCCCATGCGCGCGCACCGCACATGGCGCCAATGCGACCAAAGCCGGTCACGATCTCGTCGCTGATCAGCAAGATGCCGTGCTGGTCGAGCAGTTGACGCAGGCCCGGCCAGTAGCTCTCGTGCGGCACGATCACGCCGCCTGCGCCTTGCACGGGTTCGGCCACCAAGGCGGCGATGTTGTGCGCCCCAACTTGCTCGATCAACTGGGCCAACTGATCCAGGCACAGCTGAGAAAGCTTGGCCGGGTCGGTTTCGTTCCAGGGGTTGCGGTAGGTGTAGGGCGTTTCGGCCAAGTGGCAGCCGGGCAGGAGCGGTTCGTAGGCGCTGCGGAACATTGGGTTGCCGTTGATGGACGCGCCACCAAAGTGCACCCCGTGGTAGCCCCATTTGAGCGAGATGAACTGGTGACGATCGGGTTGGCCGTTCAGCTTCCAGTATTGGCGCGCCAATTTAAGCGCGGTTTCCACCGCGTCTGAGCCCCCCGATGAAAAGAACACCTTGTTCATTTTTTCTGGGGCGAACATGCGCATCAGGCGCGCTGACAGTTCGATGGCGGGCGGGTTGGAGGTGTTTTGAAAGGTTGAGTAGTAAGCCAGCTTGTCCAGCTGCGCCTTGATGGCGTTGATGACCTCGGGGCGGTTGTGCCCGACATTCACGTTCCACAGTGAAGCCACCGTGTCCAGGTAGCGCTTGCCGTCGATGTCGTACACGTAGACGCCTTCGCCCCGGTCAATGATCAGGGGCGGTGAAGCCTGCACCGCCTTGGGGTCGATCATGGGGTGGTACATGTGCTGCGCGTTGGCGCTGCGGATATCGATGCTGTTGGGATTCATACCCCCGAGCATAGGCACCAAGGGGGTAATGGAAAAAATCCATTATCCTCAGGTCTTTCCCGTAGACAGGTTGTAGAAACCATGGGTTTTCCCAAGTCATCCCTGGCGGCCCCCGATCCGCTGCCCCATTTTGAAAATCCGCAGTCGATCTTCGATCTGCTCAATTTTCAGCTGCACGAGTTCCTGGGCCTCAGCGGTTCGTTGGTGACCCGCATCTGCGAAAACGAATACGGCATCACCCGAGAGGAGTGGCAGTTTGTGGCGATGTTGGCCGAACTCGGGGGCATGTCACCTTCGGCTTTGGCAGCCCGCACCACGGTGGACCGATCGCAAGCCTCCAAAACCTTGCGCGGCCTGATGGTCAAGGGTTTGGTGGACCGCCAGCCCGTGCCCGGGGACGGCCGCAAGGCCAGGGTTCAACTGACGGAGGCCGGCATGCATTTGTACCGGCAAATCTTCCCCCGTGTGGTTCAGGTGCACAACGAGGTCATGCAAGACCTGAGCACCGACGAGCGTGTAGCGCTGGCCCGGGCCATGCACAGCCTGCGCGCGCGCGCATTGGCCGTGGCGCAAAGACACAAGCCCGAAGGGGCCACCGGACGCAGGCTGGGTGGCAGCCGCGCCCATTGGAAATCAACGCCCCTGCCCGATTAAGCCCGCAGGTCCGCGCGAATCAGGTCAGCGGCTTTTTCGGCCAGCATGATGATGGGCGCGTTGGTGTTGCCTGACACGATGCGCGGCATGACCGCGCCATCCACCACACGCAGACCTTGCACACCGTGCACCCGCAGCCGGGCATCGACCACCGCCATCGGGTCGCTTTCCGGGCCCATGGCGCAGGTGCCCACCGGGTGAAAAATGCTGCCCGCGCGGCGGCGCACCCAATCGAGCAGATCGGCATCACTTTGGCTTGCTGCGCCGGGTTCATGCTCTTGCACGATGATGTCGGACAGCGGTGACTGGCTGGCGATTTCGCGCATTTTGCGCACCATCTGCACGGCCAGCCGTTGGTCGTTTTCGGCGCTCAGGTAATTGGCCTGGATCTCGGGAGCGGCAAGAGGGTCGGCGCTGCGAATCTGAATACGCCCACGACTTTCGGGTCGCAAAATGCAGGCCGACAGGGTGATGCCCGGAAAGGGGTGAGGCGGTTGGTGGGGGCGGTCAAAGCTGACCAAGCCGAAATGGATCTGCACATTGGGCCAGTGGGGCTGGTGGGCATTGTCCACTGACAAAAACGCGCCAGCCCGGTAAACCCCGGTGGCCAGAGACCCCGTGCGGGTGAGTTGGTAACGCAAAAAGTCGCGGGCACTGCGCCAACGGCTGTTGGCCACATCGTTCAGGGTCTCGACCCCTTGGCAGCGAAAGGACGGGCGCACCTGCAAATGGTCTTGCAAGTTTTCGCCCACGCCCGGCAAATCGACGACCGGTGCAATTTGATGCTTGGCCAGCAAGGCGCTTGGGCCCATGCCGGACAGCTGCAAGAGTTGCGGTGACTGGATGGCACCTGCGCAAAGCACCACTTCATGCCGGGCATGCAGGCTGTGGCTGTGCCCGTTTTGCAGCCAGCTCACGCCTTGTGCCCGTGTGCCCTGCATCAGGATGCGGGTGACCTGCGCACTGCTGATGACCTGCAAGTTGGGGCGTTGCATGGCGCGCCGCAAATAAGCCCGCTCGGTGCTCATGCGTTGGCCGTGGCGGGTGTTCATGCGAAAGTAGCCCGCACCCGAGTTGTCACCGCCATTGAAGTCGGCCGTCGGCGGGATGCCGCATTGCGCAGCGGCCGCAACAAAAGCATCGGACAAGGGATCATGGGGCACTTCAGAAACCCACAAAGGCCCCTCTTGGCCATCGCCGGGATGGGGACGGTCGGTGTTCATGGCCCGCTGGAAATAGGGCAACACATCGGCCCAAGACCAGCCCGGGTTGCCCAAGTCTTGCCAACGGTCATAGTCTTGTTGGTGGCCGCGCAGATACAACATGCCGTTGATCAGGCTGGAGCCCCCCGGGCCCTTGCCCCGGGGCCAGGGCAAGCGCCGATCGGCCATGCCGGCTTCGGGCTGTGTTTCAAATTGCCAATCGTGTGCCGGGTTGCCAACGGTTTTGAAGTAACCGATGGGAATGCTCAGCCATGGGTATTTGGAGGGCGTGCCGGCTTCGATCAAAGTGACCTGAAGGTTCGGGTCTTCGCTCAGCCGGGCAGCCAGGGTGCAGCCAGCCGAGCCAGCCCCAACAATGACGATGTCACACGAGGTGTCCGTGGTGCTCATTCAATCGGCCTTGATCTGGGCAGCGCGTCCGATGCGTTGCCACTTTTCGGTTTCAGATGCAATCACGGCACTAAATTGACCGCCGCTCATGGGCTCGGTCTCCAGTGCCAAGGCCCCCAGGCGTTCGCGCACTTCGGGGAGATTCAAGGCTTTGTTCAGTTCGGTGTTCAGGCGCTCCACCACTTCCTTGGGGGTCCCGACCTTGACCATCATCCCGTCGAAGGAACGCAGCACGAAGTCAGCAAAGCCTTGCTCTGCCATGGTGGGCACCTCTTTCAGGGCAGGCAAACGTTTGGCACCCGTGACGGCCATGGCCTTGAGTTTGCCGCCTTGTATTTGCGGGATGGCGGCTGAGGCCGTCAAAAACATGAAGTTCGTGCGGTCGGCGATCAGGTCTCCAATGGCCATGCCAAACTGGTTGTAGGGCACATGGGTGGTCACGGACCCGGTTTGTTGCTTGAAAAGTTCGCCGGCCAGATGCGCGGGCGTGCCGTTGCCCCCGGAAGCAAAACTCAAAGTGCCAGGTTTGGCCTTGGCCGTTTGAACAATGTCCGCGGGGCCTTTCAGCGTGCTGGTGATCGGGGCCACCAGCACGTTGTAACTCCAGGCCATGTGACCCACCGGTTCAAGCTGGTTGAACTGGATGGACTGCGCCGGAAACAGCAGCGGTGCCACCAGGGAAGCCGAGGACAGCAGATAAAGGGTGTGTCCGTCGGCAGGCTGGCGCAATGCATCGGCCATGCCAATGGTGCCTGCTGCCCCGGGCTTGTTGTCCACCACAATGGGTTGGCCCAAAGCGGTGCTCATTTTTTCGGCCACCATGCGACCGGACACATCGGCCGGCGTGCCAGGGGGCCAAGGAACGACCATGCGGATGGCTTTGTTCGGGTAGTTTTGAGCCATGGCGGCAGAGGCCAGCGTCAGCATCAGGCTGGCCAAAAAAGCGTGGGCCGCACGTCGAGAAACCGGAAGGGTTGGCATGGTGAATGGTCTCCTGGATGGTTTAGGTTGACGTCAAAACAGTGTTTGACTGCTGGCCATTATTCAAAGTCCCTTGCGGCGTGACAAATGAATAATTTCGGTCTATTCATACCTGAATGGGTATGATTGGTCATGGCTTTGAATTTACAACGGGTGCTGACGCTCAAGCAATTGCGCTTGGTGAGCATTCTGGGACGCGAGCTCAACTTGAGTCGGTGTGCAGACATCCTGCACTCCACCCAACCGGCTGCCTCAAGGGCGCTTGCGCAGCTGGAGGACCAGTTGCAGGTGATTTTGTTTCAGCGCACCACCAAGCGCATGGTGCCCACTGTGGCGGGTTTGAGCCTCATTCAGCACGCTCACCGCGTGTTGGCCGAGATCGATCTGGCCGAGGAGGACTTGCTGGGCTTGTCCGGTGGCGTGAGCGCGGAGATGCGTGTCGGCGTGCTGGCTGCGTTTTCGCCGGAGGTCTTGGCCCTGGCCATGGCGCGTTCGCGTGAGCTCTTACCAGAGGTGCTGCTCATCACCCAGATGCAGCCACTGGAAATGCTTTATGAGCAGTTGCTCGATGGCCGCATTGACCTCATGCTGGCGCACGCCGAATTGCGTGTCGATTTAAACCTCGTGGAGGTCACACCCTTGTACGAGGAGCACAGCACCATCCTGGCAGGCTTGGGTCACCGTTTGCACAAAAAAAAGAAACTCTCATGGGTAGATCTGGCACAAGAGGCTTGGGTGCTGCCGCCGCCCCACACCCCATTGCGTCCCAAAATTGACCGAATGCTGTCGGTCCACCGCAACGGCGATCGCTTGGGGCAGGGGCCGGATGTACAAACCGACTCGTCTTTGCTCGCCCTCAGTCTGATCGGTCAAACCCCGATGCTGTGGGCCATTGCCCATCAGCAGGCCAAGCAGTTTGAAGCCACTGCACAGGTGCAAGCACTGCGTGCACCCGCAACGCTGCTCAGCGGTCCGATGTGCTGTTTTCGTCTGCGCGAGGAACGACTGAAAACACAACAAAGCATCTTCATGGGCTGCCTAAAAGACAGTGCCCTCAGCATGGCCGACTGAACCCCGGCTCAGCCCGCCAGCGCCGCCTTCACCGCAGCGGACACCTGACCCATGTCGGCCTTACCGGCCAGTTGGACTTTGACCGCACCCATCACTTTGCCCATGTCTCCCGGCCCCTTGGCACCGAGCTCGGCCACGATGGCCTGAACGGCCGCAGTGACTTCTTCGGCTGACATGCGGGCTGGCAGGTAGCCCACCAAGACAGCCATTTCAGCCTTTTCCTTGTCGGCCAAGTCTTGGCGTGCTGCTTGTTCAAAGGCTGCGATCGAGTCTTTGCGCTGCTTGATGAGTTTGTCCACGATGGCCACCACGGCGACATCGTCCAGCTCGATCCGCTCGTCCACTTCTTTTTGCTTCAAGGCCGAAAGCAGCAAACGGATGGTGCCCAGGCGCTCAGCGTCTTTGGCGCGCATGGCGGTTTTCATGTCTTCGGTGATCTGTTCTTTCAGGCGCATGAGGGGCTCCAAGAATGGGAATTTATAAAAGGAAATCAGAAACAACAAAGCCCGCCTGAGCGTCCTCCAGCGGGCTTGTTTGCAGACCTTTCAGGTCAAGCAAATTGGAAGATCAATACATCTTCTTGGGCAGCTGCATGCTGCGCACGCGCTTGTAGTGACGCTTGACGGCAGCCGACTTCTTGCGCTTGCGCTCAGTGGTGGGCTTTTCGTAGAACTCGCGGGCACGCAGATCGGTCAGCAGGCCGAGTTTTTCGATGGTGCGCTTGAAGCGACGCAGGGCAACGTCAAACGGCTCGTTTTCTTTCACGCGGATGGTGGTCATTGAATCAAAGTTTCCAAAAATGTGCCGGCTGTGCAAGCAAGGGAGATCGGGCCCTTGAAAGCCAGTTACGGCGGATCCCCGTCACGAACTAGTATTTGGCAGACGGGGGTTTGCCAGCAAAGCCTGAGATTATAGCGCTAAGTTTGTGACCGATCGCGCTGCAGTGCTGTAGGTGAGTTCTCGCATTGAGCGTAAAACATTTGGCCAAGGCGGGCAGCGAAGCACTGAATAATATTACAATTATATTTAATTTTGCAAAATTAAAATGTTAAATATGACTAATTTTAAAAAATCATTCGAATCGTCCAGTTTTCGCTGTGGGCATGTTTGGGCAAACTTAAAACGTGGACGGTAACAGGGCATGTGTGTTGAATGAGCTGTTTAGTCCTTGGCGTTGACGGTAGACGATGCCGCCCTCTGAGACATGGCCGCTTGGTGCCTGACAAACTCAGCATTGATGCGCCAGCAAGGCATTAAAAAACGGTCATGGCCCAAGTTGCATCGATGCTTAAAAAGAATTCCTTTGAATGCCATATATAAAATAACCAATCAATAAATTTTTATTTTGAAAGTCACAGTCATGTTGTATGACAAAGCGAAAACCAAGCGGCTGTTGTTGTTCTTCAGCAGTTGGTTGTTGAGTTGGGGTGTTTGGGCCCAGCCACTGACGGTCGAACCTGTGAAGTCGCCATCGGTGGTGGTGGTGCTGGCCGGTGGTGGTGCCAAGGGATTCGCCCATCTGGCCGTCCTGCGAAGGTTGGAGCAAGACCGCATTCCTATAGCGCGCATTGTGGGCACCAGCATGGGGGCTGTGATAGGGGGGCTGTACGCCAGTGGTTTGTCCACGGATGAGATTGAGCGCGTGGTGGGGGGCCTGGACCCCTCCAAAGTGGCGCTTGACCAACTCAACCGGCTGGAGTTGCCATCACGGACCCGCGCCTACCAGCAAAAATACCCGGTGGACTTCGAGTTTGGTGTCAAGAATGGGGGGGCCAGCTTTGCCCGTGGCGTGAGCGACGGGCAGCGGTTTTTGGCACTTTTGCAAGATTTGACTTCTCATGTCCCGCCGCAGGTCAATTTCAACGATCTGAAAATTCCTTTCCGTGCGGTGGCCACCCGTTATCGGGATGGCGAAATGAAGGTGTTTGACAGAGGCGCCCTGCACTTGGCCATCCGCGCCAGCATGGCGGCACCCGCGGTGTTTGCGCCGGTGGAAGTGGATGGCGAGACCTACGTGGATGGTGGCTTGGTGGCCAATTTGCCCGTCGAAGTGGCATTGCAGGAGGGGGCTGATGTGGTCATTGCCTCTTATTTGGCGGGTGGTGCCGATGATGGCAAAGCAGAGCAGGCCAGCCATGCGCTGGTGGTGGCCAATCGGATGGTCGATATTTTGATTCGACAAAACGAAAAGAGAAACATGGCCTTGCTCCGGCCGCAAGATATTTTGGTGGCACCGCAGCTGCAGGACGTTGGCTTTGCGGATTTCAACCGTGCGGCCGAAATTGTGCGCCGAGGTCAGGTCGCAGTGTCTGCGGTCAATGA
>Ga0209550_10001205_pt1 | contig 24963 bp, 23 predicted proteins | sample LauGreSuBDMM15SN_2_FD_187567 | JGI IMG/M metagenome (GOLD analysis project Ga0209550, IMG submission 187567) | Freshwater lake microbial communities from Lake Michigan, USA - Su13.BD.MM15.SN (SPAdes) (version 5) | ecosystem: Environmental > Aquatic > Freshwater > Lake | place: Lake Michigan... | reverse complement strand
GAAATTGGCCTGCGTGGAGCCGAAATGATTACCCAAACGATCAAACCCAACGTAGCGATTATAACCGATGTGTGCCACGACACCACTACCCCAATGATCGAAAAGAAAATTGAAGGCGACTTGCAAATGGGCAAAGGACCGGTTATTGCGTATGCGCCCGCCACGCAAAATATTTTACGCGAATTGATCGTATCGACCGCGGTAGAAAAAGAAATTCCGTTTCAACGCCACGCCACCTCGCGTGTAACAGGAACTGACACGGATGCGTTTGCCTACAGCAATGGCGGTGTCGCTTCGGCCTTGATATCCTTATCCTTGCGTTATATGCATACCACAGTTGAGATGGTACACCGCGACGACGTAGAAAATGTAATCAAACTGATTTATGAGAGTTTATTGAAAATAGAGAACAACCATAATTTCTCTTACTTCAAGTAAAACAAAAAGCCCCTAACTATGGGGCTTTTTTTATGATTATTTCTTTAGAAAATTGAGCACGTTTTTTTCAATTCGTTCATGGATATTCGAGATGTCGGCCTTCACGAATTGTTCGCCCAATATGTTTTCAAATAATTCAATGTAGCGATCGGATACGGTTTCAATATAGTCATCCGTCATTTCTGGAATTTGCTGCCCTTCTTTGCCTTGGAATCCGTTTTCGATGAGCCAACGACGCACAAATTCTTTGGACAATTGTTTTTGTTCTTCGCCTTTATCTTGACGATCTTGGTAGCCATTAGCATAAAAATAACGGGAAGAATCGGGTGTGTGAATTTCGTCAATCAAGACGATATGTCCGTCTTTGGTTTTGCCAAATTCGTATTTGGTATCGACCAAAATTAAGCCACGAGAAGCCGCAATTTCGGTTCCGCGTTGGTAGAGGGCTCGGGTATATTTTTCTAAAATTAAATACTCTTCTTCGGATACGATTTGGTTGGCCAAAATGGCTTCGCGAGAAATATCTTCGTCATGCGAACCATTGTCGGCTTTGGTGGTAGGTGTTATGATTGGAGTTGAAAATTTGTCGTTTTCTTTTAATCCTTCTTGCATAGTCACCCCACAAATGGTTCTTTTTCCCAGAGCATATTCGCGGGCCGCATGACCCGACAAATACCCTCGAATTACCATTTCAACCTTGAATGGTTCACACAAATGGCCCACAGCCACATTTGGATCAGGTGTCGCTATCAACCAATTGGGTACGATATCGGCCGTCAATTCCATGAATTTGGTCGCAATTTGATTCAAGATTTGACCTTTGTACGGAATTCCTTTGGGCAACACCACATCAAATGCCGACAAGCGATCGGTAGCAATCATGACCAACAAATCGTCATTGATGTTATACACTTCACGCACTTTGCCGCGATAAACTGATTTTTGATTGGGAAATTGAAAATCGGTGGTAGTAATCGTAGAACTCATAGCTGCTGTTATTTGGTCGCAAAAGTAAGACGAAATGCCTGCTTTTTACAAATAAAACTGCCAGAAAAAACGACTTATTTTTTAATCAACTTGAAAACTTCTTTGCCTTGAGCTGTTTCAATCGACACAAAATAAATACCTGCTTCAAGTATTGAACAAGGTATTGTATTCGTGCTTTCGGGATTCAATTTTTGTGCTAGAACTTGCATTCCCATAGCAGAAAAAACACGAACGACTGACGAATCTGTTGGGATTTGATTCCAAGAAATAAAACAGTCTCCCGAAGTTGGATTGGGATAAATGGAACACAAATTCGCATTCGCAGAACTGGCTTGCACGCCCAAGAATTCCATATTGCCGCCTGCTTGTTGGTACAAATCGGCAAAGGCCTGAAAATATTGATTGGCAATATTGGCATCGTGCACAATGAGCGTGTTTTCGTCGTTTTTGGTTTCGGCACTGTTACTCCAATTGTGCGACCCGGTGAGGACCAAAGGATCTGAATTAGAATTAAAATTATCTACAACCAAAAATTTATGGTGCATAATGCCACTCAACGTAAACACCATAGCATGGCCCTGTGGCAATCCGGCTTGAATAGCAGAAATTTGATTTCCCGTCGGATTTTGACTATCAACCAATAGATTTATATTCGTTAAACCCGCATTGTATTTAGCGAGCAACGTGTTTTTCACGTCGCTTCGGGTAATGAGCATGGTGGCGATTTCAAGGTCGGTTTCGGCTGAATTTATGGCATCTATAATTTTGCCATTGGTGCCGTCGCTTGGACTAAAATAGGAATCGATTACTTTATTGCCCACTACAAAATGATGGGGTGTATTGTCTGCTTTATAGGGTCCAAACTTTGAATTAACAGCGTTGGGAATCATCGAATTGCTGCCCCACATCTCATCAAATTCCATTTTGTAGGCCAAAGCAAGTGCTTGATCTTGAATCACTATGGCGTTGTTGCGATCGGGCCCGTCAATTTGAGAAGTCGTCCAATTGGTTGATCCTGTCCAAACAAATGGCTGATTGGGATCGGAACTTTCGGCATCAAAAATCACAAATTTATTGTGCATAATTCCGTAGGACGAACTACTGGGACTAGGCAAAATGGGGATTAACGGATTGAGCAATGGAATCATCAGGCTACTGGTACTGCCGTCATAAATGAGGCGCACTTTCACACCGCGATCATAGGCTGCGTTGATAGCTCCAGCAATTCCGGATGCCGCAGAGGACGAATAGGAATTGTAAATGGCAATCGACAAATCGTTTTGACATTCGTTGATGTAGGTGATTAATTTATCATCCAAAAGATTTCCCAAATTTAAAGCGGCTTGAGATTGGGCAAATGCAGTGGCTACGGTGTGATTAAAGTAGACTTCTATAGCGCCCGAAGAGATGGACGAATTGGCAATATAACTGGACTGCCGTTGATGTTGGTTGTCGAGGTAATTTATTTTAAGTATTTGGCTGGGCCTTAGCTGTAACAGTTTTATTTCTAAAGGATTAGATGATCGTTCAAAGGATAGCGGAGCAGATGAAAAAGCATCTTCTACAACTGCTGTTTGGGAGGCTAAAGAATCTAAAAATTGAATGGCTAAGTGATTGGGGTAATAGCGCAACGTATACCCTTTTTCATGAATTTGAATTTGACCAAAAAGTGTCGAATAACACGCTACTATTAAGATTATTGTTACTTGTAACTTACTTCTCATTTATACAAATTTGAAGCAAATGTACAGATTTTTTAAAACTAAATCACTTTATCAAACAAGTGAAGCTAGTTGTCTGATCAACCCAAAAAAAATTAAGCAATTTTTATGAAAAGAATACGTTGGTATTGTAGTAATTTGCCAATCCATAAACAACTGCCATGAACCAAATACACATCCTTTGGGTTGACGACGAAATTGATTTATTAAAACCCCACATTCTTTTTTTGGAAATGAAGAATTACAAGCTCACGACTTGTAATAATGGACGAGATGCGATTGATCTTTTTGCACAAGATAATTTTGATATTGTTTTTTTGGATGAAAACATGCCCGGAATGAGTGGCCTGGAAACCTTGGCCGAAATGAAAGAAAAAAAATCGGCGGTTCCGGTAATTATGATTACCAAAAGTGAAGAGGAATATATTATGGAGGAAGCCATCGGTTCAAAAATTGCCGATTACCTCATAAAACCAGTCAATCCCAATCAAATTCTGTTGAGCTTAAAAAAGAATCTCGATCATTCGCGCTTGGTTTCAGAAAAAACTACCCTGGATTACCAGAAAGAATTTCGTAAGATTGCGATGGAAATGGCGCAAGTAAACTCCTACGAAGACTGGGTTGATTTCTATAAAAAACTGCTTTATTGGGAATTAAAACTAGAAAACATTCAAGACCAAAGCATGATCGAAATATTGGAATCCCAAAAGGTGGAAGCCAATATGCAGTTTGGAAAATTCATCGAACGGAATTACGAAAAATGGTTTGAGCCCAAGGCCGACAAACCCATCCTATCACATACTTTATTTCGCGAATTGGTGGTGCCCGAATTGATCAAGAAAGACAGCCAGGGAGGAGCCGAATTGAGCAAAGCTAAACCGGTGCTGTTTGTCGTAATTGATAATTTGCGTTACGACCAATGGAAAACTATTGAAAAAATAGTGGGCGATTATTACCGCTTAGAAAAAGAAACTGCCTATTATGCGATGCTCCCTACCGCCACACAATACGCACGAAATGCTATTTTTTCGGGCTTATTGCCAACAGAAATGGAGAAACAATTTCCGCAATATTGGAAAAATGACATAGACGAAGGTGGGAAAAATTTATTTGAAGCCGAGTTTTTAACCGAGCACCTTAAGCGCTTAGGATTGAGCAATTTAAAACAAGAGTATTTTAAAATCACCAACCTGGCCAACGGCAAAAAATTGGCTGATAATTTTCGAGGCCTCAAAGACCACGATTTAGTTACAGTGGTGTATAATTTTGTCGATATGTTGTCGCACGCCAAAACCGAAATGGACGTGGTAAAAGAATTGGCTGCCGATGACAAAGCCTATCGCTCACTCACGCGTACTTGGTTTAAAAATTCGCCTTTGTTAGAAATTATTCAACAAGGACAAAAACTCGGATTTAAATTGATCATCACCACCGATCACGGAACCATAAACGTTAAAAATCCGTCGAAGGTAATTGGCGATAAAAATACCAGTTTGAACCTGCGCTATAAAACTGGCCGAAGTTTATCTTATGAAGACAAAGATGTGTTTGCCGTAAAAGACCCGAAAAAAATTGGGTTGCCCAGTATCAGCATGAGCAGTTCGTTTATTTTTGCCAAAAATGATTTGTTCTTGGCTTATGTGAATAATTACAATCATTACGTGAGTTATTACCGAAATACCTACCAACACGGCGGTATCTCCTTGGAAGAAGTAATTGTTCCTTTTTTAGTTTTTAACCCCAAATAACAGTGTATTTGCAACATGAAGCTTACGTACTCACTCGATGATATTCAATCTGTCGCACAGCAATTATTAGCCCAAAACCCAAAAAAAGTAATTCTATTGGTGGGGGAAATGGGCGCTGGAAAAACCACACTAATTAAAGCGTTGGTTGCTGCCTTGGGCGTTCAAAATGCAACAAGTAGCCCTACTTTTTCTTTGGTAAATGAATACCACACCGATACAAACGGACCGGTGTACCATTTTGATGTATACCGCATTAAAGAAGAAACCGAAGCCTACGATTTTGGCATGGACGAATACTTGTATTCTGGTCATTGGTGTTTTGTAGAATGGCCCGAAAAAATACCCACCTTGATTCCGCAAGAGCACAGTACAATCAAAATTAAAACCTTGTCTGCTACTACACGCAAATTGGAGTTGTATTAATCAAGGATAAATAGACAGCTAAACGCTTTTTTTTATAATTTAGGCACTTAATTTTCAGCTGTATACCATGTCGCTAACTCCGTTTACCAAAGACCAATTGCTTCCACAAGAAGAAAAATTGGAAATTGCCCGCCAAAAAAGTGCACTTTTTATAGGCATCCCAAAGGAAACCAGTTACCAAGAACGCCGCATTTGCCTCACGCCCGATGCAGTAAATGCTCTAACCGTTCAGGGGCACCGCGTATTGCTTGAAGCAGGAGCCGGATTGAGTGCCAGTTATTCGGATAGTGAATACAGCGAAGCTGGTGCTGAAATTACCCAAGATACCAAAAAAATATTTTCTTGTCCGCTCATCCTAAAAGTGGAGCCTTTAACAGCACAAGAAATAGAGATTGTCAATCCGCAAACCATCGTGTTCTCAGCCTTGCAAATCAAAACACGCAGCAAAGCCTATTTTGAAGCGTTAACCAAAAAGAAAATCACGGCTTTAGCATTCGAGTACATTAAAGACGTAGACGGCACCTACCCTGCCGTAAAATCCCTAAGTGAAATTGCCGGTACTGCCTCTGTATTAATTGCTGCCGAATTGATGATTAACAACCAGTTTGGAAAAGGTCTGCTTTTTGGCAACATTACAGGGGTTCCACCCACCGACGTAGTGATTATTGGAGCAGGAACCGTAGGCGAATTTGCGGCCAAAACAGCTTTGGGTTTGGGTGCGCAAATTAAAGTATTTGATAATTCAATTACCAAATTGCGCCGTTTGCAAAACAACTTAAACCAACGCATTTACACCTCGACCATACAAGAAAAAGCATTACTCAAATCGCTTCGGCGTTGCGATGTAGCGATTGGCGCCATGCGCGGGGTGGACCGTTGTCCCATAGTTGTTTCGGAACACATGGTGAGCTTTATGAAAAAAGGAGCTGTAATTGTAGACGTGAGCATTGATACCGGTGGCTGTTTTGAAACTTCTGAAGTTACCACCCACGAAAAACCTACTTTCATCAAACACGATGTGATACATTATGGTGTGCCCAATATTCCGTCGCGTTATTCTAAAACTGCTTCGCTTTCTATTAGCAATTTCATTACGCCCTATTTGATGCGAATTGCTGACGAAGGCGGACTTGAAAATGCCATTCGCAGCGAACATGGTTTAAAAAATGGGGTGTATGTATACCATGGCATTCTCACCAACAAAGCGATAGCCGATTGGTTTGATTTGCCCGAAAACGACATCAATTTACTCGTTTTTTAATCCCAATCTTTCGCTTACATTTGCCAAAAAATTGAGTTATGGGTTTCAAATATCGTTTTGCCTATTATTTAGTAGGTTTTATTATTGGTTGTTTTTTTGTGGCCTTGGTGTTTAGCGGAAAAGATACGCGCTGCAATTATTTTCCCAATGCTCGCGTATTGAACGATTTGCGATCGAAACCTTTTAATTATTCAGCAAAAGCACAGGGTATTTTAGATCAGAAATGGGTTACGGAAATCGATATAAAAAATAGTTTAACCTATGGTGATGTTGATTTTGACCAAAGCAACATTCCACAACCAAAAGGTAAATTATATATTATTGAAGGCAAAACAGCCAAGAACCAAGCTATACTATTGAAAGTTATCAATTATTCAGACAAAGCAGAATTGATTGATATCGTCAAAACGACCAACAAGTAAATTCTTATTTTGCTAGTTTACGACGAGTACGCTCGGTTTGTATGAGTAGCAATTCCCGATTTGTTTGTCCGGCTACCGAGGTGTTTTCTTCGGCTCTTCGAATTAAATACGGCATCACTTCGCGCACCGGTCCAAAAGGCAAATACTTAGCCGCTTGATAACCCGCAGCTCCCAAATTGTAACTGATGTTGTCGCTCATGCCATACAATTGACCAAACCACACGCGCGCATCAGTAGGAGAAATATTTTTTTCGGCCAATAAATCCATAACCAAATACGAACTGTCTTCGTTGTGTGTTCCGGCAAAAATCGCCATAGTATCGAGGTGATCGAGCATGTACCGGACGGCTGAATTGTAGTTTTGATCGGTTGCTTCTTTTGATGCACAGATGGGCGTAGGATAATTGCCTTCTTGCGCACGCAAGTTTTCTTTTTCCATATAGGCACCCCGCACCAATTTCATACCAATATGAAAGCCTTTGGTTTTGGCATATTCATGCAAATTTTTGAGGTAGTCCATTCGGTCCCAACGGTACAGTTGTAGGGTGTTAAAAACCACCGCTTTTTGGGTATTGTATTTTTCCATCATCTGGGTCACCAAGTCATCTGCGGCGTCTTGCATCCAACTTTCTTCGGCATCAATCAATACCATCACATTGGCCTCATAGGCTGCTTGGCATACCTGATCAAAACGGGCTTCTACCCGCTCCCACTCAGCTTGTTCGGCTGGAGTTAACGCTTGTTTGGCGCCCACTTTTTCATATAAATCAATTCGACCAAAGCCAGTAGGTTTAAACACGGCAAAAGGCAAGGCTTTTCTAGTTTTGGCAAACGAGATAATTTTTAACGTCATGGCCAAGGCGTCGTCAAAATGAGCTTCGTCATCTTTGCCCTCAACCGAATAATCCAACACCGAATACAGCTGTTTGGCATACATCTTATCTACCACCGGTAAGCAATCTTGTTCGCTTATTCCCCCGCAAAAATGGTCAAAAACAGTACCGCGAATGAGGCGTTCTACTGGCAAATGCAATTGGAGCGCGAGATGGGTAGCTGCAGTACCTATTTTTACTAAAGCAGTATTAGAAATTAAACGAAATAAAAAATGTGCCCGTTGAAGTTCGGCATCCGATTTTAACGAAAAAGCAACTTGGGTATTTAGGAATAATTTTGGCATGAGTGTAATCAAATTTCAATTGGAATTTTCATCCACAAAAATACCAAAATTTCTTCCGAAGCGTGAAGTCAAAATGATAAAAAATCAATGTTTTCTAATTTATCTGATATCTTGTTGAGTTATCTTTAAAAAATCACTTATTTTGCTTATTTTTTACTACCTATTATGATCAGACAACCCCTGCAAGCCAACGGCTACACCATACATCTTGGCCCGTCAAAATACACCGAACTAAATCAAGTGCTTACAGACCAGGCCTATACCAAAATTTTCATTTTAGTTGATACACACACCAATGAATATTGCAGTCCGATTTTTCTTCCCGAATTGGCTACGCACATCCCTATAGAACTCATAGAAATTGAGCCGGGTGAAGCACAAAAAAATATTGCCACCTGTGTAGAACTTTGGGATATTTTAACCGATTTGGGTGCCGACAAAAAAAGCCTATTGATTGCTTTGGGTGGAGGCGTATTGAGCGACTTAGGTGGATTTGTTGCGGCCACCTATAAACGAGGAATAGATTTTATTGCTGTCCCTACTACCTTACTGGCTATGGTTGATGCAGCCATTGGCGGAAAAAACGGCGTTGATTTAGGACATCTAAAAAACCAAATTGGCCTAATTGCAATTCCCAAAATGGTGCTAATTGACGAAAATTATTTAGCGAGTTTACCCCAAGCCGAAATGCGCTCGGGATTGGCCGAAATGATCAAACATGGGCTCATCTACGACAAAGCTTATTGGGAATTATTCCAAGATTTGAGTCAGTTGGATAGCGACTATTTGGCGGTGCTTTTGGAACGTTCTATCGAAATAAAGAACAGCATTGTAATCCAAGATCCTACCGAAAAAGGCCTGCGAAAAGCGCTCAACTTTGGGCACACTTTGGGGCATGCAATAGAAAGTTATTTTCTAGAAAATCAAACTAAAACTCCCATGCTACACGGAGAAGCGGTAGCGATTGGCATGCAATTGGAAGCCTATCTATCGGTACAAAAAGGCTTACTGGACTTGGCGAGTTACTTGGAAATAAAATTGACCTTACAAGCGATATTTGACCCCGTTGATTTTAACGAAAACGACATAGAAGCCATCGAAAAATTGTTGATTCACGATAAGAAAAACGAGGGTGGCAAAGTACTCTTTGTGCTGCTAACCGAAATAGGAAAAATCACCTTCAATCAAACCGTTGAAAAGGAATGGATTAGAGCTGCGTTTATGGATTATAAAACTTAATATTTTTTTATTTCAACTGTAGTGTATCACTTATTTATTTTTTTACATTTGCCTCAATGAATAGAAATCAAAATAACGCTAACTCTGCTTGCTACCACAAGGATACTACTGTATTTTACTGCACAAAAGTTTGGCGTGTTTTGGCGGTATATTACAGTCAAAGTGCATTGACTAGCGTTTGCCAAGAAAAACTTCCGATTATTTATGCCAACATACGGGTTTGAACCTACAGAATACCTCGGTTTTCTAGTTTAACTTTAACCCACTTTGGCCATGAACACAAAATATTCCGATCTCATCAATCAAACTTATTACTTCCCTCAGGAAGAATTTACACTGAATAAAGACAACTTGCAATTTCATCAAATCGATCTGATGAAATTGGTAGAGCAATATGGGACTCCATTAAAATTTACCTATTTGCCTCAAATTTCTAGCAACATCAAACGCGCCAAAAATTGGTTTCGTTCGGCGATGGAAAAAAACAAATACGACGGCAAATATTTTTATTGCTACTGCACCAAAAGTTCTCATTTTGAATACATCATGAATGAGGCGTTTAAGAATAACATTCACATTGAAACCTCGTCAGCTTTTGATATTAATATCGTAGAGAATTTACTCGAAAATGGGAAGATCAACAAAAGCACCTATGTGATATGTAATGGGTTTAAACGCGACCAATACATCAACAATATCGCCCGCCTAATCAATAATGGACACAAAAATACCATTCCAATTATTGACAATTACGAAGAATTAGATTTGTTGCAAGCCGAGATTAAAGGCAAGTTTAAAATTGGGATTCGAATTGCGGCCGAGGAAGAACCAAAATTTGAGTTCTATACCTCCCGCTTGGGAATTGGATACAAAAATATTGTACAGTTTTACAAAAAACAGATTCAAGAAAACGACAAGTTAGAGCTCAAAATGCTCCACTTTTTCATCAATACAGGCATCAATGACAATGCCTATTACTGGAACGAATTGGTGAAATGCATCAAAGTATATATCGCACTCAAAAAAGAATGTCCTTCCCTAGACGGACTAAATATTGGCGGTGGTTTCCCGATAAAAAATTCGTTGGCGTTTGAGTACGATTACCAATACATGATTGACGAAATTATCCACCAGATAAAAATTGCCTGCGAGGAAGCCGAAGTAGACGTGCCCAATATTTTTACCGAATTTGGTTCGTTCACCGTTGGCGAAAGCGGTGGAGCAATTTACCAAGTGTTGTACCAAAAACAACAAAATGATCGTGAAAAATGGAACATGATAGACAGTTCGTTTATTACAACCTTGCCCGATACTTGGGCCATCAACAAGCGTTTTATCATGCTGGCAATAAACCGTTGGAACGACACCTACGAACGGGTGCTTTTGGGCGGAATGACATGCGACAGCGACGATTACTACAACTCGGAGCAAAACATGAATGCCATTTATTTGCCCAAATACAACAAAGAAAAACCACTTTATATCGGTTTTTTTAACACGGGCGCCTACCAAGAAACAATTGGCGGCTACGGCGGTTTGCACCACTGTTTGATTCCGCAACCCAAACATATCTTAATCGATCGCGACGAAAATGGCATTTTGGCCACCGAGGTTTTCTCGGAACAACAAACATCTGATGACGTATTAGAAATATTAGGATATCATAAAAAATAATTTATTTTTGAAGCCCAAGCTTAGGCTTACAACAGCACTAAATACAAGTAAAAACCAAACAAAATGAGTAAAGGACCCATCAGTCAATTTATCGAAAAACACTATTTACATTTCAACTCGGCGGCCTTAGTTGATGCAGCCAAAGCGTATGAACAACAATTGGCCAACGGAGCCAAAATGATGGTAACTATGGCCGGGGCGATGAGTACTGCCGAAATTGGTAAGATATTTGCCGAAATGATTCGCCAAGACAAACTCCAAATTATTTCGTGCACCGGCGCCAACTTGGAAGAAGATATTATGAATTTGGTGGCACATTCACACTATGAGCGCGTGCCCAACTACCGCGATTTAACTCCTCAAGAAGAATGGGATTTATTGGAACGTGGACTAAACCGAGTAACTGACACCTGTATACCCGAGCACGAAGCTTTCCGCAGATTGCAAAAACACATATACAAAATATGGAAAGATGCCGATGACAAAGGCGAACGTTATTTTCCGCATGAATTTATGTACAAAATGTTGTTGTCTGGCGTATTAGAAGAATACTACGAAATTGATTTGAAAGACAGTTGGATGTATGCCGCTGCCGAAAAAAATATGCCAATTATAGTTCCCGGTTGGGAAGACAGTACCATGGGGAATATTTTTGCTTCCTATGTTATTAAAGGCGAATTAAAAGCCTCGACCATGAAATCGGGTATAGAATACATGACCTATTTGGCCGACTGGTATTCCAAAAACAGCAGCAATGGCGTAGGGTTCTTCCAAATTGGAGGAGGAATTGCAGGTGATTTCCCCATCTGTGTAGTGCCCATGTTATACCAAGATATGGAAATGCACGACGTGCCGTTTTGGAGTTATTTCTGTCAAATTTCTGATTCGACCACCAGCTACGGTTCATATTCTGGAGCCGTTCCCAACGAAAAAATAACCTGGGGAAAATTGGATATTCATACCCCAAAATTTATCATCGAATCAGACGCGACTATTGTTGCACCCTTAATTTTTGCCTACCTACTAGATTTATAATACGTTATGAAGAGAATTATTGTTGATTATTCCAAGCTTACGAATGAAATTTTAAATTTGTTGGTTGACCGTTTTCCCGATGGCTATGACGATTCCAACGTTATCCGATTTAGAAATACCCAAAACGAGTTGGTCGAAGCCGTTGAAGTGCGCACCGAAGACACCATTTATTTGGTAAAAGTGAGCACAAAATTGGCCAATCGTTTAGAAAAATTTGAAGACGAAGATTTAGAAGACATTGTGGTTCCAATAGATGCGATAAAAGGCATTGATGGTGAAATTGGCGATGAGGAGGAAGAGGAAGAAGAAACTGATTTGTCTAAAGACCCTGCAGGTTCAGCTGATGATGATGATGAAGACGAGGATGAGAACGATCCCATAGACGAAGAGGACGAAGAAGAATAAACAAAAAAGGAACTCCATTTAGAGTTCCTTTTTTTATGTTTACAAATAGCGTTCTTCAAAAATATGCTGGTGGTGATTTTGATGCCCAATTATAATAAAACCAATGGCTCGAACCGAAGTAAATGCCTGAGATGCAATCCCTCCTCTTTTCAGTTCATCGGCAGTAAGAGATTGGAATAATGCAATGCTCGATTGACGAATCAGGGTAAATTCGGTGAGCATATCGGGCAACTTGCGGGAATTAGCTCTTGGGTTTGTGGCCAATGCATAGTCATTTTCATCATATCCGGGCAATTCGGTTTGGTCATTACGGGCAAAACGCAAGGCGCGGTAGGTAAATATTCGTTCGGCATCGATGAGGTGTTGAATAATTTCCTTGATGGTCCATTTGTCTTGGGCATAGCGATAATCAAATTTGTCTAAGGGAATATTTTGCACAAATTTGATGAAGCGATGAAGCGAAATTTCTAATTCTTCTACCAACGTATAATCCGAATGAACAGCTTGGATATACTGCTGATGTCTAGCCGCATATTCGGCAGTTGAAAGTTCATGAAGTTGCATAGGATATAATACAAAAAAAATAGGATGCAAGAACATCCTATTTTAGGTTAACGCAGTAAACTTACTTACATATTTTTAAAAATCGTATGCATCAAACGTTTTTTATCGTTTATGCTTTCGTCAAGGGATATCATGGTTTCTGTGCGGTATACCCCTTCAATGTCATCAATCATGAAAATCACGTCTTTGGCGTGTTTGGTGTCTTTGGCTCTAATTTTACAAAAGATATTGAACTTACCCGTTGTGACATGAGCAACCGTTACATAGGGAATTTCACTGATGCGCTCTAAAACAAATTTGGTTTGCGAGGTGTTGTTTAAAAACACGCCCACATAGGCAATAAACGAATAGCCTAACTTTTCGTAATCCAAGGTTAACGAGGATCCCATGATGATTCCGGCATCTTCCATTTTCTTCACACGCACGTGAACCGTTCCGGCTGATATCAATAATTTTTTGGCTATATCGGTAAAAGGAATTCGGGTATTGTCGATCAACATATCTAAAATTTGGTGATCTACTTCATCTAATCGAAATTTGCTCATAACGTTTACTTAACTAAATTACTTTCCGTTTCAATACAAAACTGATTAAGTGAGGAGATTGCCATTTTCAAAATGAATTTGCTCCTGAAGGGAAAATGTTGCTTCTTCTCCTTCAATAGGGGTTGATTTCCCTTTGGCAAAAAATTCTAGCTCCTTACAATCGTAGGTGATGTGACCAAAATAAGCATCCAATTGTCCCACTTTTGAAATATAAGCTTTAAACTGAATTTGATTATCTTCTAAAACCTCTTTGTATTGTGCGGTAAAATTGCTAATAATTTTGCTAGTATCACAATTAATTTTAATTTTTTTATAAACAAAATCATAAAAATTCGGAATATTTTGAGGAATATTCATGTAATTCTCGATATTGTTGCGAACTATATCGTTTTCGTAAATGGATTGTAATCCAGAAAGTAGAGCAATAAAAATGTACTTCCGGGTAATTTCCCGCTGATAATCTTGCGGAAAATGCCCTGCTTCAAATAAAACAGTCGGCACTCCGAGCAGTTGAAAAGTATCTCCAATACAATTGACATTGAATTCGTCGTCAAAACGACCAACCTGGTTGGGAATGTAGCGCTGCAATTCGGCATTCATAGCATTGATTACCGCAACCGCCTGCAAACGAGTTTCGTTAAATTCGCGTTCGGCATTATAGGAAGGTGCCAAAAAAGAAACTGTTGCTGGTTTTCCTGTTGTTCCTGCTCCAAAAATACTGCGTTGGTCGTGCAGGTTAAAACAAAAGTGGGGTTTAAACTCGTCAAAAGCTGTTCGCAATACTTGGCTTTCTGGTTGGGTTCTGAGATTCGCATCGCGATTCAGATCTACACCATTGGCATTTTCACGCGTGTAGACTAATGCTCCATCGGGATTGACTACCGGCAGCAATAAAAAGGTAAACTGAGCGAGTAGCTCCTTTGCCAAAGTAGATTCTCCTTGTAAAAACCGAACAAAATCAACCAACGCTTTGGTGGTAGTGCTTTCGTTTCCATGCATTTGCGACCACATATATACCTTGGTTTTTCCTGTTCCCAACTGCAAGGAATAGATGGGTTGGTTTTGAACCGAATGCCCCAAAATACGCACACAATTGCTCGGCAATTCGGTAAAAAAATCAGCCAAATGCGACAGGCTAAGGTAACGTCCATGCAAGTACTGCGCTTTGTAATCTTGATGAAGTTGTTCGTAATTCATGAGAGCTGGTTTAGTATTATTAGTTTATGTGGCAATTGGTATTAGACCTGAAAACTGTTTTGCGGCACTTTTCCTTCTACTCCAATAAAAAAAGGCAATAATTCGGCTAGATCTTGGGTGTAATTTCCGGTGGGAACAAATGGTTTTCCAAAAATGACGCTGCGGGTTTTGAAATCAAATGCCAACGGAATAATGGGAACGCCCGCTTGGAGGGCAATGAAATAAAATCCGCTTTTTAGTTCGGTAACTTTCTTGCGGGTTCCTTCGGGCGAAATGGCCATGCGAAATACTTCTTTCTGTTCAAAAATTTGGGCAATGGCTTCCACCCTATTTAAACCACCGGTTCGATCTAATGGAGTGCCGCCCATCCAACGAAAAAAATAACCAAACGGAAAACGAAACAATTCTTTTTTTCCTACCCAATGCATGTCCAAGCCCAGGATTCCACGGGTAAATAATCCGAGAAAAAAATCATACCAACTGGTGTGGGTGAGCACCATGAATACACATTTTTTGATTGCGGGATCTAGCGTGCCTTGTATTTTCCATCCAAAAATATCGAAGAAAATCCAGCGGTATAGTAATTGTTTCATGCTATTTATTTCAAGCCAAAATTAAGATTAATCTGCTATTTTTACGCAAAAATTCACCCAATGTTTAAACGACTATTGAGTTTCCTACTTCCAGTAAAAATTCATCAAGTACAATCAAGCATCAGTAAAAACTTGGAAATAAGCTGGAACAATGGTCAACTGGTGCTCGATTCGCCCCACACCAATTATTCGTACGGCAGCTTGCAACGCATTTTGCGCAAAGGACTCAAAGCTATTGGATTTAGACAAATACAGGCTATGAACCACATCTTGCTACTGGGCGTTGGTGGCGGAAGCGTGTTGAAAACCTTGGTGAACGAGTTCCACTACCGCGGTAAAATTACTGGAGTAGAATTGGATCCTGAAGTGATTAAGTTGGCCAATGCTTATTTTCAGTTGGACGAAATTAAACAGCTCAACCTAATTCAAGGCGATGCCTTTGAATATGTTTTAAAAACAGCTTTTCAATTTGATTTGATTATTATAGATATCTTTCAAGACACCAAAATGCCCAACTTTTTGTTCGAGAAGTTCTTTGCTGATCGATTGGGTATGCTACTGAATTCGCCGGGCTATATCTTGTTTAAACCATGACCTTAACCAAAGAAGATTTGGAACGCAACAACGACTACTGCATACACTTTAACAACAAACCCTATACCGTAATTCGTCTTCCCAAAGTAGAAACACACAACGAGTTGATTATCATTAAAAAGAGTAAGTCCTTTTAATTGGCCCGCAAAAATTCCCGGGCTTTTTCTAAATCTTCGGGGGTGTCGATGCCGATGCTTTTGTGCGAAGTTTCGATCATTCTAATGCGTTTGCCGTATTCTAAATAACGCAGTTGTTCGAGTTTTTCGGTCGCTTCTAGGCTTTTCATTGGTAAATTGGCAAAGGCCAGTAAGGCTTCTTTTCGGAAAGCATAAATCCCAATGTGCTGAAAATACTTCATGCTGCTGTCTACCGATCTGGGATATGGAATCACGGAGCGCGAGAAATACAAAGCAAATTGCTGTTGATCAACTACGACCTTCACATTATTGGGGTTTTCAATTTCTTCTTGGTCGTGAATCTCAAAGTATAAGGAAGCCAAATCCACTTTTTTATCGGCATCATCTTGAAATACCTGAATCAAGTTGCGCAAAGAAACCACATCCAAAAAGGGTTCATCGCCTTGCACATTTACTACGATATCCACCGCCATTGCTTCAATCGCTTCGGCGATGCGGTCACTGCCCGATTCGTGTTCATGAATACTCATCACGGCTTTTCCGCCTTGCGAAATAATTTCTTGGTAAATGAGTTCAGAATCGGTTACTACAAATACATCGTCAAACAAGTTGGTTTGCACAGCAGCTTCGTAGGTGCGCTGAATTACGGTTTTTCCGCCCAAATCTTGTAGGAGTTTGGCAGGAAAGCGCGTGGAGGCATAACGAGCAGGAATTACAGCAATTACTTTCATAAAATCAGTTGGGTTGATGCGCCTCAAAAATACAAATAATCTTGGCCTAATTTTTAGGTTTTATTCGTGAAAATGATCGTCCTTAAATCCGATTAAATACAATTTATCTTGGGCTCGCGTTACCGCCGTATACAACCACCGAATATAGTCTTGATCTATTCCGTCTGGTAAATACGGTTGCTCAATAAACACGGTATTCCATTGGCCTCCTTGCGATTTGTGGCAGGTGATGGCGTAGGAAAACTTCACTTGCAAGGCATTGAAATACTCGTTTTCTTTCACTTTTTGGAACTTCTTGTACTTGGTGGTTTCTTGTTGGTAATCTTGCAACACTTCTTGGTAGAGGCGATTGGCGTCATCATAGGATAAAGAAGGTGTTTCGCTGTTTAGGGTGTCCAACAACAAAACGGTTTCTATCGGTCGTTGGTTGGGGTAATCGACCATGCGAATTTTTACCGAAGCAAACGTAAAACCATACAACTCTTTTATCGAAAAAAGTTCCAACACTTCGATGATGTCGCCGTTGGCAATAAAGCCAGCCTCATCGGTTTCTTGCAACCAAAAGTAATTGTTCTTCACCACCATGAGATAATCGCCGGTGGCCAAAAGGCTTTCTTTGTCTAGGATGCGCGAACGGATTTGTTGGTTATACAAATTGGCGCGTTTGTTGGATCGCACCAAAAACGCGGTGTCTTCGATGCTATAATTGCTGTAGGCCGACTGAATAGCATCTTGAATGTCATAGCCGTCCACCAAACGAATGATGTCTTTGAAGGGTTTGAGCTGAAACTGAAAACTGTCCCAAAAAGATGTTTGCAACACTTCCCGCAGCGCCGTTGCATTGTGTAATATCCCCGATTTTTCGGCTTGGCGCATCACTTCATCGAGCTCAATATGAGTAACTTCTTTATTGTAATGCAAGGACAAACTGTCTAAATCTAATGCCGGCGAAATAGATAAATTTACCGGCGGAAGCTGCGCCGTATCGCCTATGAGAAGTAATTTGCAACCCTGGCCCGAATAGATAAACGAAATCAAATCATCCAGCAGGGAAGTTCCATCAGAAAATTTGGTGTCGGTATTCACATCCGAAATCATCGAAGCCTCATCGACGATAAACAAGGTATTTTTGTGTTTGTTTTGTTGCAACGTATACTGCATGCCTCCACCAGCAATTTTTTTGGGGAAATAGATTTTTTTGTGAATCGTAAAAGCCGGTTTGTGCGCATAATTGGAAATCACTTTGGCTGCCCGACCGGTAGGTGCTAACAATACTGTCTTGCAATTGATCTCGGGCAAAGCAGCAACCAATGTACTTACCAAGGTAGTTTTTCCGGTTCCGGCAAAACCCTTAAGTACAAAAAGTTCGTCGGTTGTTGGGTTGGTAACGTACTGCGCGATTAACTGAAAAAACACCGCTTGTTTCGGTGTGGGAGCAAAGGGAAAATGCTGCACTAAATTTCGATAAAAGGCGGATGCGTTCATGTTGCTGTAGTTCCCCGTTGGGGTATCAAATATACATAGGAATATAGCAGCAATGGCTCACCGATTGAAAAAAAATTGTAAGTTTGCTCCTGTTCATTAGAAACAAAATATGGACTGATTTTTTATTCCCATGCAACAAAATTCGCGCACCATAACTGAAAAAACCTACCGCAAATTAACGCTCAAAATTGGGCTTACTGGTTTTTCATATCGCGTTTGGGATACACTTCAAAAAAACATCGAGGCGTTTCAGGAGATTCATTTTGATCGCAGCGACAAATCAAAAAATGTAGAAGATTGGTACGAACACGCGTTTTTTAATTCAACCGATTTGCGCAAATCCTACGACGAAGTACACGTAATTCACGACAACAACCTGAATACATTTGTTCCAAACGCCTTGTTTGACGAAGCTTTTTTGGGAAGTTACTTGCAATACAACACCAAGGTTTTTGATACTGATTTTTTTACGCACGACACGCTAGAAGCCTACAGCATGCAAAATGTGTACATTCCGTATGTGCATCTCAATAATTTTTTAGTCGATAAATTTGGCCAATTTGATTACCAACATGCCGCAAGTATTTTAGTAAAGCGATTATTGGATTTGTCTAAAAACGCAACCGAGAAAAAGATGTTTGTTCACCTCGGGGCGACTCACTTTGAAATTATCGTGCTCCAAAATCAACATGTACTGCTTTACAACTCGTTTGACTACAAAACCCCCGAAGACCTGTTGTATTATGTGTTGTTTACCGCCGAACAATTGCAACTTAATCCCGAACAATTTCCACTTGAATTCTTGGGCAATATTAGCACAGAATATCCCGTATTTCAATTGGTTTATGCCTATGTGCGAAACGTAACTTTGTTTGACATGAGCCAATGCAAAGCCCATAATAATTACTCCAATGCCCTAAATTTAGAGCATTTTATCTTGTTTCAATCTTGAGAATAATTTCCGGAAAATACAAAGGCCGTCGCATTTCTCCTCCGCGCAATTTGCCTGTGCGTCCCACCACCGACATGAGCAAAGAAGCCTTGTTTAATATCTTGAACAATCACTTTAATTTTGATGGGTTGAAGGTGCTCGATTTATTTGCGGGAACTGGGAATATTAGTTATGAATTTGCTTCGCGCGGGAGTGACAACATTACCTGCGTAGACGCCGATTTTGGCTGTGTAAAATTTATTAAACAAACGGCAGCAGAATATGATTTTGCAATTGCAGCGATAAAAAGCGAGGTGTTTGGGTACATCGATAAATGCAGCGTAGATTATGACCTAATTTTTGCCGATCCACCCTATGGATTAGACCAGACAACTTTTGAGAAATTGGTGATTAATTTATTTGATAAAAATCTATTGCGTGCAGATGGCATGTTGATTATTGAACACTCCAAACATACCAAATTGACTCATTTGGATCATTATTCCTTTCAAAAAAATTATGGAGGTTCAACCTTTACTTTTTTTGAATTTCCGGTAGTAATACCTGAAATCTAATTAAATAATAAGGACTGTAAACTGGAAGAAGTAAGCGGTTTATAGACGTATTGTGCAACGTATTTATTCTCTTCGGCACGGGCTTTGTCGTCTGGATTGATGGACGAACTTAGCACAAAAATTTTAGTGTTGAATTTTAGCTTTTCTTTTTGAATTTCATATTCTTTAAGAAACCCCCATCCGTCTAGAATAGGCATATTTAGATCTAAAAAAACGACAACTTCGTCATCTTTTGAAGTCAAAATTTGGTTGAGTTCAACTAATTTCTCGATGCCTTCTTGCCCATTTTTGGCCACTTTCACGTCGGCGCATATCTCTGCTTTAGAAATCACACGTTGGTGTAAATAATTGGTCATGTTATCATCGTCAACTAATAATATGGTATTCACAAGTTTTGACATAGTTAATTATAATGATTTTGAAATAGTAAAACTAAACGTACTTCCTTGTCCTACTTGGGAATCAACCCATAAATCACCTTCGTGTAAATCTACTATTTTTTTACAATGCGACAAGCCTATTCCATTTCCTTCGTATTGTTCTTGGTGATTTAATCGTTTAAAAATAGTAAAAATTTCTTCTTGGTGTTTTTTTCCGATTCCAATTCCATTATCGGTTACGGTAAACAACCATTCTTCTTCGAGCTCAGAAAACTGAATATGTACTATCGGATCAACTCCCGGATTATTGAATTTGATCGCATTGCTAATAATATTTTGAAACAACAAACGCATGTAGGTAGAATATCCCTGTATAGTTGGCAGCGGATCAACCGTAATCGTAGCTTTGTTTAGTGCGATTTTGGTGCTCAAATCTTTTATAACATTTTCTAGTAACACATTGCAATCTATTTCTTCGACTTTTTCGCGTTTTCCAATTCGGGCATAATCCATAAGTCCCGAAACCAAAGCACGCATTCGCATGGCCGATTTGTTGATAAACTCCACAAATAATTTTCCCTCGTCGTTTAAGTGTTCATTGTGTTCCTTCAACAGCAACTCCGAAAAACTCGTCAATGTGAGCAAGGGTTCTTGTAGGTCGTGGGAAGCGATATAGGTAAATTGTTCCAACTGTTTGTTTTGAACTTTGAGTTTTTTATTTTGGTTAAATATCTGTTTTTCCTTGTTTTTACGAACAGAAATATCCCGAACAAATGCACAAAACGACATGGAATTGGCATCGTCTTCAATGTGAACTACCGTAAGTTCAACAGGAAACTCAACGCCATTTTTGTTCACTGCATTCAATTCCAACAATTGATTTAATATAGTTGATTTTCCGGTAGATAAGAATCGGTCCATTCCAGAATGATGGCTGGACTTCATATTCTCAGGAATAATTACATCAGCGATATTGCGGCCGAGTACTTCCTCTGATTTCCAACCAAAAATAGATTCGGCTTGAGGATTCCAAAAGGTAATTTCCCCTTTATTGTCAATCATCAAAATTCCATCTAAAGAAGAATTGAGAATTAAGGTATTGCGTTGTTCGTTTTTAATAATTATGTCTTCCGCATTTTTCAATTCGGATACGTCCATGCCATAGCCAATTACATACTCCAGGTTGCCATTTATTTTGTAGGGATAAAAACGGCGAAAAACAAATTTTTTACTCCCTTCTTTTACATACGTATCAATCCAATCTATCGTTTTATTTTTGGCTACAGCTTCATTAAAATACTCTCTTCTTTTTGTTGCCCCAGCAGGGTTTAATTTCTTGTATTCGCAGTAGTCAAAATCATTTTTTCCAATTAGCCATTTTCGGGTATCCTCGTTGGCAATTCCGTTTTCGTTCACAAACAAATAATTATGGTATTTGTCAAAAACTGCAATATCTGCTGGTATATTATTTAAAACACTGTCATTAAACTCCCTTCTAATTAGCAGCTCTAATTCAGATTCTTTTTTAACCGTAACATCTTGTATAATTCCGTTGTAGTATAAAATATTATTTTGCTTGCTCGGCAAGGCGTTTACTTCTATCCATTTTACTAGACCATCATTGAGAAGTAGTCGGCCAGAAAACTTAAATTCTTTATGCTCTAATTGGGCAGCATTAAAGGCCTCAAAATAGCGTACAGAATCATCTGGATGTAAATTTATTTTGGCATCCCAAGAAGTGTTATTGGTGGGTAGGTTAAATCCTAAAATATCAACAATACGTTCATTAATATAGGTAAGGTAGCTCTGTTTATTTTCATTAAAAATTAACTGAAATAACACACCCGGTATGTTTTTTGTGAGCACCGTGAGTTGATCTTCCTTTTCTTGTAGGCTGTAATTGTTTTTTATTTTTTCGGATACATCTATCGCTTTAAAAATATAATAAATCTGAGACTCAATTTGTCTGACAACCAATTTGATTGAATAAAAACAGAGACTTCCGTCTATGGGATCTTCTTTGGTGTATTCGAAATCTATTACTGGAGAATTTTCTAAAATTTGCGTGTATTGAATCCAATCTTTTTTGGATGAAAATAACGTATTGAGTTCCCAAATTTTTACTTTCTTGAACTGCGATTTTTTGATATTGTAAAACTTTAAGGCTGTTTTGTTCGAATAAAGAAGTTGACCTTCTTTATTGGCGATGTATACCCCTTCTATAGTGGTATCTAAAAACAAATCAAACAATCGCAAACGATTTTTATACAACTCAAATTTATCCTCAATTGATTCCTTAGTGATAGGATCCGATAAAGATGTGAAATAAACAATACCAATAGTAGAATTTGACTCGAGGGCTTCGAAGCGGACCTTTACGCTTTGTTTCTGCTGGTTTGCTAAAGTAATATGCGTTTCAAATTCCTGTGATTTGTGTTGTAAAATCAATCGAAATTCTGGAAGTATAATTTCTACAGGTTGTTGAATAACTTCTGAAAGATCAAATCCAATAATTGATAATAAATTGGCGTTAATTTCAGTGATAATATACGCTTCGTTTACAATCAAAAAAGGTAACGGAATCGTCTTTAATATTGTACTATGCAAACTAGAAAATAGCATTTACTCTTTTTTTGATTTTTAAAGATAGTATTTCAAATCTAAAAAATTAAAAAAAAATTAAAAAAAGCAGACCTGTAAGCCGGATTCTGTTCTTTTAAACCTGCCTTGGCAAATTTAAAATACCTTATCATTTATCTAGCCCCGCCATTACTAACGGGATCAATCTTCCTACCCTTCGGCATCGGGCGAGCAACCCTTATCCCGAAAAACGGGAGCCGATATACTTGGAATTTCACCGCATAGAGTTTACCTGGTTTCACTACAGCCTTACCTGTACATACTTTCTGTTGCACTTGTCCTTGCAACAATCAACTTGCGTCAACCATTACCGACGGGTGTTACCCGCTATGCTACTCTTTGGTGTCCGGACTTTCCTTCCCAATAAATCGGGACGATAAGGCGGTCTGCTCTGCAAAGTAAGGGTATTTATTACAAGTTTGTAAAAATTAAAATCTAAAATTTAAAATTTATAAATATTCAAACTATATTTGTTCACCAAGCAAAAATCAATGGAACAATTTGTAGTATCTGCCCGTAAATACCGCCCGCAAACATTTGCCGACGTGGTGGGACAACAGGCAATTACCAACACCTTGATCAACGCGATTGAAACCAATCATTTGGCCTCTGCCCTACTTTTTACCGGACCTAGAGGTGTAGGAAAAACTACCTGCGCACGCATTTTGGCCCGAAAAATTAACCAACCGGGCTACGACGAACCCAACGAAGATTTTGCCTTTAATGTGTTTGAACTCGATGCCGCTTCCAACAATTCGGTTGACGACATCAGAAACCTAATTGATCAGGTGCGTATACCACCGCAAACCGGCCAATACAAAGTATACATTATTGACGAGGTGCACATGTTGTCGGCATCTGCTTTTAATGCGTTTTTGAAAACCTTAGAAGAACCGCCCAAGCACGCCATATTTATTTTGGCTACCACCGAAAAACACAAAATCATCCCTACCATTTTATCGCGTTGTCAAATTTTTGATTTCAAACGCATTACCGTAAAGGATGCCAAAGCACATCTAGCCGAAGTGGCCCAAAGCCAAGGCGTAGTTTTTGAAGACGATGCCTTGCACATCATTGCTCAAAAAGCCGACGGCGCCATGCGCGATGCCTTATCCATATTTGATCGGGTAGTTTCCTACTGCGGAAGCAATTTGACCCGCCAAGCGGTAACCGAAAATTTGAATGTGTTGGATTACGAAACCTACATCCAAATTACCGAGTTATTATTGACCAATAAAATCCCGGAAGTCTTGCTAGCCTACAATGATATTTTGGCCAAAGGATTTGATGGACATCACTTTGTGGCAGGATTGGCCTCGCACTTTAGAGATGTGTTGGTTTGTCAAACACCCGCCACAATTGCTTTATTAGAGGTAGGCGAACAAGCCCAAAAATTATATGCACAACAAGCACAACAAACCCCGCACGATTTTTTACTGAAAGGAATTGAGCTGGCTAATGCGTGTGACTTGAAATACAAAGTATCTCAAAACCAACGCTTACTGGTAGAACTTTGTTTGATGCAATTGGCCTCCATCACCTTTGATGGAGAAAAAAAAAAGTTAACGGATTTATAATTCCCGCCCATCATTTTTATGGCCGCGTTCTCGAAATAGCTGTCGAAGCAGACACCGTAGTACCTGAGCCGGTTTTCCAAGAAAAAGAAGCTGTAATAGAAATAGAGAAACCTATTCCGGTTGCTGCGCCAATTACCAAACCCCAAGAAAACAAAGTATCACCTCAAGGTACAGGAACTCCAGTATCGGCTTTGTCGTTGGGCAGTATTCGCGCCAAAAAAGAGTTGCAAGACCAAATGAGTCCCAGCAGTAAAGAGGAAATTCAATTGCCGACTGAGGCGTTTACCGACACCGAATTGCTGTTGTATTGGACCAAATATGCACAGAAATTGGGCGACAAAGGATACAAAATCATGGAGTCCTTATTGCTTATTAATGATCCTGTTGTAAATGGCACCGAAGTAACCATCGAATTGCCCAACGAAGGATCTAAACTCGATTTTGAATCGGAAAAAAATGGACTATTGAGTTTTTTGAGAAGTCA
>Ga0209550_10001204_pt1 | contig 24968 bp, 28 predicted proteins | sample LauGreSuBDMM15SN_2_FD_187567 | JGI IMG/M metagenome (GOLD analysis project Ga0209550, IMG submission 187567) | Freshwater lake microbial communities from Lake Michigan, USA - Su13.BD.MM15.SN (SPAdes) (version 5) | ecosystem: Environmental > Aquatic > Freshwater > Lake | place: Lake Michigan... | reverse complement strand
GCGTTCGTCTTTGGACACAACCCAGGCTTTGTATTCGCAAGAACGGCGAATGGCCTCGGCCAGCAACACGGGATCGCGTGCACGCAGAGCGGCTACGTTTTTCTCACACCAGGCAAAAAACTCTGCGTCCAGGATGAGGCCGTACTTAATCACCTCGGCCAAGCCAGCAGACATTTCGCGATTAGGCAAAGTGTTGAGCACATCGGTATCGATCTCAACGGCGATCGGCTGATAAAACGCACCGATCATATTTTTGCCAAGCGGGTGGTTGACCGCAGTCTTGCCACCCACCGAGGAATCTACTTGGGACAACAAGGTTGTCGGCACTTGCACGAAGCGCACGCCGCGCATGTACACGGCTGCAGCAAATCCGGCCATATCGCCAATCACACCGCCGCCAAGCGCGACGATGACCGTGCGGCGATCCAGCTGCGCCCCCAACATCGCATCGAAAATCAGATTGAGTGTTTCCCAGCTTTTGTGGGCCTCGCCATCAGGCAAGATAATTGGCACGATCCGTTTGCCCGTGGCAGACAGGACTTGAGTCACCCGCTCGCCCATGAGCCCCTGGATAACCGGATTAGTGACCAAGGCGATCGTGGTGGCATCGGCTGGGATGGACTGCGCGAGGGCATCGAGCCGCCCGCTAGCAATATGAATTGGGTATTGTCCGCCCGGAGTGGCGACGGTTACGGTGTGCATGGTTTGTTCTCGCCGGTATGGCTTGCCGCAAAATCAGCCCGCATGTTCTCTGAGGAATTAGCAGGCCGGCTTTGTGCGGAGCGGTCAATAGGTTTGTCGAGTTGTTTAAGTCGGTCAACAATCTGAAGCACAAGTTGCCCGACCGATATGGTACCGGTATCGACCGTGAGGTCAGCGACCTCCTGGTAGAGGGGTTCGCGCGCTTCGAGCAAAGACCGCAAGGTGCCCCTAGGATCAGGGGTCGCCAGTAAGGGGCGGTTGCGATCCCGGCTGGTGCGTCGAAAGAGCTCGTCTATGCTGGCACGGAGGTACACGACCAGCCCGCGGGTGCGCAAGGCACTACGGTTTTCAGCCGCGATGACCGCACCGCCACCGGTTGCCAGAACAATGTCAGGTCGAACCGTACAGTCATCAAGCACCTGGCACTCACGTTTACGGAACCCTTTTTCACCCTCGATCTCAAAGATCACAGGGATGCGAACACCGCAGCGGGCTTCTAACTCATGATCCAGATCGAGAAAATCACGGCGCAAGGCTCGGGCAAGTGCTTTTCCAATCGTTGTTTTACCGGCCCCCATCATTCCCACCAAAAAAATCGGCGTGTCATGGCCCAGCGTACGCACAGGCAGCTCAGGCACAGCAGGGTCTACAGACGCGTTGGGCTCAGTCTGTTGTGGCGACTCAGGCAGGGGTTCGTGACTCATCCCAACATTATCCCATTGACCGTGCCGTGACACCAATAGGCCGGGGCAAAACGGCGCAAAACCTTTAAAATGGTCGGCAATGAGCAAATCAAATCCCCCCCGCGAAGACGACGACCTGCCAGACGAGAAGCCTAAAGGCTCTTTTCTGATCCGGTTCGTTCTGAAACTATCCATTTTGTCGGCTGGTCTGGCCTTGTGTGGCGTCTTGTTGTTTGGAATGGCGATGGCGCTGGCCTGGCCAAACCTGCCCGACTTGAACGCCATGACGGACTACCGTCCACGGGTGCCGCTGCGCATCTTCACCTCTGACAAAGTCATGATCGGTGAGTTTGGCGAAGAACGGCGTAACGTTTTGCGCTTTAACGAAATCCCGGACATCATGAAATCGGCTGTGCTGTCGGCCGAAGACGACCGGTTTTATCAACACAGCGGCATTGACTGGATTGGTGTCGTACGTGCTGGGTTGACTAACCTGATCTCCATGCAAAAGACGCAGGGTGCGAGCACGATCACGATGCAGGTGGCGCGCAATTTCTATTTGTCTTCAGAAAAAACCTATTCGCGTAAGTTCTATGAGTTGTTACTGACCTTCAAGATTGAAGCCAGTTTGTCAAAAGACCAGATCCTTGAGCTCTATCTGAACCAGATTTATCTTGGACATCGTGCGTACGGCTTTGCGGCAGCCTCACGAACGTATTTAGGCAAATCGCTGTCAGACATCACGCCAGCCGATGCCGCCTTGCTCGCCGGCATTCCTAAAGCACCTTCGCGCTTTAACCCGATCGCCAATAAACCCCGCGCCGTGCAGCGCCAGCGTTATGTGCTGGGACGCATGCATTCGCTGGGCTACCTGACCGAGGCAGAATACAAAGCTGCACTGGCGCAGCCGGTTGTCATTAAATCAGCCCAGGGTACTCCTGCGGGTGGGTACGCCGTGCATGGCGAGTATGCCGCTGAGCTCGCGCGTCAGTTGATGATTAGCGTGTATCCCGATAACGTCTATTCGCGCGGGCTGAACGTCTACACAACGATTCACTCAAAAGACCAAGAATGGGCCTATCAGTCCTTGCGCGAAGGCGTACTGGACTACACACGCCGCGCCCCTTACCCAGGCCCCGAAGCGCAACTCACTCTGCCGATCGGTCTAGAAAAAGACGCTGCTAAATTCGATGAGTTTTTAGACGGGGTGTTTGACAAGCACCAGGATCGCACCGAGATGTTAATTGGGGTCGTGCTGTCCGTCGCGCCCAACGAGGTGAAGGTCGCGCGCAGCGCAAGTGAGATCATCACCGTCAATGACAAGCGTGCGCTGAGTGTGATTGCACGCGCGCTCAACCCCAAAGCGCCCGCTAACTTAAAGATGCAGCGGGGCTCGGTGGTGTACGTCCACAAAGCACCGGAATACTGGGAAGTCCTAAACCTGCCCACGGTGCAGGCCGCCTTTGTGTCGATGGCCCCACAAGACGGCGCCATGCGCGCCATGGTGGGTGGCTTTGACTTCTATCATGGCAACTTCAACCGAGTGACCCAAGCATGGCGCCAGCCGGGCTCAGCGTTCAAGCCATTTATCTATGCAGCATCGCTTGAGCGCGGCTTGACGCCCGGCACCTTGATTTCGGATCAACCGTTTGAGTTGACCGCTGTGCAAACCGGATCGGGCAAGGCCTGGACACCAAAAAACTATGGCGATCAATACGATCAGATGCTGACGATGCGCGAGGCCATCGCGCGGTCGAAGAACATGGTGTCTATCCGCATCCTGCAGTCGATTGGGCCGCAATACGCACAAGAATACGTCACGCGTTTTGGCTTTGATAAATCACGTCATGCTGCTGTGCTGCCAATGGCTTTGGGCTCAGGTTCGGTGACCCCGATGCAGTTGGCCGCCGGGTTCTCTGTCTTTGCAAACGGTGGCTACCGTGTCACACCTTTCCTGATTGATCACGTCACGGACGCAAACGGTCAAACACTGATGCGTGCCAAGCCTGTGATTGCAGGGGATTCCGCTTCTCGCGCCATCGATGCGCGTACGGCGTATGTGATGGATGACATGCTGCGCGGCGTGGCCACCTCGGGCACCGCAGCGCGCTCGCGTCAGGTGCTCAAACGCGGTGACCTTGCGGGCAAAACGGGTACGACAAACGATTCCGTCGATGCCTGGTTTGCAGGCTACACGCCGCAGCTGGTTGGCGTGGCATGGCTAGGTTACGACCAACCCAAGTCGCTGGGTTCGCGTGAAACCGGTGGCGGCGCTTCGCTGCCCATTTGGCTGGGGTATATGCAAAATGCGCTGAAAGCCTTCCCCGAACAAAAGCGCGGCCTTTTGCCGGATGGTTTGATTTCTGAGGGCGGAAATCTGTATTTCAAAGAATTTCCAGCTGCGGAGTCCGTCAAACGACTTGGAGATCCGAATCAGGATTCGCTCGGTGACTTTTTGAATAATCTGGGCGGCAATAACCAAGGTGGCTCAGGGCGACGTCCAGACCCAGGTGGCTAAGCGGACGCTTAAACGCGTTGTTAACCGAACGGCTTATGCCGCGCGGCTTACAACTCGACGGTCAGCGGCTTGCCAGTCGCCTCGGAGCAAATGCTGGACAAGGTTTGGTGCAGGTCGGTACCGCCGCGCGTGTCTTTCCAGTGGTTTCCATCGAAGCGGTAATGAAAGCCGCCGCTGCGGGCTGCGAGCCACATTTCATGCAGGGGTGCCTGACTGTTGATGACGACTTGGTGGCCGTTTTCAAAAATCAGGTTCAAAACGTTACCGTTTCGCTTGGTTTCCACATCCAGATCAAGCTTTTCGAACCAGTGGTCCGCTTGGGCTTCTATTGCATCTAGAATGGCGGTTGCGCGTGTATGAAATTCTGTATCGTTCATAATCCTTGTCCTCACATTTGAGGGAGCTAGCAGTGATCCGCAAAATCGACCGTCCGCGACATGCCCGCATTGTAGCGATGCTTACCCTCTCGGCTTGGGTGGCAGGTTGCGGCTTTAAAGGTCCGCTGTATATGCCAGCCAAGCCTGCGGAGGTTCGCCCCTATGTCAGCCAGGAGTCGATGTACGGTATGCCGCCAGACGAAGGCAATTCGGTCATCCCGTTCTTTGACGAGGATCTTATCCTGACGCCTTCCCCGGTGGTGATCGAATAACGCTCTCTCACTCTCTCAATCTCTGATGCCCGTATTGTGCTTCAGAACGTTCGTGAACCCTTCAATACCCATAGCCTCAACATGACTGCTCCTAGACCCAACCCCTCCACCACAGCGCTTGCGACCCCTGCTGGCTCGCCTTTTTTTAGTTATCGCGACGGCACCTTGTTTGCCGAGGGTGTTTCGCTCGCGGAACTGGGTCGCGCACTGGGTACTCCTTTATACGTGTACTCGCGCGCCGCACTTGCGGCTGCGTGGGCCTCCTACCAAGAAGCAATTGGCACTCAACGCGTCTTGGTCTGCTATGGAATGAAGGCCAACTCTAACCTTGGCGTGCTCAAAGAGTTTGCGCGACTTGGCAGCGGCTTTGATATTGTCTCGGGCGGCGAACTAGCGCGGGTATTAGCCGCGGGGGCCGACCCTGCAAAGGTTGTGTTTTCCGGTGTTGGCAAACAAGCTTGGGAAATGCGTGCCGCTCTTGAGGCGGGCGTGAAGTGCTTTAACGTCGAATCGGTCCCTGAGCTTAAGCGTCTCTCGCAGGTCGCCTGCGAAATGAGCAAGACGGCGTCGGTATCTTTGCGCGTGAACCCTGACGTTGACGCACAAACGCATCCGTATATTTCTACGGGGCTGAAAGAAAATAAATTTGGTATTGCCATCGAAGACGCACCTGCTGCCTACCAACTGGCCTCGTCGCTTCCAGGAATCTCTGTAGTCGGTGTGGACTGTCACATTGGCTCGCAGATCACCGAAGTCGCACCCTATCTAGATGCGCTGGATAAACTACTTAAGTTGATTGATCAGCTAACCAAGCTGGGCATCAAGCTAAAACATTTGGACCTCGGTGGCGGGCTCGGTATCCGTTACGACGATGAAACGCCCTTAGCGCCAAAAGTGCTTCTCGACAAAGTCTTTACACAGCTAAAGGCACGCGGGTATGCCGGGCTTGAGCTTATGCTCGAACCAGGACGCTCGCTTGTGGGTAACGCAGGAGTTTTACTCACGACGGTACAGTATCTAAAACACGCTGACGCACGCAATTTTGCAATTGTCGACGCTGCGATGAACGACTTAATGCGACCCGCGCTGTACGAGGCCTGGCATGGGGTGTTGCCTGTCACGCCACGTAACGATTCAAGCGCGCTCTACGACGTGGTCGGCCCTGTTTGTGAAAGCGCCGATTGGCTAGCACGGGCACGGCAACTGGCTTTGCACGAGGGCGATATCCTAGCAATTGAGTCTGCTGGGGCCTACGGCTTTGTAATGGCAGGCAACTACAACAGCCGTCCACGCGCAGCCGAAGTCATGGTCGATGGCGATAAGTATTACGTTGTCCGCCAACGCGAAACGCTTGCTGATCTGATTCGAGGCGAAAGCTTCTTGCCATGAGTGTATGGCGGATCGCCCTGCGACTTAACGTGATCGTAGATAGGTGATCAACATTGGAAGCGTGAGCGACAGACCTGCCACAACGACGAGGACGATGCCCGCCAACGAAGAGAGTGTGGGCATCTGTCCAAACAGCAACTCACCATAGATCACCGCAAGCACCAACTGGAGGTAGTTAAGTGGCGCGAGGTTCGAGGCTGGAACATATTTATACGCATAGATCAACGCGTACTGACCCAGTCCTCCAACCACGCTCATCAACAAAATCCACGCCCAATCTGTCGGAGTTGGCCACAGCGTCGGCCAAAAAATTAAAGTGGTGACAGCACCAATACACCAGCACGTACTAGCGGCATACACAAAAATTTGTTCGCTGTAAACGAGGTGAGAAAGCTTACGTGTATAAATTTGAACGAGCGCGAAACTCACTGCTGAAGTGAGCAGCAACGCGGTTCCGATTAAAGAGATTTCTCCGCTCCCAGGCCTCACAATGAACAGCATGCCAATCATGCCCGCAGCAAGTGCCAGATATTGTTTGAGTCCTACTTTCTCGCCGAGCATCCTCGGAGCAAAGATCAGGACGATGAGCGGCGACACAAAATAAATCGCTGTTGCCTCAGCAAGCGGCATGTACTGAAGGCTCGGCATGAAGGCCGTACCAGACACCCCAAGCAAGACTCCACGCAAGAGCAAGAGATTACGTTCGGGGGGCGCCACCCGCAAGCTGTAACCTCTGATCAACAGTGCGCTAAAAGCTAGTACGATAATCACCGTATAGCGTGAAAAATTCACGAGTGGGGCCGAATAAACATGCACAAGGCCTTTTGCCAACGCATCGAGCGTGGCAAACATCATGATCGAAAACAAAAAGAAACCGCAGCCTTTCAACCACTGTAATGGTTGAGGCGTTAAAAGTACTGATTGCGCGCCTGTGGCTGAGGTCATGCGGCTGAAGTCTTTGAGGCTCGATACAGTGGCCATACGGTCAGCGCACACAGCACCCCAACTAGGCCTAACACGCCGTAACTCGATCCGTAGCTGCCTAACGCCCCAGCCAACAAACCAAACATGGGAGGACCAATCATCACACCGAGAAATGTGATGCACAGTGTGCCGCCGGTCGCAAGGCTCGCTTGCCCAAGCGGTGCTTGACGCGCAATTTCTGCTAAAAACACGCCGTTCCAGCCAACAGCAGACGAACCAAAAATCGCAAGGATTGGAAAAAGCAACCAAGGCGAGGACTCAGGCGTTAGCAGAGCAGTCCCGACACAGCCGATGGTAAGAAGGCCAGCAATCACAATCAGCATCATGCTCGCACCGAGCCAGCGGTCGGCTATATAACCCCACAGCATCCGCCCCGCTACACCACCTGTTTGGGCAACGGTCAGCGCGCCCCCCGCGGCGATAAGGCTCCACCCGAGGTCTTCATATAAAAAGGTGACAAGATAACCCGTCAGCGACATCTGACTGATCGCAAACAAGAGTGACATGATCGACAGGCTGCGTAGGTTGCGGTGCTGGAAAATAAGTTTAAGTGGCAAGACAACACTTGCTGCAAATGAAGGCTTGACACTTGCGTCTCGATCGTCATCAAGACTGTTGCGCAGCGGTTGGACGGCCCAGGCACAGAGCGCGCACGCCACGCCTGCGCAGAGGAATGCGGCTTGCCAACCAATTAAGCTATTGAGCGTGGGCACAAGTGCGCCAGCAATAATACCGCCAAGTGGTACGCCCGTTTGTTTAATTGAAAAAACAAAAGAAAGCTTTTCCGGTGGCGTGGTCTTAATCAATAAGTGTGAACTTGCGGGTGTAATGGGGCCGTAGCCTGCGCCAATAAATAAGGCGCCGATGGCAATCGTCAATGGATGCGGGTAGGCCGAAAGCAGCAAACCACATGACGCCACCATTAAGCCGATTTGGCTAAGACGAATAGCACCCCAGCGCTTGACCGCCGCGCCACCCAACAGCGTGGCAACCATTGCCGCAAAATAAACGAGCGCCACATAGGCGCCCAAATACGTTGTTGCGATTCCTAAGTCCTTGGCAACCGCCGGTGCAACCACCGGCACGTTCATCACTGCCATTGCGACTAGAGCTTGTACAGTCAGTGTTGCAACGAGTACTCGTGAAGGCTTAGGGGGTGTCACAACACACCCTCGTTACAACGCACCATACGAATGTAATCCAGAAAGAAACATGTTGACGCCAAGGAAGGCAAAGCACGTTATCAACAAGCCCACCAAGGCCCAGTATGCGGCCATCGTGCCGCGCAAGCCTTTAAGCATACGCATATGCAACCACGCCGCATAGTTTAACCAAACGATCAGTGCCCACGTTTCTTTAGGATCCCATTGCCAGTAGGCACCCCAGGCATCTGCGGCCCATAAAGCACCAAGAATCGTCGCAACGGTGAAAAAAGCGAAACCGACAGCAATGGCCCGATACATGATGTCGTCGAGCACTTCAAAGGAAGGAAGGCGCTCAGAAATAGGTTTGCGAAACAGCAGTATCGTTCCGACAATCACGGCCCCGATACCAAAGTAAAGCATCCAGGTAGCTGACAACCCTTCGGTGCGAAACACCATGGGTTCGGCTGCCAGTAAGACGCCGAGAATAAAGACGGGCAGCAACTTAAACCAAGAGCGCGTTTGGCCGTGCTGTTTGACCAAGTAGGCAAAACCAACCATGGCTGCTAAAGAGAAGGTTCCATAGCCGATAAAGTTTGCAGGCACATGGATTTTCATCCACCAGCTTTTCAGCGCGGGAACGAGGGGCTGGATCTGATAGGCATCTCGGGTAAAGGAATACCAGAGCAAAAATACGACGGCTGACGTGATAATCAACAATACAAAACCACCCAAGGCGCGCGTTGCATAGCGACCTTCGTAATACAAATAAAACAATGCAGTGACAAGCGAGAACAGGACGAACACTTCATATAAATTGCTGACAGGAATATGGCCGATATCGGGTCCCAACATGTGGCCTTCGCGCCATCGCACCAACATCCCAGTGGACCCTGCGAATACCGCCCCCCAAGTCAGTGCTGTGCCAAGCCATGCGGCGGTCGGGCTTACAAGCCCAACCCAGTAACAGAACGTGGCCACGACAAACAATGCGCACATCCACAAAATTGCAGACTGCGATGACAGTAGGTATTTCAGCAAAAAGGCCTGATCCGCGCGCGCGATATCACCCTGATACAACCAAAGGGCAAGCCCGGCTGCTAACGCCATGACGATCATTAGCACGCGAAGCGGTCGCCACAACCAGCCTAACCAAGTCAGGAAAGGTACGGTCAGCACGAGAATCACTTTTTCGTAGCTATCCATTGCCTGGCTGTAGTACGTCAAGGCAACGCCCGCCCCCACAGATAACAACAGAAAAAAGAGCACATCAAACAGCGTAGGGCGGCCGCGCTCGAGGCGCGATTGAGCCGGGTCAGACAAGTCATCCCAAGTGTTTGCAGTGCCGGCGACTGGTTGTGTCATGGCAGTCTCTCAGTGAACACCAGTTGGTGGTGTTTGTGCGGGTGGATTCAAGCGGCCCAGAGCAAGTTGCAGCTGCTCGAACTCTTGATTGAAATCAAGTGTACGCTTTTGCGATGTCATGGCCGCTAATACACTTGTGCCGCCCGCGTGTTCTGTCGGGCGTAACCATACCCAGATGCGACGATCCCGCACATAAAACATCGTGAAAACGCCTAGAACCAGCAGTAGGCAGCCGACATACACAATCAACTTACCCGGCGTGCGGCTGACCTGAAAAACACTGGCCTGAACATGGTCAAACGACTTCAGCGTAAACAAAACAGGGGCGGGATAAAACGCGAGGTCCGATAACGCTGCCACAGCTAGACGCGACCAGTTCTCCGCCTTTTCTAGTTGTTCAGGTGTACTCCCAATCGGCGCTAGACCGGCACGCTCACGCGTCAAGCGATAGAGCTCCGCAACAGAGGAAGACAATAAGCGCGCGATGATATCGGCAGCACGCTGCTGCTCAACCTTGGGTACGTTGCGTTCAAGAAACTCAGAAATCGCACTCAGCCCGCCGATTGCAAACGTGTCGAGTGCACGCTCGGCTGAAGTTTGTAAGGCTTTCTGTTCAACCGCTGTGCCGCGATAACTTTGTACAAGATTTGCAGCCGCCTGGCTACGCATCGCAGGATCGGCAAGCGCCGCGCGCAACAGCATGAACTCTTTGACCGAACCATTGTCATCTGCCGGGATACGCATGTATCTAAATCCTGCCTGACCCGTCTCTTGAACGCCCGCCAAAAATACAGACATACCATCCAACTCAACAGGAAACATATAGTTATGAAACAACGTTGTCTGACCACTCGCGTCTGTTAACCGATATTCGATACTAGGGCCAACGTTTCGCAAGTTGATATTTTTTTTGCCGGCAGCGCTCCCGGTCACTGCGGCAACGTGTTCGGATATCGCTTTGGGTGCTGCAGGTGCGCCCGCCGTAAGATCTTCTACGTTGATCGGCCGCAGCTTGGTGATATCGGCCTTCACTTCCTTGCCGGGCCCCGCAAACTTTATGTCGCTTGATTGCCCAACGCGTGCTTTTAGGTCGAGCTCGACGATCTTTTCACCGGTCAGGCTATAGCCGACCAACTCCACTTCGCTGCCACCATCGTCAAAACTGGATTGGTAGACGGTGACGCCTTTAAAGTGCAGGGGTTCGTTGACCTCGATCGTGGCATCAAAGCTTTTGCCTGTGTCAGGGTCCGTCACTTCCACCTCGCTGGCAAAGCGGCTAGGCATCCCGGTCGAGTAGTAATCGACAATGAATTTTTTTAGCTTCAGGCTAAACGGCAAGGGCTGCACCAGTGCGCCATCATCGACGTTGACCACCGCCGCATCTCGCGCACTGCCCTCGGGCACAAGCACATTGGCACGATAGCTTGGGTTGCGCAAAGACAGTCGACCTTGTGCCGGGACATCGGCAATCAACATGTTTTCAACGATCGGGGTTTTGCCAAGCAGCCAGACCTGCAGGCGCACAGGCAATTCGCTATCGAGCAAACCGCCCACGCAAATAATGACGATCGCTGCATGCGCAAAGATATAACCCAGGCGGTTTCCGCTTCCCTTTTTGGCAGCAATGAGCACGGCATCACCCTCGGTACGCAAGCGCAGGCCGTAGCCTTGTTTTTTTAGCCAGGCCTGCACGGAGCCCGAAGAGTTGGGCACGTCGCGTGCTGTCTCAAGCTCAACGCGATGATGAAACGACCGCAGACTAGAGCTGCGGACTTGCTCTCGGAAGGAGTTTGCTTCTTTCAGCATCTTTGGTGCATTGCGCGCCAGACACAAGCTTGTCGAAACCACCAAAAATGCCATCGTCAGCAAGAACCACCAGTTGTTATAGATGTGCCATATCGAAAACTTATCGAGCACCTCGTACCAGAAAGGGCCGAACTGATCGATGTAGGCGTTGGGGGTACGGCCTTGCGGAACAACCGTGCCGACCAGACTGGCCAAGCATACGTACACCAGCAAGCTAATTGCAAACCGCATCGAACTTAATAGCTCAATGAATTGTGCAAAAGGCTTTGAGGCGGGCTTGGATAATGAAGTGGTCAAAGGTAGGTCGCGATGTTGAATGTGGTGGTATCGAAAAAAAAGGGGCGTCTAACGACTCCCCCTTTTTTTATTGCGGTAAAAGGTCTAACGCAAACCTGCCGCGTAATCAGAAACGGCCTTAATGTCTGAGTCGGACATACGGTCGGCGATTTGGTTCATCATGGGGCTGTTGCCACGATGTCCTGCCCGGAACAGCTTGAGCTGTTCTTCGATATATGTCGGGAATTGGCCACTAAGACGTGGGTACTGGCCGGGAATGCCAACGCCTGTTGGAGAGTGGCAACCTGCACACGCCGGAACGTTACGGTCTGGGACACCCGCTCGCCAGATTTTTTGGCCGCGCTCGGCTAGTTTTTCATTCGTTGCCGTGGCTGGCTCTGCCATTTTCTGCAAGGAGAGGTAGTACGACACGTTGTGCATATCGGCTTCGGTCAGGGGTGCAGCCATCGCTGTCATCACTGATGGTGCGCCATCTGGACCCTTACGCAACGCAGCTTGAGCACCCGCCTTGATGCGGAACTCAACCAGCTGCTTATACAAGTATTCGTGTGCCTGCCCCGAAAGCATGGGGTTAACCGGGATTGTGCTATTGCCCGCCGCGCCATGACAGGAGGCACAAGCAACAACGCCACGTGCGGCGTCGCCTTGATCGTAGAGTTGAGCGCCCTTGGCCGCGTCAGGCTTAGCTGGACCCGTTGCTGGGCCCGCCGCCAAGGTGGTTGACAGGGCGGACACCCCAAATAGCAAGCCACTCGCAAGCATTAACCTGAACAGCAACCGCTTCATTTAAAGACCTCGACGCTTTTATATTCAACTACTTTCAAACCCTAGATTATACAATAGCGTTTGAGCATATTCTTTGTGGCCTTTTCGTGTCCATCCTCCATCGCGCTTCGTTTTTCACTTCAGCCGCCCGGTTGGATCAACTGCCACACCCCGGCGCCCCTGAGGTCTGCTTTGTCGGACGGTCTAATGCGGGCAAATCTACAGCGATTAACGTCCTGGCGAACCAAAAGCGGCTCGCCTTCTCGAGCAAAACGCCGGGGCGGACCCGCCTCATCAATATGTTTGGGCTGCCCGATCCCCTTGATCCGGAAGGGCAGCTCGGCTTTCTGGTCGATCTACCAGGTTACGGCTACGCGTCAGTCGCCCACCGCGCGCGGGAAGAATGGGCAGATATCTTGGGTGGCTACCTCCAGAGTCGCGAATCACTTGCTGGTATTGTGCTGCTCATCGACATCCGCCGCGGGGTCACAGAACTTGATCGCCGCCTTGCGAATTGGATCGCGCCAACCAAACGTCCCGTGCTTGCCTTGCTGACCAAGGCAGACAAATTTCCCTACGGGCAGCGCATCAAAGCTGTCTTTGCAGTAAAAAAGGAGCTTGCCGATATTGGCGCGCTCAACGCCGTTCCGTTCTCGGCCACGGCCCGAATTGGTCTTGAAGAAGCAACGCTACAAATCGAAAACTGGATCTCTCCTAAGGTCGTCCCATGACAACTCCTCATCTTGTACTGGCGGATTTCCCCGCTAATCGTCCCCGCCGTCTTCGTCGCGATGACTTTTCTCGCAGACTAGTACGCGAGCACTCACTGTCAGTTAATGACCTTATTTACCCTGTGTTTGTTGTTGAGGGCAAGGGTATCCGGCAACCGATTGGGTCCATGCCAGACATTATGCGGCACTCACCCGACACTCTGATGAAGGTGGCCGAGGAGTGCGTCGCACTGGGCATTCCGGTCATGGCGCTGTTCCCCGTCATCGAACCAAACCTCAAAACCTTGGACGGCGCCGAAGCAATCAACCCCAAAGGCCTGATCCCCCGCGTGGTGGCGGAGCTTAAAAAACGCTTTCCAGAACTGGGCCTGCTCACAGACGTGGCGCTCGACCCCTACACGAGCCACGGTCAAGACGGCGTCATCGATGAAAACGGCTACGTGATAAACGACATCACAGTCAAAATTCTGACACAACAAGCGCTGGTGCAAGCCGAAGCGGGCGTAGATATCGTCGCGCCGAGCGACATGATGGACGGCCGTATTGGTGCCATCCGCAACGCGTTGGAAGCCAACCAGTTCATCCACACGCGCATCATGGCGTATTCAGCCAAGTTTGCCAGCGCCTTTTACGGCCCGTTCCGGGATGCGGTCGGGTCTGCGGCCAATCTCGGCAAATCAAACAAACTGGTCTATCAGATGGATCCAGGCAATATTGACGAGGCGCTCCGAGAGGTTGCGGCGGATTTGCGTGAAGGCGCCGATATGGTCATGGTTAAGCCCGGCATGCCTTATCTGGATGTATTGCGTCGAGTAAAAGATGCGTTCCGCGTGCCAACCTTTGCCTACCAAGTCAGTGGTGAATACGCCATGCTTAAAGCGGCAGCAGCAAATGGCTGGCTCGATCACGACAAAGTCATGATGGAAACTTTACTCGGCTTTAAACGGGCAGGTGCGGATGGGATTCTGACGTACTTCGCACCGGCCGCGGCCAAACTGCTAAAGGCACAGTAACCACTTACTGCAGTGCCTGGCGAACTTTTAAGCGCCAGGCAAACAGCATCGCGAGCAAGGGTAAGCCGATTATCCCGACGGGGAATACTGTCCCCAGACCAAAGTTATCACCTAACCAGGCGCACACCGCCACGCCAAACGATTGCCCTAAAAACAGACAAGACGCAAAAAGTGACACGGAGGTACCACGCGCGGCGGGTGCCATCTGCGTCGCATGCGTCTGCAGGACGGCGTGTAAAAAGTAATACCCTAACCCCGACATGACGCTTGCCGCAACCGTCCACTGCCAGCCTGGGGCGAGTAAGAATCCTAGCATCGCCAGCGCAAGGAGTGCGCCCCCCCACAACGCCAACCCACGCTCGCCAAATTTGGCTACGAACTTATTGGCGCGTATGGCATAAATAAAAGCACCCGCTGCAAAACAGCCGCTGATTATTCCGGCCCACGATACGGCTAGCCCGTGGCGTTCGTGTAAAAACGCTGGAACAAACGCAAGGGGGCCAAAGACCAGCATGCCTTCGATCGACACGATCACCAAAACAAACCATGCCCATTTGGTCGATAGCACCTGTCTGATCGGCACCAAGGGGTTGACTCGGCCGGCGGAGCGCGCGGTGGACTCAGTCACTATGTGACGGCGAGACAATAACAATACGCCTACGATCAAGTAGGTCGCCGCCATCCACACAAACGCCCAGCGCCAGCCGAGCGTGTCAGCGAATACGCCTCCCAATAGCTGACCGAGTGCAAGACCCGAAATCGATCCCAACAGAAAACGCGCAATGGTCTCTTGTCTTTTTTCATACGGGACGTGATCCCCGATCCACGCCATGGCCAAGGGCACAATAGCCGCCGCCGTTGCGCCTGAAATAAAACGACCAATCTCAACCACTTCGAGTGTTGGTGCCGCGGCAACAATCAGACTACCCACCGCGCAACCAAGAGTGGCCCACGATACCACGCGAAATTTTCCGTAATGATCGCCTAGCGGACCATAAAAGAACTGCAAGATACCGTAGGCGATGGCAAACAGTGTGACGGTGCTTGAGGCCTGCGCGGTGCGTACTCCAAACTCCTGCGCAAACACCGGCAGAAGTGGGTCACAAATTCGGAACGAGGTCGAGCTCGCGCACGCGGCAAAAGCGAAAAGGATGATGACTGAAGTCGTGGACTTGCTTTGCGCTGACATACGTCTCTGTGTAACGACTACCGTTGTAACTACTTTAGCACCCGATCAAGCGTCGCACTAAAGCGATTGGCGTCTTGAAATCCCACAACACGTATGTCGCGACGCTCGGCGCCACTTGCTGAAAAAAATATGATTCCAGGCGGCCCAAACAATTTAAATCGCTTCATCAGCGCTCGATCATCCGCGTTGTTTGCGGTCACGTCAACTTGTAATAGCAATAACTGACCCATCCGCTGCACCACTCGCGGATCCACAAAAGTAAAGGCTTCCATTTCCTTGCACGATACGCACCAGTCTGCATAGAAATCCAACATGACGGGCCGAGTGGTTTTTGTGAGAATCGCCTCAAGTTCGGATACGGTACGTACCCGCTGAAAGCTTGGGTGCGCAGCAACAGGTTGTGTGCCAAGCAACTGTTGTTTTAGTGAGGAGCCTTGCGCAGGCGTCACGAGTTGAACACCTGCTGAGGTTGCACTGCGCTCAGCTGAGCTTTGACTACGCCCACCCTGCATAAAGGCCAAGTGGTCCAAGGGCTGCAACAGTGAGCGCCCACCACTTGCAACACCTACGATCCACAATAAACTCAGCAGGGCTAACAGCAGGCCGAGTGTTTTACGCAATAGGGCACCAAAACGAGCCTCTTGCGGCAAAGAATCAAAGGTGCGTAAAAGCACCGCGGCAAACAACACCAGCGCCGCCCATCCGAGAATCTGAGCCCAGGTCGGCAATAAGGGTGTGATCATCCACCACGCCGTACCAAGTAGCAGCACGCCGAAAAATTTCTTTACGCCTTCCATCCAATGCCCCGCGCGGGGCATCAGCTTGCCGGCCGACAGGCCCATCAGCAACAAGGGCACGCCCATTCCCCATGCCATCGCAAACAGCGCTAAGCCGCCAAGCACCACGTCGCCGGTTTGTGAAATGTATAGAAGCGCGCCAGCGAGTGGTGCGGCGACACACGGGCCGACAATCAGCGCGGATAGCGCGCCCATCAAGGCGGCTGCGCTCAACCGACCACCCAAAATACCCGAGTTTTTAGCCATCAATTTAGTCTGAAGACTTGCGGGCAGCTGGAAGGTATAGACATCAAACATTGCCAGAGCAAGCGCGCCGAGCAGCAATGCGAACAAGCCTAGTACCCAGGGTGTTTGTAACCACGCGGCAAGGCCCGCGCCACTCAATCCGGCGGCAACGCCCAAGGCGGTGTAGATCATCGACATACCCGCTACGTAGGCAACCGCAAGCGAAACACCTCGTGCGCGGGAGACGTGCTTTTCTTCACCGACCAGCAGCACCGAAAGAATCGGCACCATGGGTAACACGCAAGGTGTGAGTGCAAGCAATAGGCCGAGTACAAAGAACAGCAGTGTGATTTCAAGCAAGCCGGTGGATGACAACAGCTGCGCCAGCCCGATGTCATCTGCCCCGAACAACAAGTCGCTGAGCTGGCCTTGCCTGATCCGCTCGAAAAGCGAACCGGTGGCTTGGGCTGCGATCAGATAACCTGCAGCCCCTGCCTGTGGTGTGAGCTGCACCACAAAATCCTGAGGCGGATAACATAGTCCGGCTTGCGCGCAACCCTGTCCGTTTGCGGTCAGCTTAAAGCTCTGTGAAGCAATATTGCTGGGCCACGCTGTAATCGGCAACTCGATCACCGCATCGGTGAAATAGAGCTCCATCTCTTTATTAAAAGTTTGATCAAATTTGACTTGCCCGATCGGCATCTTGGGCTCACCAAGCTTGACATGTGTCGTGTCCAGCTCAAAGCTGAAACGCTCGCGGTACATGTAATAGCCGGGCGCAATCTTAAAACGCAGGCTAATCTTGTCGGCCGAGATCATCTGTGCCTGCAAGACGAAGGCTTTTTCTGGATCTAAAAAATCTTGTGCCGATACGCGCGCAACAGACAACACCATTAGACCTAGCAACAACAGTGCAAAGCCAATTTTTTGTATCGCGTGTCTGGTTAGAGCCATTTAGTTCTCGCGCACCCAGTTCAAGTAAGGCGCATACCCGCCGATAATCGGCACCACAATCGCTTCCGGCACATCATACGGGTGCAAAGCAATCAGACGTTCTATTAGATTAGCCTGTTTAGATGCAGTTGTTTTTATTGTCAGCGGAATCTCTGTGGCTTTCTCAACGACCCCTTGCCAACGGTAAACAGACTGCACGGGGGCGCCAATGTTTACGCAGGCGGCCAAACCCTCTGACACCAGGGCGTCGGCAATACACGTTGCGACAGCCTCATCCGGAGCGTTGCTCAGCACAAGTACGGTGTCTGTTTGATTCATGAGCGTCCTCTGACAAAAAAGCCCCGGATAAACCGAGGCCTTTTTTATTTTGAGCTATCGAAATTTATTCGGCGGCTTCTTCAACGGTCTCTTCAACCACTGGGCGGTCAACCAATTCCATAAAGGCCATGGGCGCATTGTCACCCTGACGGAAACCCATTTTAAGAATGCGGGTGTAGCCGCCATGACGTGCTGCGTAGCGTGGGCCGATATCAGCAAACAACTTGAGCACGATCTCGCGATCGCGCAAACGGGCAAATGCCAAACGCTTGTTTGCTAGGGTGGGGCTCTTGCCCATCGTGATGAGGGGCTCAACGATACGACGTAATTCTTTTGCCTTAGGCAAGGTCGTTTTGATCGCTTCGTGGGTCAACAACGCGACAGCCATGTTGCGGAACATCGCAAGACGATGGCTGCTGGTGCGGTTGAGCTTACGTAATCCATTACCGTGACGCATGATACTTTCCTTATTGAATCTATTAAGAGCGTGTCCGCTCGAGGTTGTTCAGCTCTTCTATCAGCAAACTTTCTTGCTGCGGGCCGATGGTGGCACTGCTGGTGTTGCTGGTCTTTCTACTATTGCCCTAACCGAATCCGATCGTCAGGTTCGGCTAGGTACTGATTGACTGATAAAACGCTTACGGACGCTCAAGGCCCATTGGTGGCCAGTTCTCAAGCTTCATGCCCAACGTCAAGCCGCGTGCGGACAGGACTTCTTTGATTTCGTTGAGCGATTTGCGACCAAGGTTGGGTGTCTTGAGCAATTCGTTTTCGGTGCGTTGAATCAAGTCACCGATGTAGTAAATATTTTCCGCTTTCAGGCAGTTGGCCGAACGTACTGTCAGCTCGAGATCGTCAACCGGGCGCAACAGCACTGGATCGATCTGTGGCGCACCACGGCTTGGCATTTCATACGAATCGCCAGCGCCTTCGAGGGCCGCGAACACCGAAATTTGATCCATCAGAATACGTGCCGACTGACGCACGGCCTCTTCCGGACTAATCACGCCATTTGTTTCAACATCCAACACAAGCTTGTCGAGGTCGGTACGCTGCTCAACGCGCGCGCTTTCAACAGCGTAGCTCACGCGACGCACTGGGCTAAACGATGCATCCAGCACGATGCGACCGATCGTATGTGCACGATCGTCGATCAAGGCGCGCACGTTGCCAGGAACGTAGCCACGGCCTTTCTCAACCTTGATCTGCATTTCAAGCTTGCCGGAGTCGGTCAGCGTTGCAATGACTTGATGCGGATTGACGATTTCAACATCGTGGGGCAATTCAATATCTGAAGCCAAAACGATGCCAGCCCCTTGCTTGCGCAGGGTCAGGGTCACTTCGTCACGGCTGTGCAGCTTAAATACCACGCCCTTGAGGTTCAAGAGAATATCTACAACGTCTTCACGCACACCGGCGATCGTCGAGTATTCGTGCACAACGCCCGTGATCTGCACTTCGGTTGGCGCATAACCCGTCATCGAGGACAACAGGATGCGACGCAACGCGTTGCCCAACGTATGTCCGAAGCCGCGTTCAAACGGCTCCATGATGATTTTGGCGTGATTGAGGCCTACAGGTTCGACTTCAATCGAACGTGGCTTGAGAAAACCTTGTGACATATCTGCAATTCCTTTTCAATACCCTCGGCTCGTTACGCCGATAAGGCTGATGGGTGAAAGCTTAACTTCATCATCATAAAAAGTGCGCAGCCGGGCTGCACACTTTTTAAAGCGATTATTAGCGTGAATACAATTCGACGACCATCGATTCGTTGATGTCGCGAGCAACATCTGCACGATCAGGCGCTTGCTTGAACGTACCAACGAGCTTGGCGGTATCAACGTCGACCCACTGGGGCAAACCATTGCCTGACGCGAGGTCCATCGATTCGCGGATGCGCGCTTGGGCTTTTGCTTTTTCGCGGATCGCAACAACGTCGCCTGACTTGATCAACATCGAAGGGATGTCTGCAGTGTGGCCGTTGAGTTCAATCGCACGGTGCGAGACCAACTGGCGCGCTTCTGCGCGTGTCGAACCAAAACCCATGCGGTATACAACGTTATCCAAACGCGACTCGAGCAACTGGATGAGCTGTTCGCCCGTGTTGCCTTTGCGACGCTCGGCTTCTGCAAAATATTTACGGAACTGTTTTTCCATAATGCCGTACATGCGCTTGAGCTTTTGCTTTTCGCGCAACTGTAGACCATAGTCTGACGTACGGGCACCTGAAGTGCGACCGTGTTGGCCAGGCTTGGAGTCCAGTTTGCACTTGGAATCCAGCGAGCGGCGTGCGCTCTTTAGGAAAAGATCAATACCCTCGCGACGCGAGAGTTTGCATTTGGGACCGGTATAACGTGCCATGTGGGTTCCCCTTAGATACGACGACGCTTGGGTGGACGGCAACCGTTGTGCGGCACGGGCGTGATATCGGCGATGCTCGAGATCTTGATGCCCAGCGCATTCAACGCACGCACTGAAGATTCGCGACCTGGGCCTGGGCCCTTGATGCGAACTTCAAGTGTCTTGATGCCGTATTCGATGGCCAGCTTGCCGGCCGTCTCCGCAGCAACCTGCGCTGCAAACGGGGTCGACTTACGTGAGCCTTTGAAACCAGCACCACCGGAGGTCGCCCACGACAAGGCATTGCCTTGACGATCGGTGATCGTGATGATGGTGTTGTTAAACGATGCGTGAACGTGCGCAATGCCGTCCGACACATTCTTTTTGACTTTTTTGCGAACGCGGGTAGCGCCGGCGGTAGAAGCTTTTGCCATCTTCTAATCCTTTTTATTTCTTCAGGCTTGCAGCAGCGCGACGCGGTCCCTTGCGGGTGCGGGCGTTGGTGCGAGTGCGTTGACCACGTACGGGCAGGCCGCGCTTGTGGCGCATGCCGCGATACGTTCCGAGGTCGATCAAACGCTTGATCGACAACTGAACTTCACGGCGCAAATCACCTTCCACCGCAAACACGCCAACGTGCTCGCGGATACGCTCGAGTTCTGCGTCGGTCAGGTCTTTGACCTTCTTCGACAGGGGAACACCAGCGGCTTCACAGATTTTGCGTGAACGCGTACGACCGATGCCAAAAATGGCAGTCAGGCCGATTTCGGCGTGCTGATGTGGCGGTATGTTGATGCCAGCAATACGGGCCATAACGTTTCCTTGTATTAACCTTGACGCTGCTTGTGACGCGGGTCGGTGCAAATAACTCGCACGACGCCGTGACGTTTAATAATCTTGCAATTGCGGCAAATCCGCTTAACCGATGCCATTACTTTCATGGTTGACTCCTGTTATCTGTAACCCGGCCGCTCATTTCGAGCGGAATACGATTCTGGCGCGCGTTAGGTCATAGGGGGTGAGCTCCACTGTGACTTTATCGCCCGGCAAAATCCGGATGTAATGCATGCGCATCTTGCCGGAAATATGACCCAACACTACATGGCCATTTTCTAGCTTGACACGGAAAGTTGCGTTGGGAAGATTCTCAAGAATCTCACCCTGCATCTGAATGACGTCGTCCTTTGACATTACTCTCGCTTATCTCATTGGCATATTCGCGCCCTTGAAGTTAGCCTTCTTGAGCAGTGAATCGTACTGGTGAGACATCATGTAGGCCTGAACCTGAGCCATGAAGTCCATCGTAACTACAACAATAATCAGCAAAGAGGTGCCGCCAAAATAAAACGGTACATTCCAACGCATGACCAAGAACTCCGGTAACAAGCACACCAACGTGATGTACAAGGCACCAGCCAAAGTCAGTCGCATCAAAATCTTGTCGATAAATTTAGCGGTCTGTTCACCTGGACGAATCCCCGGAACAAACGCGCCGCTCTTCTTAAGGTTATCTGCTGTCTCACGGCTATTGAATACCAGCGCGGTATAAAAGAAGCAGAAGAAAATAATAGCGGTTGCGTACAACGTGATGTAGAGCGGTTGGCGTGGCGCAAGCGCTGCAGCCAAATCGCCTAACCAACGCATACCTTCGGTGTTCGAGAACCAGCTGGTAATCGTCGCCGGGAACAAAATGATCGAAGACGCAAAAATTGGAGGAATCACACCAGCCATGTTTAGCTTCAGCGGCAAGTGCGACGTTTGTCCGCCGTACACCTTGTTACCTACCTGACGCTTGGCGTAGTTAACCGTGATCTTGCGCTGACCACGCTCGACCAACACGACAAAGGCGGTCACGAGCACAGAGAGGGCAACGATAAACAGCGCGGAGAATCCCGACATCGCATTCGTGCGAACCAAATCCAACAGCCCGGCCAACGCGCTCGGCAAGCCAGCGACAATTCCCGCAAAAATCAGGATGGAGATACCGTTGCCTAAGCCACGCTCCGTAATTTGTTCACCAAGCCACATCACAAACATCGTACCGGTTACCAAGGTCACGACCGTCGTGAGGCGGAACATGACGCCGGCATCAATCACCAAGCCCGGCTGGGACTCAAGTGCAACCGAAATACCAATCGCCTGAACCAACGCCAACGCAACAGTGCCGTAGCGGGTGTACTGCGTAATCTTACGACGGCCAGCTTCACCGTCTTTCTTAATGGCTTCAAGCGTCGGTACAACAACCGACATCAGCTGCATGATGATCGACGCAGAAATGTAAGGCATGATGCCCAACGCGAAAATCGAGAAGCGCGCCAAAGCACCCCCCGAGAACATGTTGAACAAACCGAGAATTCCACCCTGATTCTCGCGGAACAAGTCTGCGAGCGCATCTGGGTTGATGCCCGGAACAGGAATGTGCGTACCCAGGCGGTAAACCACCAAAGCAAGCACCAGGAACACGAGACGGCGCTTTAAGTCGCCGTAACGTGGGCCTGCTTTTCCTGCGAGTTGTGCTGTTGCCATTCTTTAATCCGTCTTAAGCAATCGTGCCGCCAGCGGCTTCGATCGAAGCACGCGCGCCAGCTGTTGCACCGATACCCTTGAGGGTAACTTTGCGTGACAGCTCGCCCGACTTAAACACTTTGACGTAGCGCACTTGCGTACCTACTACGCCAGCCTGTTTCAGCACTTGCACATCGATTTCGTCGACAGGCAGGGCTTGGAGATCAGACAAACGCACTTGCGCGTACAGATGGTCATCCAAAATAGAGAAGCCGCGCTTAGGCAAACGACGCTGCAAAGGCATTTGACCGCCCTCAAAGCCTACTTTATGAAAGCCGCCAGCGCGCGAGCTCTGACCTTTGTGACCGCGACCAGCGGTTTTACCTAAACCCGAGCCAATACCACGACCAACACGACGCTTGGCGTGTGTCGAGCCAAGGGCGGGCTTGAGCGTATTCAGTTGAGTAATCGACATCGTGATTCCTTTCAGACTTCCGAGACGGTCACGAGATAATCAATTTTGTTGATCATGCCGCGAACTTCGGGAGTGTCTTTGAGCACTTTGCTGCTGTTGAGACGGCGCAAACCCAGACCGCGCACAGTGTCGCGGTGGTCTTGTTTGGTACCAATGGGCGAACGGACCAAGGTTACTTTGACTTGTTTATCAGCCATGACTTACCCCAGAATCTCTTCGACGGTTTTGCCGCGTTTTGCAGCAACTTCCGACGGGGTGTGGGAAGCGCGCAAGCCGTTAAGCGTTGCACGAACCATGTTGTAAGGGTTGCTCGAGCCGAGGCTTTTCGCCACGACGTTGCGCACGCCCATCACATCAAAAATTGCGCGCATCGGGCCGCCGGCGATCACGCCAGTACCTTCTGCCGCAGGCGAAATCAGCACTGTTGAGGCGCCATGCTTGCCGACCACGGTGTGGTGTAGCGTGCCGTTCTTCAACGAAACTTTGAACATCTCGCGACGCGCTTGTTCCATTGCTTTCTGGACTGACACTGGCACTTCACGTGCTTTGCCTTTGCCCATACCGACACGTCCATCGCCGTCGCCGACAACAGTCAGCGCAGCAAAGCTCATTGTGCGGCCGCCCTTAACGACTTTGCTGACGCGGTTAACCGCGATCATCTTTTCGCGAAGACCGTCATCACGCTCTTCAGGAGCGTTCTTGCGTTGTTCTTTAGCCATTTGACTGTTCCTCGCTTAAAACTTCAGGCCGGCTTCACGCGCGGCATCGGCCAGGGCTTTAATACGGCCGTGGTATCGGAAACCCGAACGATCAAAAGCGACAAGCTCAATACCAGCAGCTTTTGCTTTCTCTGCGACGCGCTTGCCCACCAGTGTTGCAGCGGCAGCATTGCCACCACCACCGGTTTGACCAGCGAGCTGCTGACGCACTTCTGCTTCAACCGTTGAGGCTGAAACAAGGATGCGATCGCCTTCAGGCGAAATAATGTTTGCGTAGATGTGCATATTCGAGCGGAAAATCTGGAGGCGATTAACTCGCAACTCGGCGATTTTCTTACGCGTCGGTACGGCACGACGCAAACGGGAAATTTTTTTGTCCATGATGTTTCCTTGTTTGCGCGATTATTTCTTCTTGGTTTCTTTGATGATGACGTGCTCGTCAACATAACGAACGCCCTTGCCCTTGTATGGCTCTGGCGGACGATATGCGCGAAGCTCTGCAGCCACCTGTCCAACAACTTGCTTGTTGGAGCCCTTGAGAACGATTTCCGTCTGTGTTGGGCATTCGGCTTTTACACCGGCAGGCATTGGATGCACGACATCGTGCGAAAAGCCAAGTTGCAATTTGATCGCGTTGCCTTGAAGAGCGGCGCGGTAACCCACACCAACAAGCGTCAACTTACGCTCAAAGCCTTTGCTCACACCGGTGACCATGTTGGCAACTAAAGCACGAAGGGTGCCCGACATTGCCTTGGCCTGACGCGAATCATTGGCAACGATGAACGACAGCTTACCTGCGTCTTCGTTGACGATCACATCGCCGTTCAGTGTCTGCGTCAGGGTGCCCAATGGGCCTTTGACCGTGATCAGACCGGACTGTATTGAAGCCTCAACGCCCTTGGGCAGTTCGACTGGATATTTTGCGATACGTGACATTAGATTCTCTCCTTAAGCCACGTAGCAGAGCACTTCGCCGCCCACGCCATTGGCGCGTGCTTTGCGATCGGTCATCACACCACGTGAAGTGGAAACAATGGCGACCCCCAGACCGTTCATAACCTGAGGAATGCTGCCGTGACCTTTGTAGATACGCAGGCCAGGGCGCGAGACGCGTTCGATGCGCTCAATCACTGGGCGGCCAGCGTAATACTTAAGGGTGATTTCGAGTTCTGGCTTTTGGGCCGTCCCCTTGATCTGAAAACCATCGACATAACCTTCGTCCTGAAGCACGGCAGCAATCGCTGCCTTAAGCTTGGAGGAGGGCATGCTTACCGATGTCTTGTCTACCTGCTGCGCATTGCGAATGCGAGTCAGCATATCGGCGATTGGGTCGCTCATGCTCATGTTTTATTCTCCTACCAGCTAGCTTTGGTCATGCCGGGGATTTCACCCTTCATAG
>Ga0209550_10001203_pt1 | contig 24991 bp, 26 predicted proteins | sample LauGreSuBDMM15SN_2_FD_187567 | JGI IMG/M metagenome (GOLD analysis project Ga0209550, IMG submission 187567) | Freshwater lake microbial communities from Lake Michigan, USA - Su13.BD.MM15.SN (SPAdes) (version 5) | ecosystem: Environmental > Aquatic > Freshwater > Lake | place: Lake Michigan... | reverse complement strand
AAAAAGTAAAGGAACCCACATGACCCAAACCCTGATCTTAGGCGGCGGCTGCTTTTGGTGCACCGAGGCGGTGTACGTCAAGGTGCGCGGCGTGACCGACGTGGAGTCGGGCTACTGCAATGGCCAGACCGTGGCCCCCACGTACGAGCAGGTGTGCTCCGGGCGCACCGGGCACAACGAAGTCGTCAAGCTCGAATACGACCCCGAACAAGTCAGCACCCGCGAGTTGCTGGAAATTTTCTTTGTCATCCACGACCCGACCACGCTGAACCGCCAGGGCAACGACGCGGGCACGCAATACCGCAGCGGCATCTACTTCACCACGCCCGAGCAGGCCGAAGAGGCGCGGGCGATGATCGCCGAGTTGACGGCTGCCCGTGCTTTTGGTCAGCCCATCGTGACCGAGGTGCTTGCCTTGGCCAACTACAGCGCGGCCGAGGAGTACCACCAAGACTTTTTTGAGCGAAACCCTTATCAGGGCTACTGCATGGCGGTGGCCGCGCCCAAGGTGACCAAATTCAAAAAGACGTTTGCGCGTCTGGTGCGTGAGTGACAATGTCCGCTGTCGGACTCGGCCGAAGTCCGATCTGAAGCGCGTCTCGGCAAAGCCTATCAACCCAAGAAAACCCATGTACAAAATTGCCTTTTTGCTTGCCGCCATGAGCATGTCCTGGGCCGCCTTGGCCCAACACAGCAACAAAGAAGTCCAGGAAGACATTGCCCGACACCGCGCCATGGCCGAAGCCCACGAGGCGGCTGCCAAATGCCTGGAGTTGGGCAAAAAGCCGGCCCAGTGCACCAAAGAACTGCAAATCGCCTGCAAGGGGCTGGCGTTGGGCAAATACTGCGGCATGAAGCACGCGCATTGATCTGCTGCTGCCCACTGAGCCTGTCATGAGTTTTCAGCGCGCTTGCCTGCCCCGCTGGCTGAATATCCTGCTGGTAGTGGCCTTGCTGTGGGCCCCACTTTGGGGGCAATGGCATGGCATTGAGCATGGCATTGAGCCCGGGACCCGGCAGGCACTCACGGCCCCCGCTGAGCTGCATGAGGCGCACGAGGCGCATGCGCATGCTGAGCATGTGCAAGATCAACATCGGCACGAAGGGCATTCAGACGCCCTGGGCCATGAGGCCGACTCCGATCTGTGCCGTGTGCTGGATCACCTGTCCCAAGCCGAACGGCTGATTGCATCGAACGCACCGGGCTTGGCCCCGATGGTGGCCATGGCGCCCCCCATCATTCGTGCAGATTCGTATTCTGACCAGCACCTCTGGTCCCCGGCGCAGGCCCGTGCGCCGCCTGCGCTGATTTGAACCCCTGATCCTGTTGAGCTGACTTTCCGTCTTGGACGGAAGACGCTTGCTTGTTCCTGTTTTTCAAATCACATCGTCATGACACATTCTTTTCAGCTTTCGGCCTTGGCTTATGCCTGCTTGGCCACTTTGTCTTTTTCAAATGTTTGGGCGCAAAGCACCGCACCGGGTGTGCCCGGTGAAATCGTCATCACCGGTAACCCTTTGGGCCGCGACAGCACCACCGTGCCCGTGAGCACCTTGGGCCGCGCCGATCTGCTCGAACGCGGGCAAAGCACTTTGGGTGAGACCCTGAACGGCTTGCCCGGTGTATCCAGTACCTATTTCGGTCCCAACGCCAGCCGCCCCGTCATTCGTGGACTGGACGGCGACCGCATCCGGGTGTTGAACAACAGCGCCTCCAGCCTGGACGCCTCGGCGCTCAGCTACGACCACGCGGTGCCGCTGGATGTCTTGTCCACCGACCGCATCGAGGTCTTGCGCGGCCCGGCCGCCTTGCTCTATGGTGGCAGCGCTGTGGGCGGGGTGGTCAACGTGATTGACAACCGCATTCCGCGTGCACCGGTCTCGGGCGTGTTGGGCAAAGCCCAGTCACAAGCAGGCACAGGCAACGACGAGCGCAGCGTCGCAGGCTTGATCGAGGCGGGCAACGAGCGTTTTGCTTTGCACCTGGACGGCTTTGACCGCCGCACAGGCGATGTGCGCGTGCCGGTATCGCTGGCGTGCGAGAAACCCGACTCGCCTGCCCATGCCCGGCGCATTTGCAACTCCGCCAGCCAATCCCGGGGCGGGGCCGTCGGGGCCAGTACCTTTTGGGACCACGGGTTTCTGGGCGCATCGGTCAACACCTACCAAAGTGATTACGGCACCGTGGCCGAAGACCAGGTGACGATAGGCATGAAAACCACGCGCTATGCGCTGGAGGGCCAGGTGCGCCAACTGCCGGGCTGGTTTGAAAGCGTCAAAGCCCGCTTAAGCCACACCGATTACCAGCACACCGAGTTTGACAATGGCGCGGCGGGCACCTTGTTTGCCAACAAGGGGCAAGACCTGCGCATCGAAGCGCGCCACCGCCCTCTGGCGGGTTGGCAAGGCGTGGTGGGCGTGCAGACCGAATCGAGCCGCTTTTCTGCGGTGGGTGATGAAGCCTTTGCCCCTTTCAGCCGCACGCGCAGCCAGGCGCTGTTTGTGCACGAAGAGCTGCCCACCCTCTGGGGTCAAGTCACGGCCGGGGCGCGTTGGGAGTCGGTGCGGGTGGAGTCTCTGGGCAACCCCGATTTGCCCCGTTTTGATGACGCCATTGGTGCCCAGAAATTCACCCCCTTCAGCGTGGCCGCTGGGGCGGTCTTCAAGCTGTCGCCCACCTGGTCTTTGACCGGCAATGCGGCCTTGACGCAGCGTGCGCCCAAAGACTATGAGTTGTTTGCCAATGGCCCGCATCTGGCCACCAACGCCTGGGAAATCGGCAACAAAGACCTGGGCTTGGAAAAGTCCAAGAGCTTCGATGCGGGCATGCAGTGGAAGTCTGGCCCTGACAGCTTGAATGTGACGGCCTTTGCCAGCCAATTTGCCAACTACATTGGCCTGATGAACACACCTGATGTTGAGGATGGTTTGCCGGTGCAGGTTTACCAAGGCGTCAAGGCCCAATTCAGGGGCATCGAAGCCAGTGGCCGACAGCGCTTGTGGCAAGGCGCATCAACCCTTGATTTGGGCTGGCGTGCCGACACGGTGCGTGCCACCCACAGCAGTACGGGTGAGCCCCTGCCGCGCATCGCTCCCATGCGTGTGGGTGCGACTTTGGTGCACGGCCAAGGCCCTTGGAGCGCCAAGCTGGGGGCCGACTGGCACGCCGCGCAAGAGCGTGTGCCCGATGGCAGTGTGGCCACGGGCTCTTTCACCCTGGTCAATGCCAGCGTCTCTTACCGCCAGAAGCTGGACACCACGGTGCTGAACTGGTTTGCCCGCCTGGACAACCTGACCGATCAGCTGGCCTACAGCGCAACCTCCATCCTGACCAGCACGGCTTTTGGCAAGTCGCCTTTGCCTGGGCGCAGTTTCAAGCTAGGGGTTCAGGCCAGCTTCTGAGGGCCCGCGTGGCGTCGCCCAAGGTGGTGGCGCTACGTGGTTTCCTCTGCTGAAGGGCTCTGCCAGAACGGGATAATCCAGCCATGAACCTTGATCACCCCGTCCTGTCCTCTCTTTTGCCCGTGGTGCTGCTCATCTTGACCGGCTTTGTTGCGGGCAAGGCCAAGCTCATGCGGCCCGAGTCTGTGCGCGATTTGTCCAACCTGGTGTTTCTGGTGCTGACGCCAGCGCTGCTGTTTCGCTCCATGAGTTCGGTGCACCTGGAGCGCCTGGACATGCGCCCGGTGTTCCAATACTTGTTGGTGGCGGCGGTGCTGTTTTTTGCCATGTTGATCGCCTATGGTCGCGATTCGCGTGCTTCGGTTTTGGCGTTGGCCGGCATCTTCAGCAACACCTTGATGATCGGCGTGCCCTTGATCGGCCTGGCCTATGGTGATGCGGGGCAGGTTTTGTTGTTCACCCTCATCTCCTTGCATGCACTGGTGCTGCTGACCATGGCCACCTTGGTGCTGGAGTTGCAAATGGCCAGCGAGCAAGCTGCTGCTTCTGGCCAAAAAGGGCAACTGTGGCGCACCGTCGGGCAGGCCATTCGCAGCGCGTTATTGCACCCGGTGCCTTTGCCCATCATCGTGGGCCTGCTGTATGCGCAAACCGGCTGGGGCCTGCACCCGGTCATTGACAAACCTTTGCAATTGTTGGGCAGCGCCTTTGGCCCCATCGCACTGGTGCTGGTGGGCATCGCACTGTCGCAAACCCCTGTGGGCAAAAACCTCACAGCTTCGGTGCGTTTGTCTTTGATCAAGACCGTTTTGCATCCCGTTCTCATGCTTGCTGTGGGTTGGGCTTTGGGCATGCGCGGGCTGGCCTTGTCTGTGATGGTGGTGGTCGCCGCATTACCTATTGGAGCTAACGTGTTTTTGTTCTCGCAGCGTTACCACAAGGAAGAAGACACCGTCACCGCTGCCGTGGCCATCTCGACGTTGCTGGCCCTGTTGGGCATCTCTTTCGCCATGGCCTTGCTGCCCTTGTTGCCAACCTGACCCCACCAGCACAGCCAAGTGCATCACCGTCTGGCGCTGGTTCGTCGTGCCCGCTTCAGGGTGCCAGCCGCTCGCGCAGCCACTGATCGCCTGAGGGTGTGTAACGCAACCGGTCATGCAAACGGCTTTTGCGGCCTTGCCAAAACTGCCATTGGTCAGGCACCAGCCGATAGCCACCCCAGTGGGGTGGGCGGGGCGGCTGCAGCATGAATTGCGCCGCATATTTGGCAGCGTTCGTCACCAGCACGGTGCGCCCGTCGATCACCTGGCTTTGCGGTGACGCCCATGCGCCAATGCGTGAATCGAGCGGACGGCTGTGGAAGTAAGCGTCGCTTTCTTCATCACTGACCTTTTCGACCCGGCCCTCGATGCGCACCACGCGCTCAAGCTCAACCCAGTGGAACTGCAGCGCCGCAAAGGGGTTGGCCGCCAGCTCTTGGCCTTTTTGGCTGTCGTAATTGGTGTACCAGACGATGCCGCGCGCGTTACAGCCTTTGATCAGCACCACCCGCGTGCTGGGGCGCAGGTTGCTGGCCACGGTGGCCAGCGTCATGGCGTTGGGTTCGGGCACTTCGGATGCAATGGCCTCTTGCAGCCATTGCTCAAATTGAGCCAATGGGTTGGCGTGCGAGGCGTTTTCGTTGAGCTCGGCTTTTTCGTAGCTCTTGCGCAGGTCGGCGATGTTCATGGTGCAAGTATATGGATATGGCCTTTTTTGGCTTTGAGCCAGCTCAAGCGGGGGTCTTTGAGCTGAATGAATGCCGTTGGCCCTGACTGGCATGGGTGGGTCATCCGCACCACGCTCAACGCTCAGTCGGCATGGCGCAGCAAAGCCGCCAAGGCCCGATCTTCGATGCCATGGGCTTGCAGGCTGCGGTAGGTCTGCAAGGCATAGTCCAGCGTGGTGCCAAAGCGGCCGCAAGCATGCTCAAAAATTTGCCGATAGCGCTCGGCTGGCAAATGCCCCGTGTAGCTGGGGCTGCTGCGCGGCAATGTGAAGGCCAAGGCCCGAACCGTGCCTTGTGGGGTGGAGCAGGGCAGCCAACTGGGGGTGTAGATGTCCATGGGCATTTCCCGCTCCCACAACCGCACCAACACCGCGTCGGCCTGGTCTCGGGCCACCCGGTAGGCCACGCCTTGGCAACTGCCGCCGGGCAACAAGGCAAACACCAGACCTGGGCACTCGGGGCTGCCCCTGTTCAGACGGCTCCACATTTTCAGGGCGCGGTGCCACCCCCAAACGCGTGAGAGGTGCTGCTCCTGTGCTTTGAACTCGGGGCGCCACAGCAGCGAGGCGTAGCCAAACACCCACAAATCCTGGCCGGCGGTTTGCGCCCGGAAGTGGTCGAGCAAATCGCCCTTGAAGTGCGTGGGTGTCATGTCAGTGGCGGGTGCCCGGGTTGTGTCGGCGTGAGTGTCGGTCATGTGCAACAAGGCCCTATTAGAATATGAGTATTATTTTCGGAGAAAAAACCCATGTCGACCCAAGAAGATGACAACCAATCCGTGGCTTTGGCCGTTGTTGCTGCAGCAGTCTTGCTGGCCGTGGGCCTGGCGGTCGGTTTTGGCATTGCCAAAAGCAAAAAAGCAGCACCTTCAGCGCCAGCGGCAGTCACAGCGCCTGCAGCCGAAGCTTCTGCGCCAGCAGCTGACGCATCAGCGCCTGCAGCGGACGCTTCTGCCGCGCCTGCCGCAGCGCCCGCCGCCGCGAATGCATCTGCTGCCAAGTGAGCCGTCAGGGTCCTGCAAAAAACCCGCTTTTGCGGGTTTTTTTCGGCGCTCAGCCGTCGACAGCGAGTTGTACCCTGTCTGTAACTCGCCAAATGCGCTGAAGCAGGGTAACGCGGTTACCATCGGTCATGTAATTTAGTTACCACGCCCCATCCGGCGTCAAAACATGACTCTTCACCCGACTTTGGTAGCCGTGACAGCCCGCATCACCGAGCGCAGCCGCCTCACACGCCAAGCCTATTTGAAGCAGGTCGATGCCGCTGCCCAGCGTGACCCGGGAGCCCAGCGTCTGGGATGCGCCAACGTCGCCCACGCCTTTGCCGCCATGCCTGAGGGCGACAAGAGCCGCGCCACAGCCCTGGACAAGATCAAAGTCGTGGCACCGCGCGCGCCCAACATCGGCATCGTCAACGCTTACAACGACCTGCTGTCGGCCCATGCGCCGCTGCAGCATTACCCCGAGCTCATCAAAGACGAAGCCCGAAAGCAGGGCGCCACAGCCCAGGTGGCCGGGGGTGTGCCCGCCATGTGCGATGGCGTGACCCAGGGCACACCGGGCATGGAGCTGAGCCTGTTCAGCCGCGACGTGATCGCCATGGCCACAGCGGTATCGCTCAGCCACGATGTGTTTGACGCAGCGCTGATGCTGGGCGTTTGCGACAAGATCGTGCCGGGTTTGCTGATCGGCGCTTTGCAGTTTGGCCATTTGCCCACGGTGTTTGTGCCCGCAGGCCCCATGACCAGTGGCCTGTCCAACCACGAAAAATCCAAGGTGCGTGAACAAGCCGCTCTGGGCCTGGTGGGGCGCCCCGAATTGCTCGAAGCCGAATCCAAGGCCTACCACGGCGAGGGCACCTGCACTTTTTACGGCACTGCCAACAGCAACCAGATGTTGCTCGAAGCCATGGGCCTGCAGGTGCCGGGCACGGCCTTCATCAACCCGGGCGAGGGCGTGCGCGCTGAGCTGACCCGCGAAGCGGCCCGCACTGTGCTGGCGCTGGTCAAGAGTCAAAACTTCACCCCCATCGGCCGACTGGTGGACGAGCGCTGCATCGTCAATGCCATGGTGGCCCTGCTGGCCACCGGTGGCTCGACCAACCACCTGATCCACTGGGTGGCGGTGGCGCGTGCGGCGGGCATCGTGATCGACTGGGACGACTTCTCGGCCTTGTCGGATGTGGTGCCGCTGCTGACCCGCGTGTACCCCAACGGCAGCGCCGATGTGAACCAATTCCAGGCTGCGGGTGGTCCGGGCTATGTGATCCGCGAGTTGCTGGACGCTGGGCTGATGCACGCCGATGTGCTGACGGTGCGCGCCGGGGGCTTGCGTGAATTCACCCGCATACCGTCCGCCGAAAACGGCCAACTGGTCTGGCATGAGGCAGGGGCCAGCAAGGACGACACCGTGGTGCGCCCGGCGTCCAGCCCGTTCAGCACCACCGGGGGTTTGAAATTGTTGCAAGGCAATCTGGGCCGCAGCGTGATCAAAATCTCGGCCGTGCCCGAAGCACTGCACACCATCGAAGCCCCAGCGCGCGTATTCAGCTCGCAAGACGAGCTGCATGCCGCGTTCAAGGCGGGTGAGCTGGACCGCGATGTCGTGTGTGTGGTGCGCTGGCAAGGCCCGCAAGCCAACGGCATGCCCGAGCTGCACAAGCTCACGCCGCCGCTGGCTGTGCTGCAAGGCAAAGGCTTCAAGGTGGCCCTGGTCACCGATGGCCGCATGAGCGGTGCATCGGGCAAGGTGCCTGCCGCCATCCACGTCTCGCCTGAAGCGGCGGCCGGTGGCCCGCTGGCCAAGGTGCAAGACGGTGATGTGATTCGCCTCGACGGCATCGCGGGTACCTTGCAGGTGCTGGTGAGTGAGGCCGAATGGGCCGCCCGCCCACTGGCCCCCATCCCCGCCGAGCTGCGCGCTGCCAATGGCGTGGGCATGGGCCGCGAACTGTTTGCCAACCTGCGCCGCAACGCGCTCAAAGCCGAAGAAGGAGCCTGCACATGGCTGTGAATCTGAGTGGAAATTTGACCGCCCTGCAAGTGATGCAAGACGCCCCGGTGATCCCTGTGATCGTTTTGCACGATGTGGCCCATGCTGTCCCCATGGCGCGTGCGCTGGTGGCTGGCGGTATTCGAATGCTTGAAGTCACGCTGCGCACCTCTCAGGCGCTGGCTTGCATGGAAGCCATTTCCAAAGAAGTGCCCGGTGCCGTGGTGGGCGCGGGCACCGTGCGCAGCGCCGCTGATGCGGCCGCAGCGGCCAAAGCCGGTGCCCGTTTTGCGGTCAGCCCTGGCTACACCAAAACGGTGGGCCAGGCTTGCCGTGACCATGGTTTGTCATTGCTGCCTGGTGTGGCCACCGGCAGCGAAATCATGATGGCCCAAGAAGACGGCTACACCGAACTCAAGTTCTTCCCCGCCATGCAGGCGGGCGGCCCCGCCATGCTCAAGGCTTGGTGCGGTCCGTTTTTTGATGTGAAGTTTTGCCCCACAGGCGGTGTGACCCCTGGCAATGCCTTGGAGTTTTTAAGCCTGCCCAACGTGGCTTGTGTGGGCGGCTCGTGGTTGGTGCCCGCCGATGCCCTGGCCCAAGGCGACTGGGCGCGCATCGAATCTCTGGCACGCGAGGCAAGCCATCTGTCGCGCTGATTTTGAATTTGTCATGCCCTCCCGATATGTCATACCCGGCTTGACCGGGTATCCATGGCGTTTGAAGGCATGGACCCCCGATCAAGTCGGGGGTGACAGTGGGTGATCAAGTCGGGGGTGACAGTGGGTCAATTGTGTCCACCGTTATAGCGCAGACCCTGACCACTGGCTTATTCAGCCCGCTGGATCAACTCGACCTTGTAACCATCCGGGTCGGTCACAAAGGCGATCACGGTGCTGCCGCCTTTGACTGGCCCCGCTTCGCGCGTGACCTTGCCGCCAGCCGCTTTGATTTTTTCGCAAGCGGCATACGCATCGGGCACACCCAGAGCGATGTGGCCATAGGCCGTGCCCATGTCGTAACTTTCCGTGCCCCAGTTGTAGGTCAGCTCCAGCTCGGCGTGGTCAGGGTTCTTGCCATAACCCACAAAGGCCAGCGAGTATTTGTACTCGGGGTTTTCAGAGGTGCGCAGCAGCTTCATGCCCATCACGTTGGTGTAGAAGTCGATGGAGCGTTGCAGGTTGCCCACGCGCAGCATGGTGTGAAGGAGTCTCATGGTCGGGTTCCAGGGGTTGAAGAAGGCATTTCAAAAACAAGGCAGGCGGTGCTGGCATGGGCGTACAGGGTGCCGTCGGGCCCGATCAGCCGAGCTTCGGCGGTGGCCAACTGGCGGCCGCAGTGCACCACTTGGCCAATGGCCCGCACGCGCTGCACTTTGGGGGTGAGGGCTTTGACCAGCTTCACGCTCAGGTCGGCCGTGGTGTAGCCGCGGCCTGGCGGCATCATGGTGTGCACCGCACAGCCCAGGGCCGAGTCGAGCAAGGTGGCAAACCACCCGCCGTGCACGGTGCCCAAGGGGTTCATGTGGTTAAAGCCTGGGGCGCCTTGAAAAATGGCTTGGCCTGCGCTGACCTCGATCAGCACAAAGTCAAGTGTTTTGGCGATGCTGGCGTAGGGTAGCTCGCCAATCAGCAGGCCTTGCATGACCTCCAAGCCGGTCTTGCCGGCCACTTGGTCCGGACGTGCAACGCCGGGCCCAGCGCCTGCATCCAGCCGCTGACGCACGGCCTTTTCTTGGGCCAGCCAAGCCTCTAGTGAGTTAGCGAGTGGGTTGATTGGGGTGTTCAAAAATTGGGACTTTCTTCAAACCGGAACGGTGTAGTTGAGTGCCATGCGCCCGCCATCCACAGTCACGATTTCACCGGTGATGTAGCTGGCCGCATCGCTGGCCAAAAAGGCCACCACCTTGGCCACCTCGTCGGGCTCGCCCAAGCGTTTCATGGGCGTGCGCATCATGATTTTCTTTTCGGCAGCTTCGCTGGTCAGCACCGCCTGGCGCGCCAGTTCGGTGGCAATGGTCCCCGGGGCCACGGCGTTCACGCGGATGCCGAAGTCGGCCAGGGCCAAAGCCATGGCCCGCGTCAGCTGGTTGATGCCGCCTTTGCTCACGTTGTAGCTGGCGATGTTGGGGATGGCCAGCACCGCGTTGACTGAGCTCATGTTGACGATTGAGCCACTCCCAGTGCTTTTCATGGCGCGGGCTGCGGCCTGGCCCATCAGGAACGAGCCCTTGATGTTCACGTTGATCACGGCGTCGAAGTCTTCTTCGGTCACGTCCAAAAAGTCAGCCGCCCGGAAGATGCCTGCGTTGTTGACCAGCACGTCGATGCGACCAAAGGTCTTCAGCACATGGTCCACCAAGGCGTCCACATCGGCCTTGCGCGAGACGTCGCAGGCCATGAAGCCTGCGCTGTGGCCAGCGCTGCGCAAGTCGGCCGCCACGGCAGCGCCGCGCTCGCTGTTCACATCGGCCAGCACGACATGGGCGGCTTCGGCCGCAAAGCGGCGCGCGCAGGCCTCGCCAATGCCGTTGGCCGCACCGGTGACGATGGCCACGCGGCCTTGCAGGCCAAAGGAAAGGGCGTTGGACAGGGTAGGTAGGGTGGTCATGTTTCGGTCTCCTGGCAGCTGGGTTGAATTGGGGATCATGCTGCCACAGTCTGATGGGGTGGTCTGTCACCTGCAAGCGCGGGGAGGATATTTTGCAGTCCACATCACGCTCTGGCGTTGCATGGCCCTTAGGCAGCGACAATGCAAGCATCGCCTGCTCAGGCATTGTTCAGGACATCCCCCCTTCATGACCCCGTCATCCCCCAGCGCTCCCAAGCCTGCTGCCCCCGATTTGTGCGAATCCTGCGCTGGCATACAGCGCCATTGGCGCAAAGCCCCCGGCCACGCCGAACTGGTGCAAGGCACCCACAGCCGTGAAGACCGTGGCAACGGCCAGGCCAGCTTCACCCGCTACCGCTGCGACCGCTGCGGCGCGGCGTGGGAATACGAAAACAACAAGGCCAACCAGCACGCAGGCTGGGCCTTGCTTGAACACTGAAGTCACCCCATGAAAGCACCACCGAGGCTGCAGGCCCTGGTCGAAGAGGGCCTGATCGACACCGTGGTGCGTCAGCTCATGAGTGGCAAGGAAGCCATGGTCTTTGTGGTGCGCTGCGGCGACGAGACCCGCTGCGCCAAGATCTACAAAGAGGCCACGCACCGCAGCTTTCGGCAAGCGGTGGACTACACCGAAAACCGCAAGGTCAAGAACTCGCGCTCGGCCCGCGCCATGGCCAAGGGCAGCAAGTTTGGCCGCCAGGAACAAGAAGCCGCCTGGCAAAGTGCCGAGGTGGACGCGCTCTACCGCTTGGCTGCAGCCGGTGTGCGCGTGCCCCGGCCGTTCAACTTTTTTGACGGTGTATTGCTCATGGAGCTGGTGACCGACGCGCACGGCGACGCTGCGCCGCGACTGAACGATGTGGCCTTCACCCCCGCGCAAGCGCTGCAGCACCATGCCACCTTGATCGGCGAGGTGGTGCGCATGCTGTGTGCGGGTGTGGTGCATGGCGACTTGTCAGAGTTCAACATTTTGTTGGCGCACATCCCCGGCGAGGGCGACCTGCCTGGCGTGGACGAGCCCGTCATCATCGACTTGCCCCAGGCCGTGGACGCGGCCGGCAACAACCACGCCCAGCGCATGCTGCTGCGCGATGTGGGCAACCTGCGCGACTTTTTCGGGCAATTTGCCCCTGCACTTTTGAAGACCGACTTCGGCCCCGAAATCTGGAGCCTGTACCAAGCTGGATTGCTCAGCAACGAGACGCCGCTCACGGGCCATTTTGAGCGGTCGACTGCCAGTGTGGACATGGCGGCCGTGCTGCGCGAGATTGACGACGCGCGTGACGAAGAAGCGGCCCGCCAACTGCGCATGGCCACGCCTGCGGCTTGAAGGACGCTTCGGGTTTGAAATCGCCCCACGCCGTCTCGCGCCTGCGCGCTGAACGCCTGGCCCGCAGCGTCAAACCCTTCTTGGCGCGTGGCGGCATCAAGGGCGAGCGCTGCCCCGGCTGCCGCTTGGTGCCCAGCCACTGCCTGTGCGGTGTGCGACCCGAGGTGGCCACGCAATCGGGCATCTGTTTGCTCATGGCCGACATCGAACCCCTCAAGCCCAGCAACACGGGCTGGTTGATCGCGGATGTGGTGCCAGACACCTTTGCCTTTGGTTGGGCCCGTACCGAGGTGGACCCGGCCTTGCTGTCGCTGCTGGCCGATCCACAGTGGCAGCCGTATGTGGTGTTTCCGGGTGAATTTGTGGCGCCTGAGCGGGTGGTGCATGCGGTGGCCACCCTGTCAAACAACTTGCCCTCTGGCCATCGCCCGCTGTTCATTTTGCTGGATGCCACCTGGCCCGAAGCGCGCAAGATGTTCCGCAAAAGTCCTTACCTGAACGCCTTGCCCGTGCTCAGCTTGAACCCCGAGCAGGTTTCGCGCTACCAGTTGCGCCGCTCCAAGCGCGATGACCACTTTTGCACCAGCGAAGTCGCCGCCATGTGCCTGGAGCTGGCGGGCGAGGCGCAAGCAGCCGACACTTTGCAGGCTTACTTGGACGTTTATACCCACCATTATTTGCAAGCCAAACACCAGCTGCCGCCCAACCTGCAAGGGCCAGCGCACGCACGTTGGCAGTCACTGAAGAGGTCTTGAAAAAGTCTTGACCCGGCCAGGCCGCCCGGTATCCGCTACGATGACGGCTCAATAATTTCGCCTGGCAACGGGTCTATGAGGAGAGCGCAATGTTCAGTCATGTGATGGTGGGTGTGAAAGACTTGGAAGTGTCTAAAAAGTTTTACGACGCCGTTTTGGGCACCTTGGGCTATGGCCCGGGCGTGGCCAACAACAACCGCTATTTCTACCGCAGCCCCACGGGCACTTTTGGCATCACCACGCCCATCAACGGCGAGCCCGCTTGCCACGGCAATGGCAGCACCATTGGCTTCACCGTCAAATCCCCTGAGCAGGGCGAAGCCTTTCACGCGGCGGGTGTGGCCAACGGCGGCGTTACCTGTGAAAACCCACCCGGCTTTCGTGAAGGCCCCGCAGGCAAGCTCTACCTGGCCTACCTGCGCGACCCCGACGGCAACAAAATTTGCGCCTTGCACCGTCCCGGTTGATTATTGGGTTTTTTGAAAAGGATCGCTTGTGTCTCAAGCTGCCAACCCGCACGCCGTGCACGTGTCGCGCACCATCGAACGCCTGGTCACCGGCCAGGCCACGTCGGATGGCGCGGGCGTTAAGCTCAGCCGAATCCTCACGCAAGATCTTCAGCACCGTCTCGACCCGTTTTTGATGTTGGACGCCTTTGGCAGCGACAAGCCGGACGACTACATCGCCGGTTTTCCGGACCATCCTCACCGGGGTTTTGAAACCGTGACCTACATGATCGCCGGGCGCATGCTGCACCGTGACAGCGCGGGCAACGAAGGCCTGCTGCAAAACGGCGGCGTCCAATGGATGACTGCGGGCCAAGGGGTGATCCATTCCGAAATCCCGCAGCAAGCCGATGGCGTGATGGAGGGCTTTCAGCTCTGGCTGAACCTGCACAGCTCCGAAAAAATGCAAGCGCCGTGGTACCGCGACTTTCAAAACGCGCAACTGCCGCAGTTTCAAACACCCGAAGGCGTAGCCGTCACGGTGATCGCCGGGGCCAGCCACGGCGTGCAGGGCGCAATGATCCGCGAGATCACGCAACCGATTTATCTGGACGTGCACATGCCCCAGGGCACACGTTTTGAGCAAACGCTGCCTGCAGGCCACAACGCCTTTATCTATGTCTACCGTGGCGAAGTCCGCATCGCTGGGCAGGCCGTGCCCCTGCAGCGGATGGCCATATTGAAAAACACACCGCAGTCTGATGGGGTGGTGATCGAAGCCATTACCGATGCCAAGTTGATCCTGGTGGCGGGCCAACCGCTCAAGCAGTCCATCGTGCAGTACGGCCCGTTTGTGATGAACACCAAGGAAGAGATTCACCAGGCGCTGGCGGATTTCAGGGACGGGCGGCTGGGTGAGAGGGCTTGAACTTCTCATTTGTCACCCCGGACTTGATCCGGGGTCCATGGTTTTCCAGCATGGATGCCGGATCAAGTCCGGCATGACGTGGGTTTTGATGATGGATGTTTTTGGTGTTCAGTCCGGCTCAGGCGCTTAGCCCTTGAAAGCCCGCACAAATGCTTGCGCCTGCTGTTGGACCGCTTGCGCCGACCTCCCCGGCGCGTACAAAGCCGAACCCAAACCAAAACCCGTTGCCCCAGCGGCGCGGTAAACGGCCATGTTGTCGGGCGTGATGCCGCCCACCGGCATCAAGGCCGCAGCTTTGGGCAGCACGGCGCGCAGGGCTTTGACAGTGGCCGGTGAAATCATCTCGGCCGGGAACAGCTTGAGCCCATGGGCTCCTGCATTGAGTGCGGCAAAGGCTTCGGTGGGGGTGGCCACGCCGGGCAGCACGACCATGTTCAGGGCCAAGGCCTGCGCGACTACGGCAGGGTTGAAGTTGGGGGCCACGACCAGGCGGCCACCTGCCGCGTGAACGTCCTTGACCTGCTGCGAGTTCAGCACGGTGCCTGCGCCGATCAGGGTGTTGGGGAAAAGCCGGTTGAGTGTGGCGATGCTCTCCAAGGGCTCGGGCGAGTTGAGAGGCACCTCGATGATGGCAAAGCCGCTGCTGACCAACGCCTCGCCCATGGCCGGAGCTTCGGCAGGGGTCAGGCCGCGCAAGATGGCGATCAAGGGCAGTTGGGCCAGGGCTTGGGCCAGGATCGAGGCGGGGTTTGAGGATGGTGTCATAGTGGGGTGTTGGTAAATGTTTCAGGGCGTGTGCCACGCCCATCGCCCACGGGGTGGGCTCCTACAGGGGGGGGCCTTAAAGCTGGACAATTTGCAAAGCTCAGCATGTTGATGCCAATGCAAACAGGCCCGTCCAAGTGGCTTCGGCGCCGTGGCTTTGGCAGGCGATGCCCAGGTGTTGCAGGCCCAGGGTGTAACGCAGCGTGAGCGCGTCACTGCCGATCAGGATCACGGGCCCATCCTGCGATGGCGACAGACTTTGGGTACGCAGTTCTTCGCCGATCAGCAAGCCCGACAAGTAACTGGGCAATTGGGCCGCGCTGAGGCGTTCAAACAAGCCCAGGGTGCGCACGGCAAACAGGTGGTTCAGCACGCTACCCGCTTGCTGGCTTTGGTCCACGCCTTGCAAAAATATCGCATCGTCGAAGGCCCCGTTCAGATCGAGGGTCTTGACCAAAATCGAGTGCTGGCTCATCAGCGCAAACACCTCGCCGGTCATGAAAGTCTGGAACTGCGTGACGCGGCCGCCCTGCACCTGCACCCATTTGCTGTGCGTGCCGGGCAACACCAGGGTGGCGCTGTCACGTCCTGCCAGTTGCAATGCCCCAAAGATTTGCACCTCCTCGCCGCGCATCACATCGGGGGTGTTCAGTGTGTCGGCGCTCGTGCAGCTCAGGCCCGGCACCAGGGCGATGCGATCGGGCTGCAGCCACAGCAGGTGCTGGCCCAACTCGGCAAAGCCTGCAGGGCAGGGGCAGTAGGGCGCTTCTTGCCAGCCCTGGCGGCTGCCCGCCATGCCCGAGATCAGGCACAGCGCACCCTCTGCTTGCATCCAGTCGCCAAAGAGTTCGTGGAAGACCGCTTCAAATTGGCCGGGTGGCACGGTGAGGATGCCGCGCGGAAATTCGCGGGATTCAAGTACCAGGCCAGTGTTGTCCAGCCGCGCACCGCGCAGCGAAGAGGTGCCCCAGTCGATGGCGATCACGGGCCGTTGGTGGGCAGTCGGGTGTGGGGTGGCTTGGGGGGCGGTGGAGGTGTTCATGCGTGTGTGCCTTGATCCAGCAGGTCCAGCACCGCATCGCGCCGGGGCAAAGGGCTTACTGCCCCGATGCCCTGCACCGACAAGGCGGCTGCTGCGTTGGCGTAGGCCGTGGCGTCCCACAGCGTGTGGCCCGAAGACAGTTGCGCCAACAGGTTGCCCGCAAAACAGTCGCCTGCGCCAGTGGCGTCTCGCGCGTGCACGGCATAACCCGGCACGCAGCGGCGCTGGGTGCCGTCGCTGGCCAACGCGCCATCGGCCCCCAGTTTGAGCACCACCTGCGCCGCGCCATGCTTGTGGCTCCAGTCAATGATGTCTTGCGCTTGGGTGAGGCCGGTGAGCGCGGTCATGTCTTCGAGGCTGGGTAAAAACAAATCGCACAAGCTCACCGCATGGCGGATGCAGGCTTGTGCACGGGCCAGTGGCCACAACGACAAGCGCAAGTTGGAGTCGAGCGCCACCTGTGTGCCGACGTTGCAGGCGTGCTGCATGGCGGCAAACGCTGTGTCGCAGGCCGAGCTTGAGACCGCCAGCGAGATGCCCGACAGGTGCAGCCACTGGCTGCTGGCGATGGCGTCTTGCCAGTGCGCGAGGTCTGTCGGCTGCATGCGGCTGGCGGCCGATCCGGCGCGGGCGTAGCTGAAGTGGTGGCCTTGTGCGTCGTGGCTCACAAAGTACATGCCGGTGGGCGCTTGCGCGTCGTGCAGCACGGTGGTGGTGCCCACGTTTTCGCGCTGCCAGAGGTCCATGAGGCGCTCGCCCCAGCGGTCCGTGCCCAAGCGGCTCAGGTAAGCCACGCGTGCGCCAGCCCGCGCAGCGGCGATGGCGGCATTGCTGGTGTCGCCGCCAAAGCCTTGCAGGTACATGGGCGGCTCGTCGGGGGCTTGGCCCGGGGTTTGGTTGAACTCGACCATGGCTTCGCCGAGGGCCACGATGTCGAGGGTTTTGGAGGGGTGTGTCATGCGAACAAAAGCAAAATAGATTCAGTGGGCGGTGGGAGAATCGAAGTTGGATTGTCCACGCGGTGAATGGAGCACAGAACCATGGAACACGACTTTGTACTGAACGCTGCTTGCAAAGGTTTTCCCTTGGCGGCCGAGCCTTGCGCGGTGTCTCAGCTGGGCGCGCGCGGCTGGCATTTGCTCCATGACGCGCTGGCCTATCCGGTGGCCGTGTTGCGCCGTCCGGCGCTTGCGCACAACCTGGCCTGGATGCAGGACTTTGTGCAGCGCAAAGGCGTGGCACTGGCTCCGCACGGTAAGACCACGATGTCGCCCGAGTTGTTTCGCATGCAGCTGCAAGCCGGGGCCTGGGGCCTGACTTTTGCCAATGTGCACCAGCTGCGCGTGGGTCTGGCAGCCGGGGCGCAGCGCGCCATCATCGCCAACCAGTTGGTGTCCGATGCCGATCTGGACGGGTTGGATTTTTTGTTGCGGCAGCACCCGCAAGCGCGTGTCTGGTTTTTGGTCGATTCGATGGCGCAGTTGCAGGTCCTGACCGATTGGGGCGCACGGCGCAGCAACGCCCGCTGCTGGGATGTTCTGCTGGAGCTGGGCATTGCCGGTTACCGCACGGGCTGTCGCACCCACGAACAAGCTTTGCTGCTGGCACAGGCCATAGCCGAGTCGGGCGTGGTGCGCTTGGGCGGTGTGGAGTGCTACGAGGGGGGGCTGGGCAAGTGTGACAGCGCCCACGACATGGAGGCCGTCAGCGCCCTGGTGCGCGGTGTGCAGGCGCTGGTGCAGCAAATCGATGCACAGCACCTGTGGGGCGATGACGAGGTCTTGTTGTCGGCTGGTGGTTCTGCCGTGTTCGATCTGGTGATCCCGATGCTCAAGACCCAGGTCAAAAGCCGTCAGGTGCAAGGCGTGTTGCGCTCGGGCTGTTATGTGACGCACGACCACTGGAATTACGCCCGTTACCTGAAGTTGGTGGAGGCTCGAGAGGGCTTGAGCGCCTCGCTGCAGCCCGCGTTGGAGGTCTGGGCCAAGGTGCAGTCGGTGCCCGAGCCGGGGCTGGCGATTTTGAGTGCCGGTCGGCGCGATTTGTCGTTTGACCAGTGCATGCCCATGCCGGTGCGCTGGGCGGCACGGGGGCAAAGCGGTGCCGGTGCGATGCAGGCCACGCCCGAGTCCTGGAAAGTCAAGGCGCTTAGCGACCAGCACGCGCACATGGTGTATGACGCTGAAGGTGTCTGGCCGCAAGTGGGCGACCGCGTGGCTCTGGGCATTTCTCACCCCTGCACCACCTTTGACAAATGGCGCTGGATGGCCATCATCGAAGACGATGGGCGCATCAGTGGGGCGATCAGCACGCATTTTTGAACCATGAACCCATGATGAAAAAAAGGCCGCCACGCAGAATCAGCGTGGCGGCCTTTTTTATAGCTCACTTCAAACCGTTCAGCGCTTCGGCGGGGTAGCCCGGGCGAGTTTTGCAGTCCTCGATGTACTGCTCGATGATGGCTGCGTAGCTGGCATCGGCCCGCAGGCCCAATGCATGTGCACGCTCAAAGGTGCAGCCCTTGGCCCAGTTGTCCACGATGGCGGCGATGCGTTCGTCTTTCTGAAAAGTCACGCGGGCGCGCACTGCAGGACCTGCGACTTTTTCAAGCGCGGCCAGCATGTCGCTGACCTTGACATTCAGGCCCGGCAGGTTCAGCGCCATGCGGCCACCGAAGGCTTCGCGGCTGGCCTCGAACACGGTGATCAGGCCATGCACGGTGGTGCCCGGCGAAGAGATGGGGTGCGACACATGCGCGTCCACAGGACAGGTGGTGGCGGTGCCCGCCAAAGGCTCGCGGATGATGCCGCTGAAGAACGAAGACGCTGCACCATTGGGTTTACCGGGACGCACGGCCACCGTCATCAGGCGTGCAGCGCGGCCGTCGATGTAGCCCTTGCGGGTGTAGTCGGCCACCATGTACTCGATCATCAGCTTGTGCGTGCCATACGACGTTTGCGGTGTGGGCAAGGTGGTGTCGGCCACCAGCGCAGGCATGGGGTTGGCTGCGTCCGGGCCGAACACCGCGACCGAGCTGGCAAACACCAAGCGCGTGGCTTTGCCCAATCGCTCGGTGGACACGCGGATGCTGTCGAGCAGCAAACGCGAGCTGTCGACGTTGGAGCGCAGACCCAAGTCAAAGTCGAGTTCGCACTCGCCCGACACAGCAGACGCGAGGTGGAACACGCCATCAAAGCCGCTCTTGAACAAATCGCCTTGTTCCAGCATGGGGCCTGCATGGCCCTTGACCCGTGGGTCTGCCAGCAGGTCGGCAGGCGCGGGGAAGAGGTCGGCAATCACCAATTCGCTCACGCTTTGCCCGTTGAGTTGGCCGCGTTTCAAAATCTCGCGGGCCAAGCGGGCGCCCAAAAATCCGGCACCGCCGGTGATCAAAATACGCATGAAAAATCTCCTGAATGTACGAAGGGACAGTGCGAGTCAAACCATGGACGTCATGCCAAGCCTGACGCGGCATCCACTCTGAATTGTCATGCCGGACTTGATCCGGCATCCACGGTGTCGCCCGGATGGATCCCGGGTCAAGCCCGGGATGACATCAAAAGCCAAGCCCGAGATGACAGCTTCACTGGTGAAGACCATTAGTGGTTGTCTTTGGGCACGGCCGAGCCACGTTGGCCGACCAAAAAGTCCATGTCTGCACCTTCGTCGGCTTGCAGCACATGGTCGATGTAGAGCTTCCAGTAGCCCGAGTTCATGGCGGGCGCAGGCTTTTCCCACAAGGCCAAGCGGCGCGCCAGTTCTTCGTCGCTGATGAGCAGTTGCAGTTTGCGCTCGGGCACATTCAGCTCGATCATGTCGCCGTTTTGCACCACGGCCAAGGGGCCACCGGCAGCGGCTTCGGGCGTGGTGTGCAGCACCACGGTGCCATAGGCGGTGCCGCTCATGCGGGCGTCAGAGATGCGCACCATGTCGGTGATGCCTTTGCGCAGCACTTTGGGGGGCAGCGGCATATTGCCTACCTCGGCCATGCCGGGGTAGCCCTTGGGGCCGCAGTTTTTGAGCACCAAAATGCAGTTTTCGTCCACATCCAGGTTCTCGTCGTCGATGCGCTTGTGGAAGTCATTGCTGTCTTCAAAGACCACCGCACGTCCGGTGTGCACCATCAGCGCGGGGGTGGCCGCGCTGGGCTTGATGACCGCGCCACGCGGAGCCAGGTTGCCGCGCAGGATCGCGATACCCGCCTTTTCTTTGAAAGGGGCTGCGAAGGTCTTGATCACGCGGGGGTCGTAGTTGACGGCGTTGGCTATGTTCTCTTGCACGGTCTTGCCGCTCACCGTCACCAGACTCAAGTGCAGCAGGTGCTCGATTTCTTTCATCACCACTGGCAATCCGCCTGCGTAGCAGAAGTCCTCCATCAGGTGCTCACCTGAGGGCTGCAAATTGAGCAGGCAAGGCAGATCGCTGCCCAAGCGCTCAAAGTCGTCCACGGTGAGCTTCAGGCCGAGGCGACCGGCAATCGCGATCAGGTGGATCACGGCGTTGGTCGAGCCACCAATCGCGGCCAGCGTGCGGATGGCGTTTTCAAAAGCCTCGCGGGTCAGCACTTTGCTGATGGTCTGGTCGGTGTGCACCATCTCGACGATGCGGCGCCCCGCATCGCGGGCCAACACATTGCGGCGGCCATCCACCGCGGGGTAGGCGGCGTTGCCTGGCAGGCCAATGCCCAGGGCCTCGACCATGCTGGCCATGGTGCTGGCCGTGCCCATGGTCATGCAGTGGCCGTGGCTGCGGTGCATGCAGCTTTCGGCTTCAAAGAAGTCGGCCAATTTGAGTGTGCCTGCGCGCACTTGCTCGCTCATGCTCCACACGCCCGTGCCTGAGCCGAGTTCTTGCCCGCGCCATTTGCCGTTCAGCATGGGGCCGCCCGAGACACCAATGGTGGGCAGGCCTACGCTGGACGCGCCCATCAGCAAGCTGGGGGTGGTTTTGTCGCAGCCCATCAGCAGCACCACGCCGTCGATCGGGTTGCCGCGAATGCTTTCTTCCACGTCCATGGACGCCAGGTTGCGGTACAGCATGGCGGTGGGGCGAAGAAGGGTTTCGCCCAGTGACATCACCGGAAACTCAAGCGGGAATCCTCCAGCCTCGTACACGCCGATCTTGACCTGCTCGGCCAGGGTGCGGAAATGCGAGTTGCAGGGGGTCAGTTCGCTGAAGGTGTTGCAGATGCCAATCACCGGGCGGCCATCGAACTGGTCGTGCGGCACGCCCTTGCCCTTGACCCAGCTGCGGTAGGCAAAGCCGTCGCGGTCTTGGCGGCCAAACCATTGCTGGCTGCGCAGGTCTTCGGGTTTTTTGCGGGGAGGGCTGCCGTTGTTGTCGCTCATGGTGCGTGTCCAGGTTGAAGGTCAATCGTGCGTCTTGAAAATCCTATCGTATGACGATAGAAAAACAAGCGGGCTTTGTAAAACCAGCGACATGGGGCAAACCCTAGACGCCAAGACGACTGAGCCTAGGGTTTACCAGAGTCTGTCTCAGGCCTTCAATCATCATATGATAGGTTGCTCGAACGCTTTTGGCCATGACGAACAATTTCCACAAAAATTCTCTTGATTTATTGGGCCATGCCATTTTGTCTGGTCGCTATCCAGTGGGCGCGAGCCTGCCTCCTGAGCCGATCTTGTGTGAAGAGCTGGGGGTGAGCCGCACCGTGGTGCGCGAAGCCATCAAATCGCTGGTGGCCAAAGGGCTGCTTTCGACCGGCCCCAAGGTGGGCACCCGTGTCATGCCCGATGCGCACTGGAACTGGTTTGACCCCGATGTGGTGGCCTGGCAGGCCCGCTGCGGATTGACGCCCGAATTTTTGAAAGACTTGCAGGAGCTGCGCTGTGTGGTGGAGCCTGCTGCGGTGCGCCTAGCTGCCGAGCGGGCCACGCCAGAAGACATCGCTCACATCGAGGCTGCCTACGTTGGCATGAAACAAGCGGTGGAGGAGGGCGGCGATTACGTGACGCACGATCTGCGTTTTCACGAAGGTTTGCTGCAGGCCTCTCACAACCGCATGCTGGTGCAGATGAGCAAGGCCCTCAACGCCTTGCTTCGCACCAGTTTTGAAATTTCCACCCGCATCAAAGATGGCCCTAGAAATTCGCTGCCGCTGCACCGTGCGGTGCTCAACGCCGTGATCGCCCGTGAACCGGCCAAAGCCGAACGCGCCATCATGGTCTTGATCGAGGGGGCCAAAGACGACATCGATCTGGTGTTGTCTTCTCGTAAAAAACTGCCGGTGGTCTCGGGCTTGGCCACACCGATCAAGACCCAAACCAAACCGAAAGCCCTTACCAAACCCAACACCAAAATGAGCATTCAAAAATCAGGGGCCGCACTTGCAAAAAATCATTGATTCCTTTTTCAAACTGCTGGAATTTCTGGTGGTGGCCTGCTTGGTGGCCATGGTCATCATGGTGTTTGGCAACGTGGTGCTGCGCTACGGTTTCAACTCGGGCATCTCCATCTCGGACGAGATGTCGCGCTACTGCTTCATCTGGCTGACCTACATCGGGGCCATGGTGGCCATGCGCGAGAAGGGCCATTTGGGTGTGGACACGCTGGTGCGGCGCTTGCCCTTGGGCGGCAAGAAGCTGTGTTTCTTTTTGAGCGAAGTGATGATGCTCGGCTGCAACGTGCTGTTCTTTTGGGGCACCTGGAAGATGCACGATTTGCAGGTCACCAATATCTCGGTAGTGGTGGGCATTTCCATGATCTGGATTTATGGCATCGGCTATGTCACGGCCAGTGTCATGGCGGTGATGAACCTCAACCAATTGCGCTTGTTGCTGACCGGTCGCCTGAAAGAGGAAGACTTGGTCATGGTGGTGGAGTCAGAAGACACGGTGGTGCTGGATGACTTGCAGCCAAAAGGTGTGACACCTGGCGGCATGACCCCAGAGGTGCGGGGCCGCGCATGACCATCGCCGTTTTTATATTCAGCTTGCTGGGGGCCATGGCCTTGGGCATGCCCATAGCCTACGCCTTGTTGGTGTGTGGTTTGAGCCTGATGGCCTACATGGCCAGCAACGGCATGATCAACGCATTTGACAGCCAAATTTTGGCGCAGCGCTTTGTGGACGGCGCTGACAACTTTCCGCTGTTGGCCGTGCCGTTTTTCTTGTTGGCGGGTGAGTTCATGAACGCGGGCGGCCTGAGCCGCCGCATCGTGAACCTGGCCATGGCCTGGGTCGGTCATTTCAGGGGCGGGTTGGGTTATGTGGCCGTCATGGCCGCGGTCATCATGGCCTCGCTCTCGGGCTCGGCCGTAGCCGACACGGCGGCGCTGGCAGCCTTGTTGATCCCCATGATGAAGCGGGCGGGTTACAACGTGGGCCGCTCGGCCGGCTTGATCGCGTCAGGCGGCATCATCGCGCCGGTGATTCCGCCCTCCATTGGCTTCATCATCTTCGGTGTGGCCGCCAACGTATCCATCACCAAATTGTTCTTGGCGGGCATCGTACCTGGCCTTTTGATGGGTGTGGCGATTGGCTTGACGTGGTGGTGGGTGGCCAAGCGCGAAAACGTGCAGCCGGGAACCCGCATGAATCTGTCTGACAAACTGAAAGCCACGCGTGAAGGCATCCTGGCGTTGGGCTTGCCGGTATTCATCATTGGTGGCATGAAGTTCGGTGTGTTCACCCCCACCGAGGCAGCGGTGGTGGCGGCGGTTTACAGCTTTGTGGTGGGTGCGTTCATTTACCGTGAATTGCAGTGGTCCAAGCTCTACAGCCTGGTCTTGGCAGCCGGCAAGACCACCTCGGTCATCATGTTTTTGGTGGCAGCAGCCATGGTCAGCGCCTGGTTGATCACGGTGGCCAACATCCCGGCCGAAGTGGCCCGCATGATGGAGCCCCTCATGGGCAACAAGACTTTGCTGATGGTCGTGCTGATGCTCTTGGTCATTGTGGTGGGCACGGCGCTGGACTTCACTCCTACGGTGCTGATCCTCACGCCCGTGCTGATGCCGCTGGTCCTCAAGGCCGGCATAGACCCAGTTTACTTTGGCGTGCTGTTCATCATGAACAACGCCATCGGCCTGATCACCCCACCCGTGGGCACGGTGCTCAACGTGGTGTGTGGTGTAGCCAAGATCAACATGGACACCGCTTTCAAAGGCGTGCTGCCATTTTTGTGGGCCCAGTTGGGCGTGCTGGCCTTGTTGGTTGCTTTCCCGTCCATCGTCATCGAGCCGATGAAATGGATGCTGAGATGATTTCTTAACCCTGTGTTTTTATAAAGGAGACATTCATGTTGAAACGCAGAAATCTGGTAGCCCTGATCGCGGGCACTTTCCTGGTGGCATCGAGCGCCATGGCGCAGTTTGCCGATCGCAACATCAAGTTTACCAACGGTGTGAATGAAGACCACCCGGTGGGCGTCGGCGTCAAGAAAATGCAAGAAATCTTGGCCGCCAAGACTGGCGGCAAGATGAAGATCACCGCCTTCTGGGGCGGTGCTGCGGGCGGCGACTTGCCCGCCACACAGGCTTTGCGTGCGGGCACCCAAGAGATGGTGTGCACCTCCAGTTCACCGCTGGTGGGCATCATCAAAGAGCTGGGCGTGTTCGATCTGCCCTTCTTGTTTGCCAATGAAAAAGAAGCCGATGCTGTGCTCGACGGTGCAGCCGGCAGATACTTCAATGCCAAGCTGGAAGCGGCAGGCCTGGTGAACCTTGCCTATTGGGAAAACGGGTTTCGCAACCTGACCAACAGCAAGCGCCCAGTGACCAAGCTGGAGGACTTTGATGGCGTGAAAGTTCGCGTGATGCAGAACAACATCTTCTTAGACACTTTCAAGACGCTGGGCACCAACGCTGTGCCCATGGCCTTTGGCGAGGTGTTTACGGCTTTGGAAACCAAGACCATTGACGGTCAGGAAAACCCCTTTGTGACCATTGAAACCTCCAAGTTCAATGAAGTGCAAAAGTACCTGAGCGTGACGCGC
>Ga0209550_10001202_pt1 | contig 25005 bp, 16 predicted proteins | sample LauGreSuBDMM15SN_2_FD_187567 | JGI IMG/M metagenome (GOLD analysis project Ga0209550, IMG submission 187567) | Freshwater lake microbial communities from Lake Michigan, USA - Su13.BD.MM15.SN (SPAdes) (version 5) | ecosystem: Environmental > Aquatic > Freshwater > Lake | place: Lake Michigan... | reverse complement strand
TTGTTGTGCTTCGAGTTGGCCATATTAAATCATTACTAATATCTTGAAAAGTATTATAAATCCCATATAAAGTAAAACCTTGTCCAGAAGATCCTGTAGATCCAGTATATCCAGTATAACCAGTATAACCAGTATATCCAGTATAACCTGTATAACCAGTATAACCAGTATAACCAGTATAACCAGTATATCCAGTATAACCAGTAGATCCAGTATAACCTGTATAACCAGTATAACCTGTATAACCAGTATAACCTGTAGATCCAGTATATCCAGTATAACCAGTTGCACCAGTTACACCAGTATAACCAGTATAACCAGTATAACCAGTATATCCAGTAGATCCAGTAAACCCAGTAAACCCAGTAAACCCAGTATAACCTGTAAAACCAGTATAACCTGTAGCCCCAGTTACACCTGTAAAACCAGTAGAACCAGTATAACCAGTAGAACCAGTAGATCCAGTATAACCAGTAGCACCAGTATAACCTGTAAAACCAGTAGATCCAGTAGATCCAGTATAACCTGTAAAACCAGTAGATCCAGTAGATCCAGTAGATCCAGTAGCCCCAGTAGAACCTGTATAACCAGTTGAACCAGTTGAACCAGTTAAAGTTAATAATACTTTATAATCTGTAAGTAATCCTGCAAATATAAAATTTGAACTTGCATCATTTCCTACTTGATTTATTTGATTATAATTTTTACATATTAAATAGTAAGCATAATAATTTCCAGAAATATCTGCATAATTAGAAATAGAATATGAAGCATTAAAAGGTAGTTTATCATATTCAACTAGAAAATACTGACCAATAACACTAATTCCTATTTTTCCCCAGCTAGAATCATTAATAATATCTTGAAAAGTAGTATAACATCCATATAAAGTAAAACCTTTTCCAGAAGAACCAGTATAACCAGTATAACCAGTATATCCAGTATAACCAGTATATCCAGTATAACCAGTAACTCCAATACCTATTGGTCCTACTAAAGCAAATTGTGTTTTTTGTGAAATAATTATTGGTTCATCAGATATATTTTGTAATTTAACTTTTATAAAATTAATATTGCCCTCTTGTAATGTATCAATAATTTTTAAATAAGATGAAATTGTATTTGAACTTACATTTGATATTGATAAATATGCTCCTCTTTTTAAATATATATAATTGGTGTCTAGTACAATATAAATTATATTTGATATATAATCATTAATATCTCCTGGATTAATTGTAACTGATTTTTGTCCTATATTTAATACTTGAAATGTTACAAGTGATGCAATTGGTCCAGTATGACCAGTATAACCAGTATGACCAGTATAACCTGTATATCCAGTGCAACCAGTAAATCCAGTATATCCAGTATATCCAGTATATCCAGTATATCCATTAATATTTAGTAATATTTTATAATCTACTAATAATCCAGCAAACATAAAATTTGAACTTGGATCATTACCTATTCTATTAATTTGATTATAATTTTTACATATTAAATAATAAGCATAATAGTCTCCAGAAATATCACCATATAATTTATCATATTCAACTAGAAAATATTGACCAATTATATTAGTTCCTAAATTTTTCCAACTAGAATCATTACTAATATCTCTGAAAGTAGTATAAGATCCATATAAACTAAACCCTTTTCCAGAAGCACCTGTACAACCAGTATAACCTGTAATTCCAGTGTAACCAGTATAACCAGTGTAACCAGTGTAACCAGTGTAACCAGTATTACCTATTAATCCAGTATGTCCAGTGATACCTATTGGTCCAACTAAAGCAAATTGTGTATCTGCATATATTATTATTTGTTGATCAGATATATTTTTTAATAAAATTTTAATATTGTTTGAATTAAACTCGTTTTGTTGTTTATTGACAACTTGTAAATAAGATGATTTATTATAAATATTTAAATTAGATATTAATAAATATGCTCCTGGTGTTAAAAAAATAGAATTATTATTTAATATAATATAAATAGAATTAGATATATCATAACTATTTACAGAACCTGGTTCGATTATTACTGGATTTTGTCCTAAATTTGGTACTTGAAATGTAACAAGTGGTCCAGCTGAACCAGTGTAACCAGTGTAACCAGTGTAACCAGTACTACCAGTACTACCAGTGCTACCAGCACTACCAGTACTACCAGTACTACCAGCACTACCAGCACTACCAGTTGCTCCAGTATATCCAGTATATCCATTGATAGTTAATAATTTATTATAATCTGCAAGTAATCCAACAAACATAAAATTAGAACTAGAATCAGAACCTATTTTATTAATTTGATTATAATTTTTGCATATTAAATAGTATCCACAATAATCTCCAGAAATGTCTACATAATTAGGAATATAATGTGAAACATTAGAAGGGAGTTTATCATATTCAATTAAAAAATATTGACCAATAATAGAAGTTCCTAATTTTTGCCAATTAGAATCATTTATTATATCTTGAAAAGTTAAATAACATCCGTATAGAATAAATCCTTGACCAGGAGAACCAGTATAACCAGTATAACCAGTATAACCAGTATAACCAATATGACCAGTATATCCAGTATATCCTGTTATTCCAGTAGCACCAGTATATCCTGTAAATCCTGTATAGCCTGTTTGCCCAATTGGTCCTACTAGAGCAAATTTTGTATTTGGTAAAATAGTAATAGCATTATTTGATAAATTTAATAAATTAACAAGTATTATATTTTCATTAATAATTGTTATATTATGTATTTGTAAATATGAATTATTATAACATACATAAAGTCCTATATTCATAAAAATATAATTTCCATCTAATGTACTAATATAAATTGAATTATAATTATTTCCATTAATTATTATTGGACCTTGATTTAGATTTGGTACTAAAAAAGTAATTATAGATCCAGCAGGACCAGTATACCCAGTAACACCAGTATATCCAGTATATCCAGTATATCCGGTATATCCAGTATGACCAGTATATCCGGTATATCCAGTATAACCAGTATATCCAGTATATCCAGTATATCCAGTGTAACCAGTTAAACCAATAGAACCAGTAGAACCAGTAGAACCAGTAGAACCAGTATATCCAGTGTATCCAGTGTATCCAGTAAATCCAGTTGAACCTACAAGTAATGTATAATCAGCAATAACACCTGAAAAACAAAAATTAGAATTCATTTCTCCTATTGTATTACTTCCATTTATAGATATACATAATAATAAAAATGATCCAATTTCATTTTGCCTATTTGGTATTAGATCTTTTTCAATAATAACAAATTGACCGACATTAATTGCTTGTAATCTAGATGTATAATTAGCTAGATCATATAATGTTTTAAAATGAGTAAATATTGTAAAAGTTCCAGGTGAACCAGTTGCACCAATTATACCAGTTGGTCCAGTATAACCAGTAAAACCGGTATAACCGGTATAACCTGTATAACCAGTAAATCCAGTATAACCCGTATATCCAGTATATCCAGTATACCCTGTATATCCAGTATATCCAGTATAACCAGTACAACCAGTATCTCCAGTAAATCCAGTAAAACCAGTATAACCAGTATAACCAGTATTACCAGTATAACCAGTATAACCAGTATACCCAGTATAACCAGTAGAACCAGTGTTTCCAGTATAACCTGTGTTTCCAGTACAGCCAGTACAACCAGTATTTCCAGTATATCCAGTATCTCCAGTAAATCCAGTACAACCAGTATCTCCAGTATAACCAGTATAACCAGTATAACCAGTAAATCCAGTATAACCAGTATAACCAGTATAACCAGTATAACCTGTATAACCAGTATAACCTGTATAACCTGTAATACTAACTAATAATTGATAATCTACTATTAATCCTGCAAAACTATAATTAAAACTAGGATCTATTCCAATTTTATTAATTCCATTTTGATTTGTACATATCAAAAAAAATGCACAATTATTTTTAGAAATATCAGAATAATTGGCAACACAAAAAGATACATCAATAGGGATTTTATCATATTCAATTAAAAAATATTTTCCAATAATATTTTTTGGCAAATTTGCTAAATTTAGATTATTACTTAAATCATTAAAATTAAAATAAGATCCATAAAGTTCAAAACCTTTTCCGGCTATTCCAGTATACCCAGTATAACCAGTAAATCCAGTTGTACCAGTATAACCAGTATACCCAGTATAACCAGTACAACCAGTATTACCAGTATAACCAGTATGTCCATAATATGTATTAATAGTAAAATATGGATAATTTGTTTTAAAATAGTTATAAACATATAAATTAGAATCACTATAATTATTAATAAAAATTGTTACATTACTTGCAATATTGGAAAATACATTAGTACCAAAAGATGTTATAGTATTTGGTAAAGTAATAGTTGATAAACTTGTACAATTTGTAAATGCATAATCATATATATTAATGACACTATCTGGTATAATAATTGATTTTAAACTAATACAATTATAGAATGTTGAATTATAAATATTTTTAATAGTACTTGGTAATTTAATATATATTAGACTAGTACAATCATAAAATAATTTAGAATGACAATTAGATTTCATGTCTTCAAAATATATATTATCAGGTATTACAATAGATTTAAGACTTGTTAAACCTAAAAATGCATTATGCCACAGATTATATAAACTTTTTGATAGTGTAATAGAACTTAAATTAATACAACCAGTAAAAATATTATCACCATTTATTTTTAAAAGACTATCTGGTAATTTAATTGATTTTAAATTAGTACAACCATAAAATGTATATCCTCCAATAGATGATAAATTTTCAGACAATGCTACAGTTTCTAAACTAGTACAACCATAAAAAGTTTTTTCACCCATTGAAATTACACTATTTGGTATATAAATTGATCTTAAATTAATACATTTTGAAAAAACCCAATCATAAATATGTGTTACTGTTAGAGGTATAATAATAGATATTAAATTACTTAAATTACAAAATGTACTATTTAAACTTTTTATATTTGTTGAATTAGAAATAAAAGTATATCCTCCATCATTACTTGTGTATAGTTCATTTTCTAAAGTAATTACATGAGAAGTTATTGATGGATTAAATTTTAATGTTATAACATTAGTTGATAATCCAGTTGCACCAGTATAACCAGTATTACCAGTATATCCAGTATAACCAGTATATCCAGTATAACCAGTAAATCCTTTTAATGAATTATAATCAGATAAAGTACCAGAAAAAATAAAATTAGAATCATTAGAACCAATTGCATTTGTTCCATCTATTTTTGTACATAGTAATAAAAAAGCACCATTATCAGTTGTATTTGGTATAATATCATTTTCAATTAAAATAAATTCACCAATATTTTTTTTTTCTAATATTATGTCTTCCATTTCACTAATTGTTTTAAAATAATTAAATATAACAAAACCATCACCTTTTTCTCCAGGAGGACCATGTTTTCCAGTTGGACCACGTAATTTTTTATAATTAGATAAATAACCAGAAAAAATAAAATTAGAATCATCTTTATCAATCGTATTATAACCATTAATCGATATACATCTTAATAAAAATGATCCATTATCCATCATATTTGGAATTATATCATTTTCAATTAATATAAAATCATCAATATTATGTTCTGTTAGTTCTAAATGTTCTAATTCATTAATTTTTTCAAAATGTTTAAATATTTTAAAAGGTTTACCTCTTTTACCTCTGTCACCATAACCAGTTGGACCTTTTAAACCTGCATCACCTTTATCACCTTTATCACCTTTATCACCTTTATCACCTTTATCACCTTTATCACCTCTCTGACCAGGTATTCCTATACCATTATCACCTCTAGTACCTCGATCTCCACGCATACCTTGATCACCTTTATCACCTTTATCACCTTTTTCACCTTTTGCACCTTTATCGCCACGGTCACCTTTTTCTCCTCTGTCACCTTTATGACCTCTTTCACCTTTATCACCTTTTTCACCTTTATCAGCCGTATCACCTTTATCACCTTTATCACCTTTTTCACCTTTTTCACCATTTTCACCATTTTTACCAGCTAGTCCTTTAATACCAGGTATTCCTATTCCAGGATCACCTTTTTCTCCTTTTTCTCCTTTTTCTCCTTTTAAATATTTAATATTCTTACTTTTTTTACTTTTTTTACTTTTTATATTTTTTTTATTTTTTTTATTTTTTTTATTTTTTTTATTTTTTGATATTTTTTTTAATTTTTTAGAAAAATTTGATATATCTGAATCAGAATCTGAATTATTTTTTATGTTTGATTCAGATTCTGAATCTGAATCTGAATCTGAATCTGAATCTGAATCTGAATCTGAAACTGAATCTGAATCTGAATCTGATTTTGAATATGAATATGAGTCAGATTCTGATTCTGATTCTGATTCAGAATTTGAGTTTAATTCTAATTCATATTCTGATATTGAATTACTTGATGATTTAGATTTAGATTCAGAATATGATCTAGAACAAGATTCTGATTTTTGTTTATGTGTACATCTTTTATATTTATTTTTTTGTAAATTAATATATTTAATATTATAATTTGATATATCTAAATTATCTACATTTTTATTACTACAAAAAGGACAAATACAACGAGGTCCTCGTGGTCCACGTTCTCCTCTTTTACCTTGTTCACCTCTACGACCTTCATTGCCTTTATCACCTTTTTCGCCTTTTATACCTTGCGGACCTACTGGACCAGTATATCCTATTGGACCTTGGTCACCTTTATTTCCTTTATCACCTTGTTCACCTTTATCTCCTTTTAAGCCAGGAAATCCTCTTAATCCAATTTCACCTCTATCACCTTTATTACCTATATTACCTTTATCACCTTTATCACCTTTATCACCTCTACTTCCTCTATCACCTTTTATCCCTTGAATACCAATAAAACCACGTGGACCAGTTGGTCCTTGTGTAAACTTATAATTAATAGAATCAGTAATATCATTTATAGAATTATTAATATTTAAGGTAAACAAATCATTAGTGTCTTCAAAACGTAATGTATTCTTTTTTCTATTATAAATTAAATTACAGTCTGAAATATCTTTTAATAAAAATATTGTATTTTCATTATTAGTTTTGGACATAGTAATATACTATTATATTTTAAAATAATTTAATATTTTTAATATTAATAAAATATAAAATATTTCTAATATTAATGAAGTTTAAAAATATTCAAAATAACAAATGGGATGATTTTAAAATAGATTTAAAATCTATTAAAAGTCCAATATATAATGATAAATATTTAATTGATTATGCAATTATTAATTATAATTTAGAAATAATTAATAAAATTTTAACTATTGATGAAAATAATTTGTTAAATCTTAATCAAGATATATTTATTAATATTGTAAAATTAGGAAAATATATTTTTATTTTAGATTTATTAAAAATAGTTAATGATAAAACAAAAATATATATTTTACAACCAATTTATTCAGATGATTCTGATTGGATTATTTTTTATTTTTTATTTAATAGTGATTATAATTGTATTAAAAAAATATTAAAATATAATAAATTTATAAATTGGGATACTGTTATTAACGGTAATTATTGCTTAAAAATTTTTTTACTAAAAAATTATACAAATGAATCTGAAGATTCGTATAAAATATTAAAATATATTGTTAAATATACAAATTTTAAAAAATTAGAAGAAGAAAATTATTCTATTATTATTGATGCATGTTTAACTGGATTTAATAAAAAAATATTAGATAAAATAATAAAAACACATAATTCAACTATTAATTTTATTAATTCAAAACAATTATCACCATTAATTTGCGCAATTAATATTAAAAATAATCAATTAATAGATTATTTACTTGAAAATAGATGTAATTATAATTATAATACTTATACAAGTGCATTAATATGTTCAATTTTAAATAGTGATGATAAAACAACTAAAAAACTTTTATCTTATAATGATCTTGATTTAAACAATTTTGATTCAAATAAATGGTTACCAGCACATCATATATTTAATAAAACAAAAATAAGTATAGATTTAAAAAGAGATATTATTTTGAAGACAGATAATTTAAATATGCAGAATATTAATGGAAATACAGTAATACATTTAATGTTATTAAATGATAATTGGAGAGATTATAGTGATATTTTAGAGAAAAAAATTATAGATATCTATTGTAAAAATAAATTAAATTTAAATCCTATTGATTATTTATTAATTAATTTAGAAAAGAATAATAATTTATATAATTATGAATCAGAAATAGATAAATTATTAGAAATAGTTGCATCTTCATTTTTATTTAATTTAAATAATATTACAATATCTAACAAAAAAATTAATATTAAAGAAAATAAAATAAAAAAATTATATAGTTTAGGTTTTGAATGTTTAAAAAAAGAAACATCAAAATGCATAGGAAATATTGCCAGTAAAATAAAAGAATTAAAAAAATCATATATTGATGATTCTACAAATAAAATTAATTTTATTAATGAAACTAAAGTAGATTATAATTTATTTATTTCACGAGATATTGATTCATTTATATACTTGTTATATTTTTTAAAAAAATATAATATTGGTATTTTAAAAGCAAATAATGTAACAATTAATACTTCTAAAAAAAATATTGAAAATATAATTAATTTTTATCTTGAAATATCAGATAAATATACTAATTTAAAAGGTTTGCATATCATATGGCATGATAAAAATAATAATGTATTTCCAAATTTTGATTTTTTACATAATATAAAAAATAATATAATATTTTTTTTAGTGACAATTGTTAATCCTGATATAGATCATGCAAATTGTTTAATAATTGATAAATTAAATCAACGAATAATACATTTTGAACCTTATGGTCAATTAAATAAGATTAATTTAAAAGATTTTGATAATAAATGTATTGAAATATTTAGCAATATTTTTCCTAATTTTAAATATTTTAGGCCTGATGACTTTATGACACCAAATTCATTTCAGATGTTATCAAATGAAACTAATCCTTTAGAAAAAAAAACTGGTGATATTGGCGGTTTTTGTTTAGCATGGGTATTATGGTTTTTAGAATTATATTTAAGAAATACTAAAATTGATTTAAAAGTTTTAGTAAATAGTTCTATAGCTAAAATAATTAATTCAAAATATTCATTTATTGAATATATTAGATTCTATGCAAATAAATTAAGACGTTTTCATATTAAATATTTAAAAAAAATTAAATACCCTGCTGAAAAAATATTTAATATTTATACAACAAATGATGAAAAAAATTATATTTATAATTCTATTAATAATAATATAGAAAAATTTTTAAGCTGAACACATTGTACATGGTTCTATAATTTGTTCAGCTATTTCAACTATTTCAACTATAGCTGATGTACTAGATGCTGCTTTTGACCTCATATAATAACATGCAGTTTTAATTCCTTTTTTCCAACCATAAAATAGTGCATTTTTAACTTTTGAAATATCAATTTTATCAAAATACAAGTTCATACTTTGTGATTGATCTACAAATGGTTGTCTTGCTAATGCATGATCAATAATTGATTTTTGTTTAATTTCCCATACTGTTTTATATAAATTTTTTAATTCATTAGATATTTCAGGAATATTTTGAATAGATCCATTTGCAAGAATTATTTTATTTTTCATTGATTCATTCCATAAATTTAATTTGATCAAGTCTGCAACTAAATATTTATTAACAATTTTAAAAACTCCAACTGCCGTTTTTCTACTATATAGATTAGAAGTAATTGGCTCAAAACATTCCATATTTCCTAAAATTTGAGATGTTGATGCTGTTGGCATTAGTGATGTAATTAAAGAATTTCTAGTACCATATTCCATCATTTCTTTTCTTAAATTACTCCAATCCCACATTAAATTTCTAGTAGAATTATATCCTAAATCAAATTGAAATTTACCTTGACAAAATGGAGAATTTTCAAATCTTGAATATGGACCATGTATTTTAGATAATTCTATTGAAGCTTGTAAACCACCATAATATATAGTTTCCATTACAGTTGCTTCTATTTCTAATGCAGTGTCAGATTCATATGGTATTCTCATAGCTAAAAGTAAATCACCCATTCCTTGAATACCAATTCCAATTGGTCTTGTTGTTAAATTTGATTTAAATGTTTCTGGAGTTGGGTAATAATTAATATCAATAATATTATTTAAATTTATTGTCAATTCATATGCAATATCTAATAATTTATTATAATCATATACACCATTTTTATAAAATCTATTTACTGCAATTGAACCTAAATTACATACAGCATATGACTCGTGATCTGATACTTCACATATTTCAGCACATAGATTAGAAGATTTTATTGTTCCAATATTTTTTTGATTAGATTTATTATTAATATGATCTTTAAATAATAAATATGGAATTCCGGATTCTGCTAGAGATTTAGTAATTTTAACTAGAAGATCAGAAGCTTTTATTTTTTCTTTATAATTACCCATGCTAACATAATTCCAATATAAATTCTCAAATTCATCTCCATATACATCTGGTAAACCTGGACAAGTACTTGGACACATTAAATACCAATCACCATCAATTTCTAACTGTTTCATAAAAAGATCAGGTATCCATAAAGCAAGAAATAGATCACGTGCTCTTAATTCTTCAGAACCTGTATTTAATTTTAATTCTAAAAATTCTTGAACATCAGCATGCCAAGGTTCTAAATAAATTGCAATTGCACCAGGTCTTTTATTACCACGTCCTCCTTGATTTATATATCTAGCAACATCATTATATACTTTTAACATTGGAATAATTCCTGATGATTCTCCATTTGTTTTTGATATTCTAGATCCTTTTGCTCTAATATTTGATACATGAATACCAATTCCACCCGACCATTTTGAAATTTTTGCAGAGTCATTTACTGTTTTAAAAATTCCTTCTAATGAATCTTCTGTTCCTAACAAGTAACAAGATGATAATTGTTCATATTTTGTACCTGCGTTATATAGAGTAGGTGTTGCATGTGTATAATATCCATGATATAAATTTAAAAATGTTGATTTAATTATATCTATTTCAGATATATTAGAAAAATGAATTGCAATTGCAACACGTAAAAACATATCAATCGGTTGCTCAATTACTATTTTATTCACTCTTATTAAATAAGATCCTTCTAAAGTTTTATAACCAAATAAATCTAAATATGTTGGAATATTAGGTACTGAGTTTTGAAGTTCATTTAAAATTTGTTCATTTTCATTTACAAATTTTACATATCTATCATTTAAAAAATCAGGTAAATTATTATTAATATAATTAACTTTATTTACAAAACTTGTTAAATCATTATTAATTGATTTAATTATATATTCATTTTTACTAAATAAAATATATGCACCTAATTGAGAATACTCCAAATATAAACTTGAAAGATCATCACATACATTTACAAATAAAGTATAAAAATCATAAATAGTCATATCATCAAATACTCCAGTAAAAATTTTATTAGATATTATGTCAATATCAATATTCTGACTTGATATATTTGATTTTTCAATCAAGTTTTTTACTTCTAAATTTATAAATTCAATTGTATTATACATTATATTAATAATATTATTAATTCATTTAAATTTAAATAAGTTAATAATTCAATTTTTTAGTTAAAAATACTATAATTATCAAATTTATCATTAAATGCAATTATTTCACCAGTTTTTGGATTTATATTATTTCTTCCAAATGCATCAAAATCTTGATTTGCAAACCTAACAGTTTTTTGCGGCTGTTTAATTATATTTTGTTCTGTATTAGTTTTTATTTCTACATTATTAATTTTTGGTTCTATATAGTTAGAACTATTATTTTTTAATATAACATTATTATTCAATGTATGTTTTAAATGATTTATATAACCATTATTATTTGCAACAGATATATCCATTTTTTTACCAGGTTTAATTAAATTATCATTTTTATTTACTGTCATATAATTTCCAATATTTTTTAGTTTATTTTCTTTAAACTCATTTACATCTACATCTACATCTACAACATTTTTTCCTGAAAAAATGTCATCAAAATATTTTTTAATTTCAATTGATTCTTTTTTCTTAGCATCATTTATATCTTTATTTTTTTGATACCAAATATATCTATAATATAAATAGGAACTTAAAATTATTAATATTGATATTATTAAAAAATAATTATAAATAAATAAAATAATATTATACATAATTTTCTTTAATAATTTATTTAAATCACTTTCTTTTGCAGGTAAATGTACAATTTTTATAGGATCTGGATATTTTTGTTTCATATATTCATTAATTATATTTTGATCAATCAAAATTGGTTTTAATTTTTTATTAAATAATTTCATTATAATATATATCTATATTTTTTTATAATAATGATTTTAAAAATCTTCAGAAATTTCTATCGTTGTATTTGTTAAATCTGGTTTTTGATATGTTGTAGTTCTTGTTTCGAAAAAATTTGATTTTAAATTTAAATTAATATTTTCCATAAATGGAAATGGATTTGATACATTATAAATTTTTGAATATCCTAAATTTCTAGATAATTTATCAGCTATAAACTCTATATATTGTGACATTAATACTGAATTCATTCCTATCAATTTACATGGAAGTGATTCTATAATAAATTCTTTCTCAATTTTAACTGCATCAGTTATCATTCTTTTTACAATTTCTTCCGGAATTTTATTTATTATTTTTGAATACAATAAACATGCATATTCACAATGTTGTGCTTCATCTCTTGCTATAAATTCATTAGATTGTGTTAATCCTGGTAAAATATTTTTTTGTTTAAGCCAATAAATAGCACAAAAACTTCCTGAAAAAAAAATACCTTCAACAATTGAAAATGCAATTAATCTTTGAGCAAATATTGTTTTTGAATTTCCCCATATTTGTGCCCAATTTGCTTTTTTTTTAATGCAGGGAATAGTATTAATTGCATTAAATAAATTTAATTTTTCATTTTCATCTTTTATAAGTTCTTCTATCATTAAAGAATATACTTCAGAATGAATTGCTTCCATCATTCCTTGAAATTGATAACATATTTGTGCTTCCATAATCTTTACTTCTTTTGTAAAATTTTCCATCAAGTTTAAAAAAACAGAACCATCAGATGTTGCAAAAAATGCTAGAATATATTTTATAAAATATTGAGTATTTTTATCTAATTTTTTAAAATCATTATAATCTTTTGATAAATCAATTTCTTCTCGAGTCCAAAATGAATCTAATTGTTTCTTATACAAATTCCATATATCAGGATGTTTAATTGGAGCTAAACATAATCTTTGCTCTTCTAATAATAATGGCTCTTGAATATTTAATTCATCATACATATAGTCTTTTTTTTGATAATTAGTATCTGTATTCAATATTTCACAAAATTTTTCTATTCCTAACATTTATAATAGATGTTATAGATATTTTTTTAAACAAATAAAATTTCAATTATTTATTGATATAATCTTGTTCAAACTGTTCTTTTGATAAAATTTTAACTTTAAGATCAATTGCTGTAATAATTTTAGAATTTGTTTTAGTGTTTATATCTTTTTTAGTTGATACAAGTATATTTGTATTTTTCGATACTTTTGTTAAAATTTCTCCACCTTTTTTTTCTATAATTTTTTCCCAATCTTTATTTCTAAATCCAGAAAAAACAATTTTAATATTTTTTAATGAACTATTTTCTGGATCTTCAGAATTTTCAGATATATCAAGCATTAATCTTTCTTGTATTATTTGAGGTATCTTATTTAATATTTCAAGGAAATATTTCATGTTTAATACAAATTGTGATGCCGTAATTGTATCAAAACCATCTATATCCTTAATCATTTTAATTAATATATTATTTTGATTTTCTATATACAAATATATTATATCTGGATAAACATCTAAAATTTTTTTAATTTTTTTTTCACCTATTCCATGACCAAAAGAATTTGATGCAACCATCAATTCTAATAATGTAATTTCTTTTGACCTGGTTGTAATTGTATCATAAATTTTATTTACCATTTTATCTTTAAAATTTTCAACTTCTGATAATTTTAATTTTGTTACTCCTAAAATTTTTGGAATTGTATCTATTCCTACCTCAATAAATTTAGCAATAATTCCTTTTGATATATTTTTTATGTCTAATTTTGAACAAAAAAATGATAACTCTTTTATTTTTTGCTCATTTGAACTTTTATTTGCAATTATATCAACACCACTTTCATTCCATTCATAAGAAGAATCTTCTGGTAAACTAGCTGTCTTTGATTTTTTAACTACTTCTAAAATATAAGGAATAACATCACCAGATCTAACTAATTTAATTTGACTACCTTGACCAATTGAATTATCAACTATATATTTAGCATTAAATGCAGTAACACTCTTGATTATAACGCCTGACAATTTTGTTGGATTTAAAATTAATTTTGGTTTTAAATAACCATCTTTTGAAACATTCCATTCAACTTCTTGTACTGTAACTATTGCTGATTCTAAACTTTCTAAACTTTTATAAGCAAATGCATAATCTGGATTACCACTTGAAACTCGATTTTCTGGTAAATTATACGCAATTATAATTCCATCACATTCATAATCTGAATTAGATCTTCTATCTTTTAATATAGTTGAAAGATGTTGAATTGACAAGTCATTAATAATAGTATTATAAACAGTAATAATTTTATATTTTTCAAGTAGTTTAAATTGATCTAAATATGATAACCAAGGTTCAATAACTTCATATCCAACAAAATCAACATCTTTAACTTTAGAAATATCATTTTTTTTTGCATTAACTATACCAGATACCATATTTCTTGGATTAGCCATAGTTGAAGAATATTTTTTAAATTTATTTTTACTAATTACTAATTCACCACGAATAACTATTTTTTTTTTTAAATTTGAAGGAATTTTTAAATTAATTATTTCAAGTAAATTACTAATATCTGTTCCAATAATGCCATCACCACGAGTATATAAACTATTAATTTTATTTACAGGATCTAAAACTAATAATGCAGAAACACCATCTAATTTATCAGTAACTATCCATGGCCCTTCATATTTCTTTTGAAAATTATTTAATATATCTATATTTTCTGGTCTTATTTTATTCATTGATCCCATAGTATAAGGTAAAACTACCTTATTTTTTTTATTAATTTTTTGTTGCCCTGTTACTTCAACTGGTGCACCAACTTTTTTTAAATACTCATTTTTTGGATCTAATTTTTTAATTCTATCAATAATCATATCATATTCATCATCGGACATTATTGGTTGATCATTATTATAGTAAGCAATATCTGCTTGTTTTGCGATTTTAATTAAATCTTGTATGTTTCCATTTTCTATAAAAGCATACGGATCATCTAAAAAAAGTTCTAATTCAGTCATATATATAATAATATAAATAATTTCCTAAATAATATATATACAATTTTTTTTCTATATATTATTATATGAGTTTATTAGAAGAAATTAAAAAATCAATAGTGAATCCACCTAGTACTGGAATTGAAAATATCTTAAATAATCCAAAAATAACAAAAGATGATATTAGAAAATCAATAGATTTTTTACGTACATTGCCTATTAATCCAAAAGAAAATTTACAAGATGCATATCCAATTGAAATATATAATAAAATAGAAATATTGTTACAAAAAAAATTAAATGGATTAACAGGCGGATATTATTTTAAATATTTAAAATATAAATCTAAATGTTTAAAATTACAAAATCAAAATAGTGAAAAAATATAAAACACTAATTAATATTTTTAAGTTCATTATCAAAATAATATTTTGGTTTTATTGATATTCTAACATGAGTATATGGTACAGATAAACCACTAACACTTATCCATACATTAATTTTTTTATCTATAAATTGTTTTGCTACTTTTGCAACTTCTTTCCAAAATTCTTGTTGTTGAATTTCTGATGCATTATCTATAAAATCTTTTAATGTTGCGTAATTTTTTTCATTAACTGGCATTGGAATAACTAATATAGCATCTTTACTTAAGTTTTGAAAAGTTGTAACATAATTATTTGTTGATTTTTGAATATATTCTTTAAAATCAGTTGTATTTTGATTTTTTGGCAATTTATGATTTGTCTTAAAGCTTTCTTTATATTCTACTTGACCACTATTTTTTAATACACTTGTATTCCACTCGAATTTATCTTTTAAATCTTTTGGATATTTAAATATAACACCGTTTTCCCAATTAGTTAATATTTCACTCCATAACATTTTAATTATATCAAATTATATATTTAAATATAATAAATAATTAATATATGAAGTATTATATAAATGTATTATCATACAGTTAGTCTTCTAGGTAATAGACCCAAAAATGAAGATGAAATCGAAATTATAATTAATATGGATGGAACAAATAATAATCAAAAAGATATAAATTTTTTTGGTGTTTTTGATGGTCATGGTGGTGATAAAATTTCAAAATATTTAAAAGAAAAGTTATCAAAATTTTTTATAGATAATGCAGTTGATAGTTATCCTTCTAGATCAAAAACATATAATAAATATATTAAAAAAATGTACGAATATATTCAAAATAAATTAACAGAATTTGAACTTCCTTCAAAAATATGTGGTTCAACCGCTTTAGTAATTTTAAATTATCCAAAATCTAAAGTTTATTCACAATTAAAAGTAATTAATTTAGGTGATTGCCGAGCAGTACTTTGTAATGAAAATAATATAGGAATTCCTTTAACTAAAGATCATAAACCAATGTCATATGAAGAAAATCATAGAATAATTAATGCAGGTGGTAAAATTATAACTGATGTAGGAGATGATCCAAGAATAAATGGTTTATCTGTGTCTAGATCATTTGGTGATTTAGATGCGAAACCACACGTGTCACATATACCAGAGATATATGATTATGAAATTAATTTAGGAAAAGATAAATTTTTAATAATGGCATGTGATGGTGTATGGGATGTTTTATCAAATCAAGATGCAGTTGATTTTGTATTATTTTCAATGGATAAAGTAAAAAATTCTAGTAATTGTTCAACAAGATCTTCAAAAAATATAGCAAATTTACTCGGTGAATATGTAATTTTAAAAGGATCACAAGATAATATTAGTATTTTAATTGTATGGTTCTAGTTCTAGATATTATAAAATAATTTATTATTATATCTAATAATTTTGATATTAAAAATAATATTCATCTAATAATTGACTATACCAAAGACTGTCAAAATATTTTTTAGTTAAATAATTTGTACTTTCAACAGAATAACGTAAATCATTATAAAATCTATGTTTATCTTTAATAAAAAATTTATTTATATTTTTTTTTTTATTAAATATATTTGAATAAGTATTTAAATATTTTTCTAATACATCAGGAATTTTATTTTGAAAATCTATTGAATTATATATATGTCCATATAGCATACCTTTGCTTAAAATAGTATTAAATGTGTCTAAATGTATGCTTGTATTCTCTGATAATTCAGGATATTTCTCTTTAATTTTAATAAATGGTGTCTCATATTTTAAAAAATAATCTTCATCTTCAAAAATATTTATCAAATTAATAAAACACAATGACCTATTTTTTCCAAAATGAACTAAATCTACACTAAAAATAGGACATTCATAATCACATGATGGATACCATACTGAATTAAACATTTGTACTTCATTTGTTAATAAATATGATAATCTTACTTTACTAAATTCAGAATTTCTAAAATAATAATTATGTAATCTAGCATCATCTATATCAGATGTTTTTATTGCAAAATTATCATCAACTGGAACTTCAAACATTTGTAATCTACCAATTAAATCTAAATGTACATTAGCTACATTGTTAAATATATAATTATCATTATTAAATATGTAATCTGATTTTGTTATGAATTTTGCCAAATTAAACAAACTAAATATGTTAAAAAACATTTTTAAGTTATTAATAATTTATATCTACAAAATATAAATTATTCAATTTTATTTATATAATTAAACTATTTAATTATATCTTTGATGCTTCAATTAAAATATTATTTGCACTATCTAAAAGTTTTTTTATAAAATAAATTAAAAAATAGCTTCAGAATAATTTATATAGTCATCACATATTGGTATCCATTTATTAAATTTTTCTGATTTTATGCAGTTAATTTTTATCATATTTTTATCTCGAAATAGATTTCTTATGTAATGTGATATTTTAATATTTGGTATATGTGCAATGCCTTCTTTTACTAAATTATTTTCTTCAGAATCATATAATTCATATACATCAGGTACATTTGTTTTTTTCATATAAAACTCAATTTCAGAACAATTATTATTTTTTCTAAGAGATATATTCATATTTGTATTTTTTTTTAAATCTTCAAATTCTGTATCATTTGTGTAAATATAATATTTACCGGTATATTCTGGTAAAAACATCAAACCATTTATTCTTAAATCTGTTGTTTTTATCTTATTAAAAATTAAATCAGGTAAATCTTTACATTCATATAATCTACATATTTTACAGTCAAAATTATGAACATTTTCTATTTTAATATTATTGATAACTTGATCTATTTTTTGTAATTTTTCTGGTAAAGATAAATTTTGTAAATTTTCTCCAGATATTAGATATGCATCATGAATAATATACGAACTTTTATTTGATACATTAATTATCTTTCCATCAAAAATTGTTCCTAAATTATCATAATATTCTAAATTATTAACTAATGTATCAAATTTATATATTTTTATATCTTGAATATTATTCTGCTCTTTTAAATGTTTTAAATTTTTCATAATTAATAAATTATATTTAATATTATTAATTTTTAAAAAAGCTAACATAAAATTATAACCCTGAAAATGAGATGTAATATAATGTTTATTACTTTTAATTATATCTAAATATGAATTATTATTAATTATTTGATATCTAATTTTTTGAAAATTTATACTAGTATAAATTTTGTCTAAAATATTTGTATATAACGATTGATCAATTGGATAGAGATTAGAATTACCAATTCTTGATTTTAGCATTTAATATATATACAAATATTTATTTATATATATATTATACAATTTTTTTTCATAATTATATATAATATGAACCTTATAAAAAATTATCTCATTTTTGCGATAATATTAATTTTATTTATAAGTATTTTTATATATTTTAAATTTAATAATGATAATTAAATAATAATAAATATAAAATAGTTCTTCACTAGTTCTTTCACTGTAGTTCTTCACTAGTTCTTTCACTGTAGTTCTTCATAGTTCTTCACTAGTTCTTTCACTGTAGTTCTTCACTGTAGTTTCTGCACTAGTTCTTTCACTAGTTCTGCACTGTAGTTTCTGCACTAGTTCTTTCACTAGTTCTGCACTGTAGTTTCTGCACTGTAGTTCTGCACTATAGTTTCTGCACTGTAGTTTCTGCACTGTAGTTCTGCACTATAGTTCTACACTGTAGTTTCTGCACTGTAGTTCTTCACTGTAGTTCTGCACTATAGTTCTGCACTATAGTTCTGCACTATAGTTCTTCACTGTAGTTCTTCACCTTTGTTCTGCACTTTAGTATGTCGCAAATTCGGTATATCCAAATTTATTTGGTTGAATATTTATATCATAATAATCACCTGATTCATTTCCATCTAATGATGTAAATTTTCCCCATTCAAGACGAGAATTATCAACTAATTGATCATATACATTAGCTACTCCCATAGAATTATAAATTTCTGGTTGATTTTTATATTCAAGTACGCGTGTATTTGCATCTGATGAGTTAGTAATATCATGTGATGAAAAATTATCTAAAACTTGAGGTTTTTGTGGAATTGATGCTTTAATGGGATAAGTGTTAGATGCAATTGATGTATAGGAATTTTGTATATTATCTAAAAAATTAGTTACATTAGAATTTAATTTTTCATTAAACACATATTCTTTTTTAGCATCATTATTATTATTATTATTATTATTATTATCTATTGCCCATGTAACTTTTTTATTATTTTGTTTGTATACATTTTTATTATAGTAAATATATATAATTATGCTTAATAATATACTTAATAATATTATTATTAAATTCATATAATATTATTAAATATAAAATTTTTAAATAAAATTACATGTATTTTTTTTAATTATACTGGTAGGAATTACAAGAATTGATGATATTTTAATTAAATAATAGTAAACTAGTAATGCAGATAAAAATCCAAAAATTAAACAAGAAATTTTTTTAATATCTATATCTTTCATATTATAATATATATTAACATTTTTTATTAATTTTATATATTATTTGATGTTTAGGTGATAAAATAAGTAGTATTAATAGTGTTAAACAAAATGATAAAATAAATAAATTTTCAAGATTCATTACTATATTTTATATTCATATAAAAAATTTAAATTAATAAAAATTGAAATTATTGTTTATTTAAAGATAATTAAATATAAATTATATAATCATGGCATCAGAATGGCATACAATATCAACAAGTAGAAAAAAAGATAAACCAAAAGATTCAAACTTTAATATATTATCTTTAGCCCATGAACAAAGCAAAATTTTTAATAAAAATTTGCATCCTGCTCCTGTATTAAAAAAAACTATAATTAAATATTCAAATGATGAAATATATTCTTATAAACAGATTAATAAAGAACAACAAGTATCTTATGAACTATCTATTATATTTGATAAAATTAACGATATGTTTAGAACATCAACTCAATACTTAGAATCTAAAAAAAAAATTAATTATAATCAATTTAATCATAATAAATGGGAACTTAAAAAAGAAGGAGATAATAATGTTATAAATATAGTATGTAATGGTTTAAATAAAATAACTGAAAATAATGCAAAAGATATTATTACAGAAATTAAAAATCAAGAGATATTATTATATGATGATTTAGAAAAATTAACAGAAAAAATTATACATAAATGTATAACTGAAGTACAATTTATAAAATTATATGTTAAAGTAATTAAATATATAATGACAGATTGTAAATGGATAGTTAATGATAATAATATGATTCCAATTACTTTTAGAAGAATATTTTTAAATCAGATTGAATTAAGATTTTGTAATATATTAAATGATGTTAAAAATATGAAATATGATAAAAATGAAGAAGAATTAATTATTATACATAATAAATTTAGAAAAGGACTTTTAAATTTAATAAATGAATTATATATTAATAAAATTATAGGTAATCAACTTGTTAGATATATTTTTAAAAATTTAGAAAATGCATATGAAGATACTAAAATTGAACAATATTTAGAATTTTGGTTAATTTTATTTAATTCAGTAATAGATAATTGGATAGATTCTGAAAAAATATATTTAGACGAGCAAATTCAATATATAATTAGTAAAAATAATTTATCAAATAAAGTAAAATTTGTAATTGAAGATTATTTAGATCTATTAAAATCTAAAAAATATAATATAAATAATATTAATAATATTGATAAAATTGATAATATTAATAATATTGATAATATTGATAATATTGATAATATTGATAATATTGATAATATTAATAATATTAATAACATTTTAGAAGAAAATTATGATAACATTTTAGAAGAAAATTATGATTTAATAATTTTATCATCTGTTGAATATGAAACATTAGACAAATGGTTTGAATCTTTTGATAATAATATTAATCAAGATAAATTTTTATTAGATTTACTTCAAATAACATTGACATATAAAAAAGAGCTTGAATTAGTAAAAAATATTTTAAACTATTTATTAAAAAAAGAATATATAACAAAAGAAAATATTAGTATTAAAATACAATACATTAAAGATGAAAATGATTTTTCAGAATATAAATATTATGAAAAACATTTACTAGAGTTAGAATTAATTTATTAAAAATTGAATAATATTTATTTAAACATACAAATATATTATTTATAAGTATTATGTCTAAGCAATTAATAAATTATTCATATATATCAAAAATATCAAAAGATATTGATAAAATAAAAAAAAAAACTGATAAAAATTTTCTTCCTTTAATAGATAAATATAGACCAACAAAATTTAAAAATATTATTTTAAATGAATTAATTAAATCAAAAATTTCAGCAATTATTGATATGAAAATAATGCCAAATATGATTATTGTTGGTCCTCCTGGTACAGGAAAAACATCATTAGTTACAATTATGGCTAAAAATATGCTAGATGATAAATATTCAGAAGGTGTGTTAAGTTTAAATGCATCAGATAATCGTGGTCTAGATATATTAAATAATACTATTATTTATTTTTGTAAAAAGAAATTAATTGACTCGGATGGAAATCCTATTCCAAAAATAATTATAATGGATGAAGCAGATAATATTACAAATAAAGCACAAAATATGATAGCAAATATGATAGAAGAATATAGTAAACATACTAGATTTGCATTTACATGTAATGAATCTTCTAAATTAATAGAATCTATTCAATCAAGATGTCTAGTTATTTATATATCACCATTAAAAAATCAAATTGTTTCAAATCATCTTGAAAAATTATGTATAGAAGAAAATATAAAATATGATATAGATGCTTTAGAATTAATTGCAAAAGATTGTAAGGGAGACTTGAGAGCATCAATTAATCTATTAGATGCAATTTCTAATGGTTTTAATTATGTAAATTGTGAAAATATAATTAAGCTATCATATCAACCAAATCCGGCAAAAATATTAAATTTAATACAAGAATGTGCAGAGAGAAATATTATAAACGCAACTGATGTTTTACATGGATTAAAATCAGAAGGTTATTGTGGTACAGATATATTACTTGCAATGATTAATGTTTTAAAAGAAGTTTCAATTGATGAAGACATGAGATTAAAATACATAAATGTAATATCAGAATATTATACAAAAGTTTCTGATGGTTTAGATACTAATTTACAACTATATGGTTGTATTAGTAAAATGATTTTGATAGAATAAATTTATTTATTTATAATTTATTTATTATTTATTATTTATTATTTACTACCAAATAATAATTTATCAATTGTTGTAGATACACAAAATAAACGATGTGAAATAATTCCAATTATAAATATTGCTAATAAAATATAAATAAAATTAAATTTAGGAATAAATAAATAAATAATAAATGAAAGTAAAATTGTTAATAATACATCAATTATTGCAATATTAAATATTCTATATGAATGTAGACCTTCATTAACTTTTCCAAAAATATTTTTATACTGACATAACATTATATATATTATATAATATAAATTTAAATTTCTTTCAATAATTCACTCACTAGAAATGATATTTCTAGTGATTGATCAGAATTTAATCTTGGATCACATTGTGATAAATACATATTTTTTAAATCATTTTCAGAAATATTTTGAATATTACCTCCAATACATTCAGTAACATCTTGTCCAGTCATTTCTAAATGTATTCCACCTGGAAAACTTCCCATTTTTTTATGTACATTAAAAAATGTAATTATTTCATCTTTAATTGAATTAAATAATCTTGTTTTTGTTCCATTTAATACTTTAATTGTATTTGCATGCATTGGATCACAGCACCAAACAACATTTAATGCTTCTGTTTGAACTATTCTAATTAAACTAGGTAGATATAATTTTAATTTTTCTGCTCCCATTCTAGTAATTATAACAATTTTTCCAGGAATATTAGATGGATTTAATATTTTTATTAAACTAATTAATTCATCTGTATTAATTTTATCAGAAATTTTTATGCCTAATGGATTTGATAAACCTCTCATAAATTCAATATGTGCACTATCTAAATTTCTTGTTCTTTCACCTAACCATAACATATGAGCTGAACAATCATAAGGTTTTAATGTTCTTGAATCATTACGTACAAGTCCTTCTTCATAATTTAAAAGTAGACATTCATGAGCTGTATAAAATGCAGTTTGTTTAAATTGATCTGTCTTTGTTGAAATACCTAAACCATTAATAAATTTTAAAGAATGTGTTACATCATCTGCAACACTTCTATATTTTGATCCTTGTTCTGTTTTTTCAATAAAATCTAAATTCCACGAATGCACACGTGATATATCTGCATAACCGCCTGCTGAAAATGCTCTTAATATATTAATTGTTTGAACAGATTGATAATATGCTTCTAACATCCTATCTGGATTGGGTATACGTTGATTTAAATCTTGACCATTTATAATATCACCCCGATAAGTTAAATAATTAATTCCATTAATTTTTTCATATTCATCTGATCTAGGTTTTGCAAATTGACCAGCCATACGACCAATTTTAATTGTAGGTAATCCAGAACCATATGTTAATATCATCCCCATTTGTAAAATTAACCTATAAGTATCTCTAACAGTATTAATATTAAATTGACTAAAACTTTCTGCACAATCTCCACCCATTAATAAAAATCCTTGACCACATGATACTTTTGCTAAAGATTCTTGTAAATTATCACATTCTCCAGCAAAAACTAATGGTGCACTAGCTAGTAATTTATTTTCAATTAACTCTAATGATTCTATATTTGGATATTTTGGTATTTGTTTAATATTTTTTATTCTCCACGATTTAGGATACCATAAATCATATGATTTAGAATATAATAAACATAATATAAATATAATTAGTAACATTTATTTATTAATTATATTTATCTTGAATAATAAAATAAATCAATTTTTTTATATAGACTAATTGATACTAATTAATTCTGGTAATTCATCAATTAATTTCATAAATTCTTGACGTCTATTTGTTTTATATAATTTAGTT
>Ga0209550_10001201_pt1 | contig 25006 bp, 24 predicted proteins | sample LauGreSuBDMM15SN_2_FD_187567 | JGI IMG/M metagenome (GOLD analysis project Ga0209550, IMG submission 187567) | Freshwater lake microbial communities from Lake Michigan, USA - Su13.BD.MM15.SN (SPAdes) (version 5) | ecosystem: Environmental > Aquatic > Freshwater > Lake | place: Lake Michigan... | reverse complement strand
GAAAAATGGGCAGAAGAAAATGGAGCAATAATAACAAAGGGTGAAAGATACGGTTTCTCAGTCGCATCCAAAAAAAATAAAGATGCTGCATCTGCTGGAGTATGTAATCGTGTTGAAGAAGCACCTCTTAAAAAATATCTTCGCAAATATAATCTTTTAAAAAATAAACATATTCCAAATGACTATCTTACCAATAATAGAGAAACGCGTCTTAAAGTATTGGCTGGATTAGTAGACACTGACGGTTCGGTTCGTGACCAAGGTCGCGAAATTCGTATTTGTCAAGGTCCGGCCAATTATAGAATAGTTGAAGATGCTTATACATTAGCAATGTCTCTTGGATTTTCATGTAGTGTAAGGGAAGGTAGAAGTCAATGGAGTGATGAAAAAAGTGGAGACAAAAAGTTTAGCACTTACAAAGAGTTAACTATTACGGGACATAAAATATACGAAATACCAACCCTTCTTCCTCGTAAAAAATTGATGTGTATAGAAGATGAAACAAAAATATTCAGAAGTAAATCTTTCATGGCAAGTAAATTTGAGTTACTTGAAGTTGGTAATGGTCAATACGTTGGTTGGCAACTCCACGATAAACGCGGAAGATTTTGCTTAAAAGATGGTTTGGTAGTGCATAATACTCCCGAAGGCCAGTCTGTTGGTGTTGTGAAAAATTTGAGTTATATGACTCATGTGACGATTCATTCAAATAGTTTGCCAATCTACGACTATGTAAAACCACATATTATTCCAGTTCAAAATTTGTCACCAAATGAAATGTTTGATAAAACAAAAGTATTCGTAAATGGCAACTGGATTGGAATTAGTGAAAACCCCACGGAGTTGTATCAGAATTTGAAAGAAAAAAAGTACAAGGGAATTATTAATGTATATACTTCAATTATATTTGATTACAAGTTTAATGAGATTCGTGTGTGTAATGATGCTGGGCGACTGACCCGCCCATTGTTGCGTGTTCGGGATAACAATATACTAATTACAAGCGATGTGATTGATGGTATCAAAAGCGACAAATTTGGTTGGAATGATTTGATGACAAACTGTACTATTGACGAGTCAATTATTGAATATATTGACCCCGAAGAACAAGCGTGGGCAATGTTGGCAATGAAACCCAAAGATTTGTTGAATTCTGACTATGAAGGAAAAAACAAGGGAGACAATATTTTCAAACATACTCACTGTGAGATTCATCCTAGTACAATCTTTGGCGTGTTAGCATCTTGCATACCATTTCCAGAACACAACCAATCCCCGAGGAATACGTATCAATGCGCACAGGCAAAACAAGCGATGGGTGTTTATGTTACCAATTTTGATAGTAGAATGGATAAAACTGCGTATCTTTTGAATACGCCAGCTCGTCCGTTAGTAGACACACGTATTATGGATATGATTAAAATCAATAATATTCCATCTGGTTTCAATGTAGTGGTTGCTATTATGACTCATACTGGCTATAATCAAGAGGATTCGTTGTTGATTAACAAAGGTTCAATTGACCGAGGATTATTCCAAGCAACGATTTATCATACTGAAAAAGATGAAGACAAACAAAAAATCAATGGCGATGAAGAGATTCGGTGCAAACCAGACCCCACCAAGACGAAAGGAATGAAATTTGCGAATTATAATAAAGTCAATAATCGTGGTGTCATTCCAGAAAATACATTGGTAGAAAATCGTGATGTAATTATTGCGAAAATCACTCCTATCAAAGAAAATCGTAATGACCATACAAAATTGATTAAATATGAAGACCAAAGTCGTATTCACAGAACAGACGAAGAGACGTATATAGATAAGAATTATATTGACAGAAATGGGGATGGTTATAATTTTGCCAAGGTACGTTTGAGAACCGTAAGAAAACCGGTCATTGGTGATAAATTTTCATCGCGTAGTGGTCAGAAAGGTACCATTGGTAACATTATTCCAGAAGAAGATATGCCGTTTACTGCATCTGGTATTCGTCCAGATATTATTCTAAATCCACACGCGATTCCATCTCGTATGACAATTGCACACTTGAAAGAAACATTGATGACGAAAGTATTGGTTCAATTAGGATTGTTTGGAGATGGAACAAGTTTCGGTGAATTAGATGTAAAAATGGTTTGTGATGAACTAATTAAGTTGGGATATGAAGGACACGGTAACGAGTTACTGCACAATGGATTAACTGGAGAACAACACGAATGCAGTATCTTTATGGGTCCAATCTTCTACCAGAGGTTAAAACATATGGTGAATGATAAACAACATTCGCGTTCTATTGGTCCAATGGTGAATTTGACGAGACAACCGGCTGAAGGTCGTTCACGTGATGGTGGTCTTCGTTTTGGTGAGATGGAAAGAGATGCAATGATATCACACGGTGCGTCACGTTTCACTAGAGGTCGTATGTATGACGCGTCAGATAAGTACCACGTTTATTCTTGTAATAAATGTGGAATGATTGCGACATATAATGATGAGATGCATATTCATATTTGCCGAACTTGTGAAAATCGTGTGGACTTCTCCTATGTAGAAATCCCTTATGCTTGTAAATTATTGTTCCAAGAATTATTGACGATGAATATTGCTCCGAGAATAATGACGAGTAACTAAGTATTTGTCTTAATAGTTTCTTGTTGAACTACTTCACCATTATTATTTTCATCTTATGTTACCATTATTATTTTCATCTACTTCAATATACAACCTTAATAGTGTGGTAATTGCATCATCACCAACACCAAAACTAAGATATATATTATTAGTACTGAAATTGTTTGTTATACGACTAATACGATTGTTATTTTTTATACTACCAAAAAAACGTTCTTCTCCACTGAGAAATCTGTCAAGGTTATTTACAACTATATCATATTTGGTTATAAATCCATTAAATGAATAGTTACCGTTATTATTTACAAATACCATAATAGTAGAAAAAAAATAACATTCTCTTTCTAATAGACTACTTCCTATAAGTGGTCTTAATAAATTTAATAAATTATTAAACGTAACTCCAGTTCTAGGAATTTTACTTGTTATATACTTGTATAAATCGTCCATATCAATATGAAAGTTACTAAAAGAACTATTACACATTAGGCATCTACATGTCGCTAACGTGTTGGAACTACAACACCAATCCAATATACATTGTTTATGATATGTATGTTTTGGGCCTTCGTTGTATATACAAGTAATTAGTTTTTCATTATCTAACATATCATTATAACAAATAGTACATTTGCCAACTTTTTCTGCTCCACCTCTCATCTTTTTTGGGTGTTGTTTTCGTAATTTTTTTGTTTTATTTTTTTTTGAGTTTTTCGTATTTTTTTTATATTTTCTGTTTAGTATTTTTTTAGATTTTGACATATATATAATATAAAGATTTTTTTTACTATTAATAGTAAGTAGTAAAAATAATGATAAATACAATTTTTTCTAATTTTAAAATGAGTGAAATGTATCGTATGTTGGGGTTTAAAACAACAATTATTCAAGTGTTGGACAATATTACAAATGCAAATAATAAACAAAAAATGATTATGGAAATATTTCGTCTGCATACTACATTTTATGAAAATGTAGATTTTGATGATTTATTTATGAATATATTAGACTCGCTTTTAACAATAGAAAATTCTGAAGATTTTGGAAGTTATTTGGAAATTTCGGCGCAAGTTGTTACTGATTATGGAATAACTGAAGAGATGTTGAGACAAGTATTAATAGACTGGATTTATAGCGAACCATTTTTTAGAAGACAAATTACAAATGAAATACCAAGTGCAGAAGCAAAATTATCATCACCTCCGATGGTCGTTGTGTCTTTTGTTTAAAAATGTATTTTATTCTACAGTAACTACTTTGGCTAGATTTCTAGGATAGTCTGGATTGTTACCTTTTTCTAATGCAACATAGTAACTAATTAACTGGACATACACGTTTGCTAATAATCCACCAAAAGTTTTATTTCTTTCTATAACAAGCTCACCTTCTATATCAGAAATTCTTACAACATAAGCATTTCTTGCTTTTATTTCTTCATAAGCATTTCTATTTTTGTCACGATGTTCGTCATCAACATCAAAAATAATAATCGGTGTTTTGTCCTCTATCAGTGCAAACGGTCCGTGTTTCAACGCCGAAGATGAATATCCTTCTGCGTGAATGTATGCAACTTCTTTGATTTTCAATGCACCTTCTTTTGCAATAGCTTCTTCTTTTCCTTTTCCTAACAAAAACATAGTTTTTGAATACTTTATATTTTCTACTATAGGCATAATAGAATTTACATTACTTGTTATATTTTGTATTTGAAGTGATAAATAGTGTAAATCATTTATTATTTGCAAACGTAATTCCATATTTGTTCTGCGATTTTGTGAAAACCATACTGCTATCAAGGTTAATACAATACATTGATTTGTAAATGACTTGGTTGATGCTACTGCAACTTCGCGACCAGCATTTAAATATACCCCACAGTTACATTCCCGCGCAATGAGAGAATCTATTACATTTACAATACCAATTGTAACTAGGTTATTATTTTTTGCAATTTGTATGCATCTGTGTAAATCTTTCGTTTCACCCGATTGAGATAGTAATATAAGTCCAGTTTCTCCATTTTTTGGAATATCTTTTACATTAAAATCTGCGCCATCATATACACTGACAGTGTCAAAAATATTTAAATTTTTAAATATTTCAGACGACCATAGACCAGAATGATAAGAAGTCCCACAACCAAGTATAATTATATGATTTAACTTCATTAATATATCTTTATTACTTTCTAAACCACCTAATTTTACACTACTATTACTTTCAATTCTTCCACCATTATTTATAGCGCGAAGAATAGCGTCGGGCTGTTCCATAATTTCTTTCATCATCCAATGAGAATAACCACTTGGTAATAGCTCTATTTGTGTATAGTTTTTTATTTTTTGAATATTGTATCTATTTATATTTTCAGTATATGTAATCGTATCTTTTTTTGTAATTTCAATCAAGTCGTGGTTGTCTAAAATAATATATTTTTTAATATAGCTACTAAATGCAATTTGTTCAGATACTACCATAATATATTCATCATCCATTCCTAATAAAAGAGGTGAACCATTACGAGTAATCCATAATTTATTTGGATAACTACAGTGCATTACTACAAGAGCCCAAGTACCACGTAATTCTTCAACTGCATTTTTTATTGCTTGTTCGGTTGTTTCATTATTATCTAAATGATAACCGATTAAAACTGAAATAACCTCTGTATCTGTTTGAGATTTAAAAAAATATCCTTTATTTATTAACTTTGACTTTATCTCTTGAAAATTTTCAATAATTCCATTGTGAACAATTGCTATACGTTCATTATTATCATAGTGTGGGTGTGCATTAATATCAGTTTTTCCACCGTGGGTTGCCCATCTAGTATGACCGATTGCACAAGTTGATGTATAATTTAAATTATTAATACTATTTTCTAATTTTTCTAATGAGTCATGAGTATTTGCAGAAGCATATTTTATAACTTGAAGACTGTTATTATAGTTACAACAAATACCTACTGAATCATATCCTCTATTTTGTAACAATTTTAGTCCAGATAATATATACTCTTTATAATGAAGACTACCTAAATAGCCTACAATTCCACACATTTTTATTTATTGTTATTATATTTTTAATCAAATTACGAAAAAATGAATTTATTTATTTTGAATTTACTAATTTTTATATGGTATAAACATAGTCAAATAAGTATAATTTATAAATTAACAAAAATATAATTAATAGTAAAATATAATAATAATCAATAACACCTAAAATAATACTATAAAAAGGTAATAAAAAAATTGGAATTGCCATTATAATATGAATAACATAAGTTAATAAATCATTTTTAGAAAAATATGCTCTATAACCAATGATAACTAATGCATTTAATATAAACGAAATTATATACAAGTTAATATTTGGATTTAAAAATGTTATTGAAGAAAATAGTAATGTTATAAATGATAACTGTAAACATCTTTTTAATATAAAATTGGAACTATTGTCATCAAAATTAACTAGTTGAATTGTTTTATTATTTATAATATTGTTTAAAAAAGAATAACCAAATATTAAAAATATAGTATAAATGAAAATATAAAAATAAAAAAGACTTTTTACCCTTTCCATATACATATAAATAAATAAAATAAAAAAATTGATTTAAATTCCCAATGTTTTTCTAATGCACAAAAAGTATTTCAATTTTATGTAATAATGAACCTATTCATTCTATCCCTTTGTTTCAAAGAATGTGTGGAGTGTATGTTTGACAAGCACATTTCCAAAATGTTATTAGAAGCAGTTCAAATGCTTTGTACAACGATTCGGCTCGTGGACCCAGAGAATCCGGCCAACGACCAGATAACAGTATATAAAATCGCACACAAAAATCACCCCGTAACTATTTGGATGCGTTCATCATTAGACAATTATATTTGGACGCTTAATTTGGTTGAAGCGATGCACAATGAATGGAAATATCGTTATGACCATCCGCCCGAAAAAATGCACAAATCGTATATTGTTGCACAGTATTTAAAAAAGTATGCGCCGACAGCCGATAAATTTCCAAACGTAGGATTAACACCTTTTGCACAAGCGATGCCCAAAGAATGTAAAAGTGAAGACGCAGTTGAGTCATATCGTAAATATTACCAAACACCAGATAAACAACGAATTGCATCGTGGAAAAAACGAGGAAAACCAACGTGGTATCAATTTACAAAACCAGAAGACGAAGAATTTATCATTTATGTTAGTGTTAAAGTAAAAAAAATGAAAACAAAATCAAAAAAAATAAAGTTGTAATGTTTTATTTACGGTTTTTACGTGACTTTTTATGATGGGAACTTCTACTCATTTTTCTTTTTCTTTTGGTAACTCTTTTATTTCTTCTACGAAGACCACCCGTAGAAACTCCGTCAATAATAAAAAATATTTTATCGTGAAAACAACCAGTGTTACTCGAAACACCAGAAATTATTTTACCGTCTTGTGTTCGTAATCCATAAATTACAGAATAACGTTTGTCCTCTATGGCAACGCCATTTTTTGTAACATTGTTAGAATTCATATGAATGATTTCTAAACTACTGATAGTACCACTTTTTATCTTGTTAGTATGTTTTTTCAATATGTAATACGTTTTCGTAGGGTACCCTCCAAGTGTTTGATACGTGTCATTTTTAACTTTCACCGGGACTGCTTGGACGTATTCTTTTTCAATGTACTTTACGATGTCACCAACTTGTTTGATTTGTCCATTTTTATTTTGAGGGACGCAAGAAACCTCTAGATTTTTATCATACGTTGGGCCGAAAAAATTCATTATATATATAATTAAATACTTTATTTATAAATAAAACAAAAATATACAATTTATTTATTTTTCTTGGTGACGCGGTGTTTTCTCTTTTTACTACTTCGTTTGTGTCGGTGTCGTTTCGTCACACCTTTGGCAGTTCCTTCAAGCGCTGCTTTTTTTTCTAGGCGTCTTTGTTTTAAGAATGCTTTTCGTTTTTCACCTACCTCATCATAGAGAGACATTCCAGTATAATTTTCACCGTATCCGGGTTTACCTTCAAAAACAGTTCCTTTGAAGTTTGCTCTATCTATACCGTGAACTCCTTCAAATGTTACGCCGTCAAGGTCGGCATCTTCAAAATTAGCGCCATCTACACTTCCCCACTGAAGTCTAGAATTTTTTAGATTCGCTCCTTTTAAGTTGGTTGTTAACAAGTCTGCATTAAAAAATTGAGAGTCTTCCAAGTTAGATTTTTCAAAATTAACTTGGTTTAAATTTGTGGTGTGGAAAATGGAATGGTCTAAATCTTTTCTATTTTTGAATGTTTTTTTATTTTTTTTAAAATTAGTAAAAGCAAAATTGTTTCTTTTTTTCTTATCCATACCATCTTCTTTATTTTCTGGTTTTAGGTAATCATATATATCTGTGTGAACTTCTCTATCTGACATATATATTCTCTATATATTAAAAATATTATTTAATTAAGATATTCGCGTTTCACACGATTTCCAACGTGGGTTATAATATTAAAAATGCTAGTGCCACTTGGTTTTGCAAAATCAATTGGACTAGTAAATCCTTTATTTCTATCTCCAAAAAAACGAACTTCGTCTCCCATTTTATCTCCCTTTCTTGCTTGTATTACAATTTGGTCCATACTTTCAAGACCTAATACTTTTCTTTTTGTACCATTAACAGTAACGTCTATTTTTTCGTGTGGTATTAGTGGTAATAAATCTGCATATCCAATGGGTATAATTGCGATGTATTCTTTGTGATGCGTAATGTATTTTCTATCATAGCCGACACCTACACCTTTAGGTAAATATTTTAATTGTGCTATTGTCGACGTGAGTGATAACACGGGTGTTAAATTTTTGTATTTATTTTCAACTAGTCCAAAAAGACCGGTTCCGCTTCTAACCATTGGAAAATCAGATACATCATAATTCAATATACCATCAGTATTAGCTATATGAAATAATTCTGGTTTTATATTCAATTTTGATAAATCTTCTCTCAACTTTCTAAATAACTTGAACTGTTTGATTGTTGGATTATCATTTTTAGTATCCGCACAACATAAATGAGACATTACACCTACTAGATTAAATTTAGGGTCACTTGCAATTTGTTTTGCGGCATCTATCGCTTTATCATATGAAACACCATTTCGGTCAATACCAGTGTCAACGAATAAATGAATTTTTGCTTTTGCATTTTTTGGAAGTGACTTTGAAATAATTGGGATATGTTTTTCGTCAAAAATACCAATATCAATATTTTGGGCGACAGCATCTTTTACTTGGTTACTATTTACATCATATAACCAACCTAAAATACGTCCTTTGTCACCACTATTTCTGATTTGCATAGCTTCACCAAGAGTTGCTACACCAATATATTTTACACCTAACTTTCTACACACTTTTGCAAATTCAATAATACCGTGACCGTATGCATTTGCTTTCAAAACCGGCATAACATCTGGTCCTCCGGCTTTTTTTCTTAGATATTGTAAATTATTTTTAAACGCTTTTATATTTATGGTTGCAGTTATATTTTTAAAATCATTAGGCATTTCATTCACACATTTATTATGTTTTTTTAATGTTTTATTTTTTTTTGAATAATTTCTTTTTTTTGTTGGCATTTATATTATCAAAAGAAATTATATAATTTTTACTTTCTAAAATGACGCATTTTATATGTCACATTTCTCTTTGATTTTCTACGTCGTGTTCTTCGTTGTTTTCTCCGATTGTTTGTTTTACCACCTTTTTTAGTTGATTTCTTTATTGGAAGAGGAGGAGGTCTGCTCAATCCAAGTGTTACTTTTCCATATAAATCCGAAGACCTTTCGTCTGGAATACCCGTTTCTCTCATTTTTCCCATAAATGTATCATACTCTCCGCGTTTTACGTATCCCCGCATTTCTGTTGCAGACATGGCACCTTCTGGTCTATCCAAAGGTTCAACTTGATACGACATTATTTTATCACCCAAACTTTTTTGAATCCATCCATAATCAACGGCACGATCTTGTCCAACAATCAAATAAGCGTTGGGTTTTTTATAATCAAATTGACTAAATAGGGCATTAAATGACTTTAAAATTGGGTGTTTTCCAAATTCTTCTGGTGTGGGGTCGTCCATACAAACAATAATGACTTGAATCTCATCTATTTTATCGGGAGGGAATTGACCTTCTCTCTTCATTTGATTTTTTAGAGAGTCAATTAACCCAGATAATATGAATTCTCTTTTTTCTTTACATTCTAATGGGTTCTTTTCAGAGTCAACCGTGTGTGACAAAATAATTCCCACTTTATTTTCTCCAAGTTGCAATGCTCTTTCAACCAACGTTTTAATTAGTCCCATATGACCCGGGGTCGGCGGATTCATACGACCTATAGTAAATATTATTGTATTGCTCATAAAATAAAATAATATTATAATTTTAAGATTGTGTATTTTTCTCGGTTTCGGGATCTATTTTGATTTTTTTCATTAGATTTTGAACAATGGTTTCGGAAAATAAGGTCAGCAAAATTAGCAAAGTAATTAGGGTGAATCCCACGGCAACGTTCGCCGAAGGTGTGTGCAAATTCAACGTATCCATTATTGCGTGGGTAGTAAATCCTAAAAACATATTTGGTATAATAATGGAATAAAAAATCAACAGAAGTCCCGTAACTACTCCGGTGGCATATCCATAGGTAATGGTGTTTTTTCCGATGTTTAGTATAATTCCTAAATAGGCAAGTAAATCAATTAGAATTTTATGAACGTAATCTTTTTTTGTGCAAATTTTATCTTTTAATTTGTTTTGTAATTTAGAAGAATTTTTTCCGAGCAAGGATTTATCAAAACAGACTTTGTATAAATCTTTGAATTGACTATACCCGGATTCAGTTAATACAATTGCAGTTTCGTTTGAAAAGGGTAGTACAATTGATAAAATATGAATAATATTTGATATATTTGACGACATTTTTACTTTATTTGTTATATTGAAGAGAGAAAATAATATATAAATATATAAATGAGCGAAGGTAAACAAAATATTGAAGGTAAAAAATTTGTAGAAAGAACAATAACTGCTGATCCAAATAGATTTAAACCAGCGGAAAAAAAATTATCAGATTACCAAAAGAAAACAAGAAAAGACCGAGAAAAAAAACAACAAGAAGCACGGCAAGAACAAAGTGCTCGTGAAGCAGCTTTAAACGCAACATCGCAACTAAGTGAAAATTCTGCACTTAATAGAGAGTATCCAATTGCAGATTATAAAGCAACTTTAGGTATAACGCCGAGTAAATCAGTTCCCGAAGGTATGAACCCATTTCTTCCTACTCCGATGGAGTTAGAGAGAGGCACAGTGAGAGAACGTATTACACCATCTGATGGAACTGCATTAGATTTTAAACTTGAAAAAGATAATGTAGTGTTTGATGAAATTGACCTAGACGAACCACTACCGCCAGAAGAAAAAGGAGGAAGAAAGAGGAAATCAAGGAAGTTAAGAAAGTCTCCTAAAAAGTCGCGCAAGTCAAAACGAAAAACAACGCGTAAAAATCGTCGGCATCGTCGTCGTTAAAACTTGTATATTTTCCGCATTATAAATGTAGTAAGGACGAATAAAATGCCACCCCACAACGTGTCCATAACAACGATTTTATAGGTCCATTTTTTAAAAGTCGCTTTATTTGTGGTTTCATAGACGGCGTAGATAACAGCGCCTAATAAAAACGCGTCCAATAATGATTTCTTTTCTCTCAAAATAAAATAATTGACACCAAATGCTAAAGCAATGTAACATAAAAATGCGGGGAACAAATTCAAAGATATAGGTGAACCTTGGACGTCTAGTACTTGTTTGGAAAGAAAATCCTTATTAGTGTAAAAATAAATAGAATCAAGGAAGATTAAAACAAAAATAGTAGTAATTATTTTTACCAACATATAAATATTACAATATTTTATTTTGATTTTTTGATTATTTTATTAGTTTAGAAGATTTTTATATTGTTGATATATATATGCCAGGAACTCAAGCGTCTTTCAATACAAATCACAGTTTTACTGGAACTCTAACAAATTTTGTAAATATATATCCCGGAAGTAAACTAGGTGGAGGGTTACCCGGTTTTATTCCGCAAGCGTTGATTACCACAAATAATAATAACGAGTTTGCTGAAACCCGCTTTACTTTAAAGAACGCGTGGAACACGAGTAACGCTAGAAAAGTAAATAACCAACAATCAGTAACAAGTCCTTTTCGCGCAATCAATAATGCTGGTGACTTACTAGGTCGTCAATACTATTCTTGTGGCGGTCCTTGTCAAACATTTCAAAGTCGTCCGGGATTACGTGGATTAAAACAACACTTTGGACATATTCAAGATAACTGTGACGGTTCTGGAATCCCTCCTTCTTCTTGCAATGTAAAATATGTTTATGATAGTTCGGATTATATCAGATATGCCAAACAAAAAGCAATTAATAAAAATTATAACGACTCGTCATATGGTGGTGATCAAAGTTCTGCGTCTCAAAGTGCTTGGAGAGCCGTTAGACGATTTTAAAACGAGTTTCGTAATATTTTTATGGGTTTTTGTATAAAATAATAATTAAGAATAATAATAGTATTTAAAATTAGTTACTATTATTATTTTCGTCGTGTATAACAAATGACAACGATAGCATACAAACAATATACGAATATTCCCTATATGAGCGGTGGATATGCAAGTGCTCCAGTAGTTGGTCCTTTAAGCACAAATCAAACACCTTTAATGATGGCACGCCATAACTACGGTTCTTTACCCGGAAAACACCCGAACCCTCCTCAATTTTATCCATCGGATGGCGCAAGCGAGTTTTCAAATGCACGTCGCCAATATTTAAGAACACGGACGACTGAAAACAATATGGGAACGGGCACCCAAATGCATTCAAACCTTCCACCCACCAGTGTATATTCTGCAAATTTACAGAAAAGTTTTTTAGTATCACAATCAACAAAATATATTGCTCCAAAATGTTCATCTATGTATACTTCCGCACGTAAAAGTGCAGCAGTTGGCAAAAGTTCTTTTAAACAAGGGTTACCCAACGATGCTTTGTTGAGTTATAAAAATTACAATAGTAATGATGTAAAGAGCGCATTAAAATTTTCTCGTTCCGGTGGTTGTGTTGCTCCGGCAAAAAAAGGCTCAATTTATAATACTAGTTTATGTACTGGTAGAGTATGTGCGTGGGGTTCCTTGAAAACTGAAAATTACTAAAACAAAAAATAAAAAACAAAAAATAAAAAACAAAAAAAATTTTATAAAGTAAATATATAAATGAACAAGTACATTGTTGAATTTTTAGGAACTTTATTCCTTGTCTTTGTTATTTTAGCAACCGGTAATTATTTAGCAATTGGCGCTGCTTTAGCAATTGCAGTATTGCTCGGAGGTGCTATTTCTGGTGGCGCGTTCAACCCAGCCGTAGCAATTGTTTTACTTGTTTCTGGCAAGATTTCGTCAAAGGATATTATTCCTTATATTGTGGCAGAAATCGCCGGTGCTTTAGCTGCTTTCCAGTTAGTTAAAGTTGTTCTTAAGAAATAAATTTCCAATAGTTTTTTATAGTCAGTAAAATATAAATTAAATTGTCAATATATTAAATTTTCTTTTAATATAATATATATGCCAAGAAAACATCATAGTAAAAAAAGACATCATCGCAGAAGTCAAAGAGGTGGAGGTTGGTTTGATGGTAGTTCCACACCATCATCTACTGGTTCTGGTTCTAGTTCTGGATGGTTTAGTGGTATAACGAATAAAGCAAAAGGACTAACAAGTAGTATTTCTAGTTTTTTCGGTTCTTCGGCTACTCCTAGTGCGTCGACTGCTTCTGGATATCAACCCCAACAACAGTCCCAACAACAAGGTCAGTACGCTGGTAGAAAAAGACGTACAAGAAAATTAGGACGTCACGGAAAGAGTAAAAGAAGAAGATAAAAGATAGACACTATAAATTTTAAATATATAACATTTTGTTTCGTAAAAATGTCATGTATTGAATTATTTCTTGCTTTTTGTCATTATACGATATAAAATATAAATTCCAAGAATTCCCAAACATGCCAAATAGATTTGGACAATTGGGTCTTTAGGTAAACTTAGCAGTGAATCGTCTCTATCTTCCATTTCATAGTCACCATCGTCACTGTCTTCTTCATCAGAAGAAGTGTAGTATTCATCGTCATTATAATATTCATTTGAATAACTTTCCATATTTCCAAATGATTGTTTACAGCTTTTACCAGTAATTGGATTTTTACCATTTCCAAAATTACAAGGATCCATTGATTCAAGATCAAGTTTTGTCATGTAATGTGTTTCTGAAGACGTTTTGTTACCAGTGGTAATTGTTTGTAGTGTAACTTTTTGACAAGGCGGGGTTCCTCCCGCGCTAAAACCTTGTATAATTTCAAATGGATTTAGTGCATTCAAATTACTCATTGTACCGGGTAATAGTCCACGCAAATCTTTAAAATTTGTCCCCATTCCAGATGAAATAAAAGGTACATTTCCTAAAGGAACATTATTTACGTAAATGTATCTATCTTGAAGTTTTTTTTTATCATCCATACACTTTGCACCAGTTTTCAAAAAAAACTTATTTCCTAAAGGTTTACCCGTTTTACTAGCTTTACCACTTCCAGTAACAAGTACTTCAACGTAGTTAATCAACCCAGCAACATTTTTAGCCATAACAGAAATAGAGCCTTTATCTGACATTCCTAACTCTGATGGACTTCTAATGTTTTTCCAATAAGGATACGCCGGACCCATTGCACTTTCTTCAAGACACTTTGCATTAGCAAGTGAATCTTTAAAAATATTCCCAGAGGGTTTAAAATTTGCACATTGACTAGAAACTGATGCACTTGCTGCTACAGTTCCGGCAGCGACAGCACCTCCTCCCGATTTACCCCCACTACTACTCTTTTTTTTAAACGGATTCTTAGGTAGTTTAATTTTAATTTTTTTTGGAGGTTTTGGTTTTGCTACTTTTGGCATTTTTACTTTACCCATCTTAATATATAAATAGAAATTTTAATTGTTATTTTACATTTTTGCTAAATTAAAGGTGTAAAATTTTAGGTCCTAAATTGTTCTAACCACTTTTCAGTTTGTTCCTCCAACCCGTCTACTTCATCAAAACACACTAGCGAATTCATTCTTTGTCCACCAAGTTCTTTTATACGTTTATCAATCTTTTCACCCATATAACAAAAATGCGAATAGTTACTATCGCCTAGACCTAAAACCATATAATTTACATTTTGAAATAAATTGTTTTTGATTTTTCTATTTTTAATACATCGCCAAAATACGGCTGCGTTTTCTGGCGCATCTCCGTTACCAAATGTAGAACAAATTATGTATACAGTACCGTTAATATTTTCTAAATTATTTACAATAGAATTTAATGTTCCATATATGATAGGTTCGCTTCCATCATTCAATATGTCATATAAAATTGCTGAAATACTTTCACAGTTTCCAGATTGACTCCCATATAATACGTATATCATATATATATATATACCATTATACAAAAAATTATCTATTTCATTAGCGCTCCCAGATTAACTAACCGCACTTGTTACGGTTAAAGGTGGTCCTTGTGTAGCGTTTTTAACATCTTCACTATTTTTAGAGTTCATTGCTTTTACTTGACTATTTAGAACAACAACATTATCTTTTAGACCAACAATATCTTTTTTCATATTAGTGATTTCGGCATTTATATCTTTGACTTGAGAGTTGAGTACAACGAAACCATCACCAGAAACTTCAAAACTTTCAAAAATTCTTGAATTATTCAAATAAATCTGATAAAATATCAATACAACAAAAAATACAATCAAACTATTAACCAATATTTTATACATATTTTATATATTGTTATAAGAAAATTTTATATAATTATATATAAATAATGACAACTATAACATCTCCTCTCCCACAAGGAATGGGTTCTTATAATAATAGATCAAATGTAGGCGGATATGTAACTTGGAAAGGTTCTGGAATGTATAGTAATCCAGCGGCAATTACTTCTGGTAATATTCGTCCTTTAACCAATAAGGACCCAACAAACATATTTCAAACTGGTTTTGGATTACCTAGACCTTTAAAATGGCAATATCGTAAAGGTACTAGTTCAAATCTTCCTATAATAGTTACTAACCCAGACAACCCAAATGATTATTTTGAAATTAATACGAATCGTCAAGTAAAATCATCAACTTCAACTTCCTTAATTAGACAAACAATGGACTATCCCGGACAATTTTCAGTAAAACAAAATTCAATAGACGAAGTAAGTGAAACAACCAAACTTGACAAGGACTGTATCAATTGCAAAGGTATAGGTTTAGTAACAAATTATTACCCGGAATATTATTTAACAAATAATCCTTTGCCCGTATGCCAAACTCCTCAAAATTGTTGTAACGAACAGCGAAAAGCATTATTAAGAGTAAGACCGGCCAGTACAAATTTAAAGAAAAATTACTATACTACTCTTCAACAATATAGACAAAATAGGTGCCAGACATATGACCAAAAAGTATTCAACTTTTATTCTGGAACCGATACAGTTGATAGTAACTCTACAGTTGAAACCTTAAGTAAATTTGCAAAACCCGGAACTCCGTACAGTAGCACAAATTTATATGTAGGTAACTGTTACCCCAATACTGGTTTAAATGATTTTACTGAAGCAGACCTTCTTATATTTGCTTATGAGATAATGAAGAGCAATGGAACACTTTCTGACGCAGACGTTTCATACTTTAATACACAGTCAATAAAAACAATTGCTGGTTATGTTAGTTACTTGAATACATTACCATCTGGTAATAGCGTACAAGCAAATCAAGTTTTTAAAAATATAATATTGAATCCTTATTCAGGTGCGTCGTTAAATGGACCAACTAATCCAAAAGGTTGTAAACTAGTCGTATACAAACCAAGTAACCCACAGTTTGCAGTACAAGGTGGTGTATCTAGTAGCACACGCACATTAAAACTAGGTTTAACAACTATTGAGAAAAATGTATATCAAAATAATATACTGAAAGGCTCTGGTTTTGCAAGTGTTTATGCTAATGGAGGTGGACAACCATTTACTCCGTTGATTTATAAAACAAAAACTCCGGCTTGCACACCTAATCCTTACTATCCCTTTATGTATAAACAACAAGACAATCCTAAGACGTGTTTCAAAAACTCGGATGACTATTTGTACAAAACGATTAGTGATAATGGTAGTCTTAGTGTCGGACCAACTGTTGCCAATAATGGTATTAGTACAAGCTGGAGTTAAGAGTCTACAATATCAATCTCGCTTGAAAAATTGAGTTCATTATTTTCGTATAAACTATTTTCAATGGATGGTAAAAATATATTAATTTTATCAACAAATTTATTATGCGGAATTTTAAATTTTTCACACCATTGAATACATTTTAAAATATTATTTTTTTTCAATGTATCTATTTTATCATCTCTGTTTTTATTTTTTATAACGTGAAATAATAAATCCAAATGTTCTATTTGTTGGTGACCAATGTTAATATTTGAATCTTCTATTTTATTCGTAAAATACACTGACAATTTTTCACTTATCAATGATTCAACTATGAAATGGTTACCATTCAATGTTTTTATTAATAATTCCAAATTATTTACTAGCGCTTCATTTTTTTTAACGGTAAAATGTTTACATACTAAATACCTTTCATTTGTAATAATATTTGTTGTATTTGGTTTTACAATATATACTTTATCATACAAAGAAGTTAATATATACAAAACATCAACTATTGGTTTATAAAAAATGTTGTCAATTTTTATAATAGTCACACCGTTTTCTTTTTGATAACTCAAGATTAACTGTAAGAAAATAATTAAACCATAAATATATTTATTGGTATTCAAATAGATTTTATTGTTTAATTCAAAATATAAAAAATCTATACTCTGTTTTTGTATGTTTAACGATTTCATTTCATTATATTTTTTAAATAAGTCATTAATATTACTTGACTCATTTAACTCAAAAAATATATGATTGTCATTATAGTCTTCCCTCATAATATTCATACATTCAATAATTGAATGAGAATTTTTTCCTAAGTGAATTGTATTTATATTTTCATTCATGTAGTCAAAAATAGTAAAGTTGTACATAATTTCCATAATAATAAAAAAAATATTATTCTGTGGTTTCAACTTACTCACCGAGTATTTTAAACCCGGAACTTTTGAAAAAATAAATTCATACGGATTTATTATTTTACAAATCATATCATACTTGATGTAGTTGTTTATATCATTAACATCACTATCAAAGTAAACCTTTATTTGTTGGTTAATTTTATCCAAATAATAAACTAACGAATGTGAAACTACTGGTTTTAGTATAGTATTGTCTTCTCCATTTTCTTCATTATTCTCAACTAACTTGGGACTTATATTTATGGTGTTGTGTTTTTTTGGCAGTATATAATAACTCATTTTAATTTGATTATTGTTATTATATATTATTTTATTTTTAAGTTGAATTGTTTCATTATTCTTCAATAACGAAATTTACATTTTTACTTTTTGATTTTTTTGCTTTTTTTGGTTGCTGGGGTTCTTCTATATTTTCAACGTCTTTTATATCTGTATCCTTACCAATTACCAATTTTTTTGTATAGGGTTTTCTTGTTTTTTTTATTGGGGCAGTAGCAGCTTCTGGTTGGGGTTGAGATACTTCCTCTACAACTTTTTCTTCTTCTACAACTTCAACTGGTGGTGGTGGTGGTCCATTATCAACAACACTTTCTTCATTGTCTTCTAATACCAACACTTGGGTTAATTTTTTCACTTTTGGTTTTGTTGACCCTTTCAACGGTTTTTTAGACTTTTTTTCAGTCGTTTTTCGCTTTTTGTCTTTCTTTTCTTTTCCTTCACTGATACTTTCTTCCATTAACTCAATGGAAACTTTTTCTGCATTTACGTGTGCTATTTTCTTGTAGACAAAATATCTATTCAAGAATGAAATCTTTTTTTCGTAAGCAGACATATTTACTGCGTTTTCACATCCATATCTTTTATAATCATAACGTTCACGCTTCCATTCTTCCATCATTAAGTTATACAAATCTTGGAACATTCCCGTTCCATTAGGTAACCCTAATTCTTTTGCTTCATCTCTGGTAATCAATCTAAACCCATAATTTTCCAAGATACGGTCTAGATAATCAAAATTAATCAAAAATTCTGGGAACATTTTATTGATTGATTCTTGGTAAACATTTATCTTATACCCTAAACTAGTGATGTCATCTTCAAAGTCGGATTCTGAATAGTCTTTTTGAATTTCCCACACTTTTACATCATCATCATATATAGTTTCGCTTTCACCTTCTTTTTTATTTTTTAGTAAATTGAAAATTGCTTTGCCATCATAACTCGTGCCTATAAAATAACCACCCAACTTAGTACATTCGGCCAAATTTCTCATATAGTTTTGAAATGTCTGTTGATTTTCAAAGAAATAGTGCAATGCAAACTGACAAGACGATATGTCAAATCCACTTTCACCGACCCCATACTGACGATAGACGCCTTTCCCCAATTTTTCTTCATTTTTCGGACCTTCACCAAATACCGCTCGTGTAATTTGCATTGCTTTATCATTCAACATTGCTGCACCAGAACGAATGTTTGCACTACTGTTTCCATTTACAAATAATGCATATGGCATTGATGTTGTCGTTTTTTTGTAATTTAAAAATCTTGCACAAGCCCCGTCTATACGATTCTCCAAATTATCCTTGGAGATGTCAATTCCAAATACAAATGATAATTTAGATGCTATCCATTTTGGAAAATCCCCTCCTTTTCCGCAAGCGTAGTCAATCAAAGTGTTGCCTTTTTTTGATACTTTCAATATTAATGATTTTTTTACAAATAAATTATGAAAATCGCGAAGTCCTCTGGTTTTTGTTGATGAAATGCCTCTGTTATAATATACGTCTTCATCTACGATTTCGTCTGGTACATTTTTACTACTACATATCATTTGTTCGGTAATTGGATTGTGAATAGAGTGCCAGTTACTATTTGCAACGTGGTATGCATTACCAAAATTCTTTAATCCTTGTCTTAGTTCATTTGTTTTATCAAAACGAACACGCAGAGGAACCCAACACCATTCCTTTTTATGAGTAAGTTCATAACGGAACTCTACTATTGTATTGTCTCCAAATACTTCTCTTTCTTCTGTAAACATTTGATTCACACCAGTATCGTCTTTTTCCAACATAATATTCGTAATTCCAGCAGTTGGGTCGTATGGGTCAGTTGGGAAGAACTGTACCGGTTTATAACCGTCCTCATTATCAATATCTTTAACAGACGGCAATTTATCTTCTATCACATCTTGACAAGGATTTAAAAACCCGTGTTTCTTTTCATCAAACCCACATCGTAGAATAAGTGTTTTGTATTCATTCAATTGTATCGTTGAGCTTACCGCCATCCCTTCTTGGAATATGGGTGTAACCAAGTCTGCACCCGTATCACCTTTTTTGGTAGTTACTAAAAAGTCAATGGTATTGAATTTAGGTGGTTTCCATTTGAACGAATAATCCCAAGTTGACTTTGTTAATGGTCCGGCTTTTCCAACGCGGTCTGCACCTACTCCCATATTTTCGGGAGTAAATATCAGTCCGTCAGTATTATATTCAAATAATCCTTGGCGGTCTTTTTCTAGAATAGCATTACAAAGAGTGAATATTGTATATTTGGTATTTATATTTTCGGTTTGATTCATCGTGACCCAATAAAATTTCTTACACTCAATACGTATAGGTGATAACATAACCTCTTTATGTTGTTCATTTTGCGCTTTCACAACGGAATTAGGTTTTAGACTTCTAACTAGTTCTTTCAACAACGTAAGACGAAATTTAACCTTTACATCATCTACATTTTTTGGAGTAAATCCGTGCTTTCTAACATCAATACCTTCTTTAAAGTATATATCAAACGCAGCGTATAAATTTATGAATTTACGGTGTTTATCGTGTAAAATAATTTCGCCATCTACAATAGAATTAAACAATTCAAAATTTTCCGTTTCCGCTCCAGTAAATAATACTTTCATATTCGTGTTCAATAAATAGATTTTCCCTTTCTTTGAAATAAACATCAAATGTCTCTCACCATCTGCTTTTTCTGTAACCGAATAGTCTTTACGAATATTTGGCACATTATTATTGTCATTTAACGGAACTATATTTTTCAACTGTAAAGTATACGATGATGGTCCAATAAAGTCACTCGGATAAATCCGTTTGTCTGGATTATAACTACCACTTTCGGTATGAACTAACTTCATATACTCTTGTAAAACTTGTGCTTGTTCTGGATACGAAATAGGGTAGTTTGTTCCTTGTAGTCCCATCATCACATATTTAATTGATTTTTTTAATGCAACTAATAAATTATCGGGTTGATTGTACAATGTTCCGGGACCAATCATAGAATTATTGACTTCTAATTCAATTTCATATACTTCGGCATTTTCAAATACACCAGACTCACTTGTTGTATAGACTGGAATAACTCTTCTGTCTTTCGTGGTTGAATTTTTAACAATACTAATATCTACTTGAATTGGAATTTCTGGATGTGTAAAAGTGACACGATTAATGTATCTGAATATTTTCTTTGACTTTTCCCAACTTTCAATCATATTTTTCGCAATTCCAGAATTTGACTTCAACTGTTCTTCTGTTTGATATGAAACTCTAAAATTAAAATCGTCAAAATTCACCGGAAATACATTTTCAGAACTTCCAGTTTTTCTGTAAAGCATCTTTTTATGAAAATCAATATTATTTCCCGAGTATATAGTTGACGACATTAACTTCTTCAAATCATTATGCTTACAATAGTCTTGAATTGTTTGAAAACCGCGGATTTCTGTTCTAATATTGGACATTTTAAAACGACCCGTAGATGAATCTAAAAATTCGTTTTGAACACGCAACATATAGGAACCTTCTTCATTTATACAAGTAAATCCAAGCGACTTAATTTTTTGAATCACGTTGTTATAGTCTATTTTGTTGAGCGGTTTTATCCCACGCGTACCAAAACGTACTTCTAACTCATGATTTAAAACTAAACTTTTTTCATATGGTTTATTACTCATGAATAAAGCTACCATATCTTCTAGTTGTTCTTGCGAAGTTTTACTTGATTTTTTGTACTCTCGTTTTCCTTCATTCATATTATCGTTTTTTTTTAGCGTTTTCGGTTCTAAAATATCTTCTTTTTGAATTATACTTGTCATATTATATATTATAAGTGTATATTTTTTATATTATAATCAATTTTTATAAAAAATATTATCGTCTACCAAAAATAAAACCCAAAAAAAGAAACTACAAATTCAATACGATTTGCTCATACAATTCATTCTTGGTTTTCTTTTTGTTTTCGCCAGACTTTATTGTTTCTAATCCGAGCTGTTTTGATAACTCAACCAAATCGCCAGATGTGTATGAACCTACGGATTTCAACGGTTTTTCAATACTTTCCCATTTAAACATCGTTTTACGATAATGCTCTACTTGTTCCTTGGACGCTTCTGGTTCGTAACAATATTTCCCATTCAACATATCGTGGACAATGTGAATCGGTGAGTCTTCATCAAATATAATTTCAAAACACTTGCGTTTTTGAATATATAAAATATTTATATTTGCAGCAACACACAGCGCTATAAATGTTTTCATAGTTATCGTTGGACAATTCACCAATTCATTCTCTACGTGTTCCTTAATATTTTTTATTTTCTTTACTTTCAGTTGTTGTTTATTCTCACGCAACATAGTAACACATTTTATTTTTTCATTTTTTTCATTCACAAAAGATGACACGTCTGGATACTCATAAGCAGCAAAACCATTTTTCATTATGAAAAAACACCAATAAAGTTCATCTTTTTGTTGTGGATAAAAAAATCGTTCCTTTTCTTTTTTCATTAAATTTTCTTTATCTTTTTCAAAACTATCGTCATTTGTTGTCATTATTTTGTGTTTTACATTTATCTTTGAACGTGTTTTTAAGGATTGAACTAACAATTTTCCATATAACATATAATCTTGTAAATCATTAATTACATCATTATAATTTGCAGTTGGTTGGCGCACTACTTGTTTTCTATTTTGACTATTATTATATTGTTTATTATTTTGGTTGTATTTATGATGATGATGCATACTTACTATTCTTATTATTTTTTCCATTATTATCTTTATTATCTTTTACAAAATATATATTTTTAAAATTCTCTTTTTGCACTTCAATTTCATTTAAATTGGATTCTTGTGTATTCACATAACTAATATAATTTTTTAACTTACCTATAACATCGTCTCCAAAGTCCGTCATATTTACCAATACCCCATATTTATTTTCGTTGAGTGTAACTTTACCATCTTTACTCAAAATTCGTAATACTTCAATTTGATTAAATTTCGGCATAGATTCTATTTTTTCGCGTAGACTATTCAAGTCTGCTACATTTATGATTCTATCACCTTGTTCTTCAATATCAGTATCAGCGTCAAAAAATGTTTCGTTATTTACATCGTGTTCTTGAAGAAGATATAACTCGGTTGCCATAACAATTTATTTTATTATATTGTTAAATATTTAAACCCTTTTTACAAATGAGGTTGTTATTTTTTATTTTCATTGCATAAAGCAATTATATCATTCAAGATTTCAATTACATTTTCATTCTTGTATTTAAAACATATATTCTGTACATCCGCAGGTGATATTACGTAGTCGCGCATTTTATCAAAATACTTTTTATATTTCGTGTTGGCTACATCTATTTTTCGGATTGTTTGCAACATTTCTTTAATAATATTTACAGTTGCTAGTGTAAATTCTAGATGAAAATCTATTCTACCAGAACGCGTAAATGCCGGGTCAATCTCTTCCAAATGATTGGTGGTAAATATAATCATTACATTGTGCAATTCTATAATTCCGTCCAACACATTCAACACACATTCTAGAGTTAGTTCGTCTTCAATGTGAGACTTGTTTAATAACATTAATTTTTCCAAATCGGTTAATGAATTTGATTTATTTTCACATTCTTCGTCTATATCATCATCTAGTTTATTTTTTGGATTATTTTTTAATAATTTAGTTACACCACCAGATGATAACACATTTGACCCATCAACTTTTGACGAACGTTTTTTCAAAATATCACAATCGTTTGCATCAAAATCTTCAAAAATAAAACACAACTGGTCCATTGTATATTTTGTATTATTAATCTTAGTTTGTCTGAATAAACTACAAATATCTGCGCACGTTTTTAACTTGGACCACGTGACAATAACTCCGTGCCGCCCAGTACGATTCAAGATTCCTCTTATAGTGCAAGACTTACCACATCCGGGAGGTCCTTTTAATAAAAGAGACGCTTTGAATGTAACACCTACTTCTTCATATTCTTTTTCGTGTTCTGTGATTTCAGCACCTTCTTTTTTTACTTTAAACTTATCCACATATTCAATGAGTTTTTCTTTTCCTTCAAAATAAATATTCTTATCCAAGAATTTGTTACTTTTGAACGGGTATTCGTTAAATTTTAATGTTGAAACACTGTCTTCATCTTTTTCTGATGATAAAAATTCAAATACCATATGAGTTTTTTTATTATTCACTTCATCTTCATATACACTCTCGCACATTTTTACAAATTCATCCAGTAATGTATATTTAAATCTTTGGGGTATAGTTAATTTATATACATAAAGTTTGTCAGTTTCCGACTTTTTCTTATTATCTTTTTCCTCTTCCAGTGTTTTTTTCTCATTCACAATTATTTCAAGATATATATTATTTTTTTGACATAATAAAATTTTCTGATTATATTCTGGCAACATTACGTATTCAAGCGTATCTTCGTCAAAATAATTTGAAGGTATGGTTTTCATAATTTCGTTGAAATTTGAGATTTCTTTATTATTTTCTTTCAACAAATAGTGAGTGATTGCTTTGAATTTATTACTATATAAAATTTTAGTTACTTGTTTTGCAGAGCCAATTCCAGAAAAGTATGATTTCGTATGACCAGATACTGTCATAGAACTATATGAATTCAAATAACGTTCAACTATTATGTCTTTCAATTTATACATTAAATCTTGCACATAGTTTAATGTAACTAATTTATAGATAAAAAATGCAAACACTATATAGATGATATTCATTTTTTCTAATAATA
>Ga0209550_10001199_pt1 | contig 25017 bp, 19 predicted proteins | sample LauGreSuBDMM15SN_2_FD_187567 | JGI IMG/M metagenome (GOLD analysis project Ga0209550, IMG submission 187567) | Freshwater lake microbial communities from Lake Michigan, USA - Su13.BD.MM15.SN (SPAdes) (version 5) | ecosystem: Environmental > Aquatic > Freshwater > Lake | place: Lake Michigan... | reverse complement strand
GTTATGGGTTTCAAAACTTCTTGGGTATACTCGGGCTTATCCATTTCCGTTCTGATCAATGTAACAAAAGCTTTCATTAATTCGGACATATGCGTTACTATAACAACGAGAAATTCCTATTTTGAGTTTAGACGTGTGATGCAAACCGTTATTGTGCATGATCCGGAGAAGAAAACTAAATTTTTTGTATCCAAGATTTCAACTACCAGGGCTTTTTCTTCAACGCTTTCCGGATCGTGGGGTGCATCTAAAAAAAGGGACGTTATCAGAATACGGATTGCAGAGACGAAAATAGTACATGTTGGTGACATGAGTGGCGGGGGAAGTCTAATGAAGATATTTGTGGTCGATGATGAAGTCCGACAAAAATTCATGGAGATTGATGCGATCGTTAAGGAACAAACCCAGATAAACAACAACAAGTGGTTCAATAACCTGCTAGATGATGACACCATCACGTCCATGTTTCGACCCGCCATCAACTCAAACACAAATATATTAACCGTGCTACTCTCCGATTACAGCGAACCAAACATTTACAAGGATGGCACGCTGGTTGAATCCCACGCCGACATCAATGCTATGTTGCATAAGCAAAAGCAACAGGGTATGTCGGTGATGGTAGACATTGAAGCACAAGGAGTTTATTTCTATCCCAAGAAATTCGGAATACGATGGGTTGTTAAGAACATACATATGGTTTCAGAATGCCAGGAGTCGGATATTTCACAGGATGATTTGGCAGATAAAGATACTATAGAAGAAACCTGGTCCAATGATATCGATATATTTCATATGAGCGTGGATAAGGACATTGTAAAGTTGAAAGAACGTATCGAGCAGTTGAACCAATTAAAAACTATGGTGTCGGTCGAGCTTGATTCCGCCAGACGGATCCCCGATATTTGCAGTGAATGGGACGACCGTCTTAAGAAAATCTCAAATACAATAATGGAATACTATAGTGGCCATAATCATGTTTAGGGTTGCGTTTGTTTGATGTACCTCATAATTTTATCTACACAACAATATAGAACTTGAACAAATGGCCGCAAAGAATGGCATATTTCTACCCCTGTCCGTGCTTCTAATTGTAACACTCTTCGGCTGCCTCCTGGTTTCTTGCAACTCCAAGGCTGGCGTGTCAAATGCCGAGCGCTTCGACACGATGTCCAATGGAATCAATCCAGTGCTATCCAGCAGCGACAAGTCAGTTGCTGCTGCCGCATCAGCATCTGCCAACCCAGGTGCTGCCGGTGCAGGCATTGGAAACTTTGGCGCATCTGACCCCAACGGAAATGAGTCCTATAACCCCGTGGTTGCCGGTGCCCCATCTGGAAACTCTGCTGGAAACTGCTTCCCCCGCGATCGCCTTACAGCAGATGACCTCCTCCCCAAGGGAGCTGCTGATAGCCGTTGGGCACAGGCCAACCCAGCTGGCCAGGGTGATGTGAGTGACATAAACTTCCTAACTGCCGGGTACCACATCGGAGTTAACACCACAGGTTCCACAAGGAAGAACGGGAACCTCCAACTTCGATCGGAGCCACCCAATCCCCAGAACCCAGTGTCCCCATGGAACCAGGCCACAATCGAGCCTGATTACCTCCGCAAGCCCCTCGAGATCGGCGAATAAACCCATCACCAAAATAAATAGTAAATACACCCACTACTCAACCGTTGTTGTTGCCTTTGCTTTGTCTTTCATGTATTCCCATGCAGGGATAATATTGCGTACTTTTTTATTGGCTTTACGATCATGTAAAGTATATTGTCGATGTTTGTATTGCAGACAAATAGACCCATCCACAGATGTGAGAGTCCACCATTGGAGCAAATGAGGCGAAGGACCGGTGCCAGTTATTTGCTTGACGGCATTTTCACCAACGATGTCTTTATACATCTTTTCTGTATCCCATGCTTTCCCATCTAAATTCCCTACAATATCTCGGAGACGACCGTTAATTACATCGCATCTATCCATGTGTTCCCTCAGGTAGCACACAAAAGAAAGTCTGTAGCTCCCATCCCCAGTATCCCTATCACCGTCATCTACCAATGAGAGCGCACTGTTACAGTGCCATTCGTGGACATCCATTGCCATAAAATCACCTTTGCCTAGTGAAATTGCAACCTTGTATTGGGGAAATAGTAATAGACCTTTGCTTCGGAGAACATCATCGCTATGGGTTACTACCAGGTTTCCGAATCCCTGTTTATAATCACCACTGTCTCGGTGGAGTGCAGTCCTGAAATTATAATTCACTGTGACAGTGCTGAAGGCTGTGCCTGATATAGTGAAGTCTCTACTTTTTTCAGCCATAGCAGACTGCAATGCGTGTGCCGCTGGAACATACTGCTTGAAACAGGTGTCGATCTTTTGTATGAAGGGCATCCCTTTTTGATACTGATCAAAGTGTTGCTTGCTGAACGATGTCAATCTGCATGGTCTTTTATTATTTGTGCTATTGATGAAACCAACAACGGAAGAGTTTGCAATCTTGCCTTTATCATACTTTCCAGACGGCTCTCTATTTCTGTGTTGGACACCTGCAGTTGTGCCGCGATTGGTTGAGGTGTAATCCTTGGCAGCAGCCATATAACATTCCGCTGCTAAATCACATAGTTCGTGTGGTATGCATTTCCAAGCAACACAAGCTAATAGAGATCCATCCGGCTTCAATACCCTGGTCACACCACCTACATTCGCATTCCCAACATCATTCGACACTAGGGTCCAGCCCTCATCCATGTATGTATCATAATTAAAGTCAAAAAATTTCCCTGCTTTCAAATCCATCTCACTATCACTGTAGTGTTTTTTGGATGATATACATAAAGACACGTTCCGCTTATCATCCGCCATCTACATAATGGACCCAGTAAATATACTCATGGTGAACGGCGAATGATAGAAAGGTAGTACGCGTTCTAAAGGTCTAAATGCCAAACGCACTATTTAAGGATAATGCAATTAAGCCTATGTAATATGGCGACTACTTCAAATAGTCAATCAAGAGAATTATTGTTATCGTCTTTATCACAACACTACAGGAGGTCGCCGGAGCAGAGGGAGCAGCTTTACACGATTGTTGCGGGTACATCTCCGCTTTCACTCCGTGTCATTGATTGGTTCGTAACACACTATTCTCGTTCCAAAAACATCATTTATTGGATAGATGACAAAAATAAGGCGCTAATCGAAGACTTTCCTTCTTATGGCGGCCAGGATCTGCGCAAGTTCAATCTACATTTAGAGTATCATGCCCAGCTACAGTCTTATACTAAGATGTACTTTGATCCATTTCGGCGTCACGAGAAAATCACCTTTGTACTCGAGAAGACTCCAATGGTGTCAATCACAAGTACTGTGGGCCAACTCAATTTCTTCAGATGGGCATTGCAGAATGGGGTCATTGAGTACATAACCCGCCACTTACACGATATAGAAGAGAACATGTCCAGTTTTCAGAATGCAGTGAAAAACAAGGAAAAACCAAAGAAACGCACAGTTTCGTGTAAGCCAGTTAATACATTTACGCACATGCAGTGCTTCGTGAAATTCGACTAATCACATGACCCTTTATCTAACCACGTGACCCTTTATCTAATCAGCCTTCACGAAACACTGCATTACATTATCTATTTGGAAGTACAGTTCTTCGATCGTGCTATCATTCATTATACAAACGTCACCTTGCATTGAATCAATGTTGTTTTCCCATTCGTATTTCGGGATATCCTTGTCAGGCCTTTCAACCTTGATGATGATGCCTCCCCTCCTGCGAATTTCGTGTAAATCGTGTTCATAACGCACATCAGGAATGATGATACATAGATTATTTTGCTTACTTTTATGGTTTTCATAAGATGTAAACAGCCTTCTCGAAAAGAAGTCGTTACCCATCCCTTCCATTACATGCTTTGTAATACCTACCATGGCAGCCCGCGGACTGATTCCGATTTTTTCATTCACAACATCCTTGTCACGACCCTCAATGTCTGCTTGAGTAAATCCATACAGATTACAGACGGCATCTTTAATAGGCTGAGCCAGTCTCCACTTCATAATGTGAATGCTAGGATAATTTGCAATGATATAATCACATACAGTATCCTTGCCACTACGAGAACGTGCTAACAAACCGATGATGCAGGGGAACTTACTCATATGGCTTCGATACGAACTCTGAGGCGATACTCTGAATAATAAGTAGCTGCGTAAACTTTAAATGATAAGTACGTTTCAATCTAAGTACGTTTCAATCAGACCATTTATTATAACAACAAAGTTTTAGGGTATCATATGTTCTCTTTGCTCAGGCCTAAAACTGCTATCTTCCGTACTTGTAGGGTAAACCTCAATCACACAATGGGCAAATCTAAGAAGCAATTGCGCGATGTCAACGTATACGGTAAGAAGGTAAAATATGCAAGCTATTATGACGATTTCTCGGATGACGACAGCTATGACATGCCCACACACAATGAATTCTCCAAACTGGCAGCACTGTCCACACGTTCAACACACTATGTATCTGGATTATCTCAAGGGGCATGTAACAATGCATCAACCAAGCGTTCCAAGATGACCGAACCGATGAAACCACGAAACCCCAATCAGGCAAAGTACATTAGTTTAATGGAGAACAAGATGCCCTATATCGTTATTGCAACCGGTCCAGCCGGGACCGCAAAGAGTAGTCTCGCTGTGTCTGTCGGAATCCAGGAACTGCTGAAACACAATTACGAGAAGATCGTTATTACTCGACCAATGGTAGCTGTGTCGGAAGAAGTTGGGTTTCTTCCTGGTGGCATAGAAGATAAAATGGATCCATGGATGCGACCACTATATGATACATTTTACAAGTACTATACACCTGACCAAGTAAAGACTATGATTGCCAACAAGATAATCGATATTTGTCCTATAGCATATCTGCGTGGTCGTACCCTCGAAGACAGCTTTATCATCATCGACGAAGCCCAGAACTGCAACATCACGCAGATGCTGATGATCCTGACTCGTATTGGTCAGAACAGCAAGATGGTTATCACCGGCGATCCCATGCAACACGATAGAGGACGTGAGAAGAGTGGTCTAACTGACCTTATAGAAAAACTGTACAATAGAAGGGCAAAGGAGCTATTCAGCATACACGATCTTGATGATGAAGATAAAAAAAATGACCCAATCAAGGGGATTGAACACATCGCTTTCAACGAGGGCGATGTGGAGCGCCACCCAGTGATAAAGGACATCCTAAAGCTGTACAAAAACGACGACTTGAAGTTCTAGAAAAACCCTGTACAAATACCCTTGTAAATCGCCGCCAACCCATAAACTCGTAAACCCATAAACTCATAAACTCATAAGCCCATAAAGTATTGTAAATATACTATATCATATTATGTAGAAATGCAGGTCGGACCAACCCCTCCAAACCAACCCAACGCTACTAACCTTCCCAACGCTACAAACCTACTCAATCCTAACAACGCTACAAACCTACTCCTCAACCCTATTATAAACACAAACCCAAAAAACGACGCTACAAACCAACCACTCACCGTGGGAAATAATGCGTTGTTAAAGGAGTCTTTCACGGTTTGTTATCTGGTACTGTTTGGGACTGCAGCGATAACTTTCATTGAGGCTATGCGCACGAACAATGTGCATGCGCGACACATCCTGAATCTGGAGACAGCGGTGTCTCTTACTGCAGGGTTCGTTTATGGTATGTTCATAACTATGACCGAAAAGGAAAATTTTGATCTGAAACAGGTTGTCTATTATCGTTATGTAGATTGGGCTATAACAACCCCAATGCTGCTATTGGTATTACTACTATTCCTGACATTCCATTCAACTGTACCTTTATCCATCTCACAGTACTTGGTAATAATATTGCTCAACTACTTGATGTTGTTGTTTGGCTACCTTGGCGAGAAGGGAATGATGGACAAACGAAAGGCTCAGATTGGTGGGTTTGTAGCGTTCTTCAGCATGATCTTAATAATCTATATGTTGTTCATTCGCGAGCACTTCTCATCGTGGATGTACCCACCCTTCATTCTATTCATGATCTTCACCATCGTATGGGCTCTCTATGGTGTAGCTGCAGAGCTAGACGATCTCCATAAAAACCTCATGTACAATGTTCTCGATGTGATCGCCAAGGTATTCTTTGGTCTAGGATTGTGGGTATACTATGGTGGAGTTACTGCATTATAGAGTTCTTATATATAGCGTTCCTATCTGGTCCAGAAAAGGTTTAAGATTATACTCATTATTATTAATAAGGAATAATGCAGACAGACTACTGTCGAGCAATAACTAAGAAAGAGTTATTATGTAAAAAGAAGGCTTGTAAAAACTCGGCATTTTGCGTTCATCATAAAATAAAAAATGCATATAACAAATTCAAATACAATATCCCACTACACCCTGCAGATTGCGATACACACACATACACGCACACGCACACGTACACAGATTACATAGACAGACTTCCAGAAGAGCTATTACATAAAATATATAAGACGTACTTTACTGCCCATGTCTTAAAGGAACTTAGTTATTATGATCCTCAAGGTGATTTCAGTAATATCGATAAAGATCTGTACAGTTATCTTGTTCGTTTTTCTATACCCAACATTGAAAGGGATTATAGACTAGTATGCGATCACGATCTATGGGATATATTTAGAAGAAGTAAAACGAGTCATGACTATTTGGATGTTCTGGTAGGTGCGCATACGAGTGAATGTCATCGGAAATTCCAACGTTATTTCAAACCACTTTATACAAATGGTTACGGGTTTATTGTTATACATCGAGCATCTTTCATCACCAATATGCGAATCCTCGAGTATATTGCAAATAACGGTTGGTTTAAATTCATAATGGCAGGACTCAACAATGTACCATAACAATATCATCACTAAGGATTTTCATTAAGATTTGCAGTTGTGAAAAGCGTTTCTTGAAATACTTGCTCATCAGCAGAGTTGGTTGTGAATACATAAGCACGATGTATTCTACCACGTGCTTTCTCACCAATTCTCCTGATAAACCTTACAGTCCATACGATTTTAGAACCTCGCGGTATTCCAAATGCAACCATACCCTTGAATTCGCAACGTGACCACATATCACAAAAATTTGGTGATATTATAGGCCTTGCAACACTTTGTTTGGCAGTCTTACGTGTACCACCACGTTTTGAGCCACCACCAATAGATGTCCATGGATATCGCATGAGATCTAAAATAGTAGGCTTTATGAGACGATGAATTGCGTCTGTTATTATATTATCCATAGTACCTTCGCGTGGTATAGAAAGTTTATCAGGGAAATAATCATTTACGCGAAGGTTACCATAAACTACTGTATCTTGAATTATAGTACATATATACGGTGTTGAATGAAAATGAACTGGTTTTGTTTTGTCACTTGTATCTAAACAGAATGATAGATGGTTCGCAAATAATACTCTTGTATCATTGCATTCCTTTTCTTCTGGATATACGAAGAATAGCCATTTCTTTTTTGTATTCTCAGTATTCCTTTCTACAACAGTGTATAATCCGTTTGGAAACCGTTCATTTTGTATAGGTGATTTGCCTAAACATACCATGTTTGGAGTTATGAATGGTTCTACTTTGCCTTTATTTTTCATAGATGGTTTCAAAGTATCATATACAAAAGTATATACGTCATTACTAGAAGACTCCATAATTTGTTCTTGTTTTGCATACCATTTATACATTGCATCGTAAGTCCACTGTATCATATTAGCCATCAATCGCAAAATACAATCAATTAATTATATTTACTACTATCTTCATAGTACCTTATTCTTAAGCAATCGTAACGCTTTGCACTACAGATCTTTGTTTTTATTTATAGGTTTAATGATAGGAATATATACAACCACATAACATACGATGAAGGCATTTGCTGCATCACAAAACTTTTCCCCAAAAGTAAAAGATATTAAGGAACGTATTAAGCAGAATCGTGAGAAGTTTGAGAATCGCCGAACAGCAACATCCAAGCGTCTGCAGGGTGATGTAGGGAGGATCGCCAAGGAAGAGATTGAGTTCTCCAAGTCCCTGCTGAGACAAATGATCCCTGTAGAGATCAAGGTGAATGTTGATAAGAATGCCGAAGGAATCAAGAAGATCATCCCTATTTCATTCCATATTTTGGATGTGGAAGAATGGGGAAATTCTGGTGTCAACACGAACACAGCTACAAACACAACATCTACTGCAAATACCAAGGAAGAGGCAGAAAAGCATGTTGTAGAGTCATCTGTTGATGCATATCTTGTAGATGGTGAAGCAGATACCGACTAGGAAAACACCTTAAAGCATTAATACTATATATTAGTAGGGTATACATATTGAACAGTATTATAAGGAGGTTATTTTATGCCAAATGTAATGTCTATGCAGATGTTAAATGTAAAATGTAATGTCAAAAAAAGTCTAAATAAAGGAAAACGCAAGATTTGGAAAACACTGTCCAAGTACTCACCTCTATCATCGACATCCCCTCTAAAAGTGTGGAAGTTTGCAATAGAGTCGCAGATAAGGTTGACCTTCCAGGAGGACAAGGATGCCGTTGGAGAATGGATGAAAAACGAGATTGGAACACTTGGACCAGCTTTCATTAAATTCGGCCAGTTTGTATCAACCCGCCAGGATCTATTCGGGAAGGAGGTGTCTGAAAAGCTATCGATGCTACAGGACAACATTAATCCAGTCCCATTTGAACTCATTGCACAGAGTATTGAAAAGGAGCTACAAAGGCCGATTAGTGAGGTGTTTGCGGACATTGATCCTGCTTATATAGGTACTGCTTCAATTGGACAGGTGCATAGGGCACGTCTGTTGAAAAGCGGCAACGAAGTTGTGATAAAGGTACAGAAACCACGGATATCAGAGCTCATATTTGAAAACCTAAAAACATTACATGACATCAGTCGCGTTGTAACGCTGCTAGGTGGCGGAGCGCGTGCTACAGAACTAGAACAAATAATACAGCAATACGAACAGTTTTTGACAGCGGAGATTGATTACAATAGGGAGCTAAACAACATGGTACTATTCTATGAACTACTGAAGGACTTGCCGGTTCGCATTCCCAGGGTATACAAAAATCTCAGTTCGGAACGCATTCTAGTAATGGAGTATGTACCTTCTATCAAGATTACCGATCTCAACACAATGCAAATCTTAGGTTTTGATACACGAAAAATATGCGACACACTCGTGAAGGTATTCCTTAGTCAAATAATAGAGAAAGGTATCGTGCATAATGATACCCAACAGGGCAACATAGGGGTACTGGATGACGGAGAAACGATTGTGCTATACGATTTTGGAAATGTAATAAGTTTTACTGGGCAGTTTCGTGAGTCGATCAATTTAGTAGTATTCTCTATCGTACAAAAGGATGTGGATGAGTTTGTGGACATGCTCATTCAACTCGGAATCCTGTATGTTGAAAACGATGATGAGATACTTGAAGTCAAGATGTTCTTCAGGTACTTTTTCAAATACCTAGATGGTATGGATTTGAATGCCCTAAAAAAGTCTATCATATCCAGCGATATTGAGGGCAAGTTTCAGGACAACTTGAACATCAATCCCGATTTCCTGTGTTTATTCCGTGTGTTTTCTCTTTTGGACGGCACCATAACACGTTTAGATCCAACATACAGTTATGTTGAAGCAATGAAGCCATATGCCCAAAACGTATTCTCGGATACATCCTTTTTGGATATGAGGGCGCGTAAGGATTTCGCAAAGCTGAGCACCTACCCACGTGCTCTAAACAACGCGGATGCCAACATAATAAGGGTACAGACCAAGGTGTCAAATATGAGCAAAGATGTTCAAAACATGCAGATGTACATAATTGGCGCCATCCTCATTGAACACTTTTCAAACGATATTAGCGCGGTACTGCTAATGCTACCATACATGTATTACGTATTGAATAATAAATCTAAAAAATAACTCTCACCGAATAATAAGGCCCAAAACATCCTAAAAACACCCTAAAACACACTGAAAAACACACTTAAGGATTTGTACCTAAAAAATGATAACGAGTAATTATTTTTACACCAAAGCTGTGTTGAACAGAATACCCTAAAATGCACCGTCTTCAGGCTCTCCATAACAAGACACAGGATGTCGCTCAGGATGAAATGCCTTACAACGCTGCGAATACGTTGCTACAATTAACGGATCTAGCGAAGTTGTTTGAAGATCATGGACTGGAAGGTGTGTCGCCAAACAATATAAATCTCTATAGGAATGCATTCGTACATCGTTCGTACTGTACTATGAAGAATTCCGACTTTGAGAACAGCAATCAGAAATGTCCCGAAGGGTGTCTACCCTTACAGGACATGAGCTACGAACGCCTAGAATACCTTGGAGATGCCATACTTGGAATGGTTGTTGCACGCTACTTATTCGAGCGATTCCCAGACCAGAACGAAGGGTTTCTTTCCAAGATGCGTACAAAGATTGTAAACGGTAAGATGCTTGGGAGTCTATCTGATAGGATTGGGTTGAACAAATGGATCATCATCTCTAAACAAATAGAGGAATCTGGCGGCAGGAAGAACTACAAGATTGCAGAGGACATCTTCGAGGCATTTATTGCGGCGATATACTTGGACTTTCAAAGGGAAAACGATAATCAAAAGATGCCTGCCCACCTATCGAGTATAGACCCATTCTCTGGTGCTGGCTTTCACGTTGCAGAAACATGGATTGTGAGCATCATGGAGAAGTACCTAGACTTTGTAGATTTGATACAGTCACGTACGAACTACAAGGATCTGCTCAGCCGTTGGATGCAGAGCTCCTTCCAGGATGCACCACGTTTCTTTGAGATATCAGTGGATACTAGACACAATAAGAACGTCTTTACATATTGTGTAAAGGACCGTGCCAATGCAGTATTAGGAACTGCTACCGGAACATCCAAGAAAGATGCCGAGAATAATGCCGCGAAAGCCGCTCTCATTTACTATGGTCAACCTATTGATTAAGTACTAACGGCCCAAAAGTGATAGCATAAACATAAGCATAAACATAAAAATTGACAATAATTTTTTTAAACTGATCAGTAAGATATTAGGGATGGAAGAATACCGTAGAAAGCATGCTGAGCAGTATATGAAGCGTATGAAAGAACAGAAGGAGGCAAGAATGTTGGAGCTACAAAAAGAACAAGAACGGTTGGAGGCGGAGAGGATTGAAGAAGAACGCGTTAGGAAAGTTGTAGACACAGTCGTGCAATCCCTTGAGAGAACTGCTACAGCAATCCTTATTGCCGATTCTCCAATTCCTATATCGCATTCTCTATCTCACACATTCGAGGTCGTTAAGGAGCACTTCGATACATGGTCTGCAAGCGAGACTAATAAGACCATTGTCAATACACAAGTTATGCAAGTGTTTGAAAATATAAATACCAATCAGAAAACCGTTGTCAACTTGAACAGAGCAGATGAAACGATCGCCAGCAGAACTATTCAAAACGTAATGAAAGAATTGTTAAAACTATGCGGTATAGATGATAATCTGGCTGTAGAGATTGATATGGATTGTTCAAGAGATGAAGAGCTGGCCAGACAACTTGCAGCTACAAACCCTTTCACATACAACATGAACAACATCCCTCGGAATGTACCAACACCCGCCCCGGCCCCGATAGCAAGGGCTAGAGCAACTAGACCTAGAACTGCAGCGACAAGAAGACCTAGAGATGAAGATTTGGATATGCCCTTAGTAGCAACTGATGCACCTACAGATGTACCCACGCAAACACCCATACCAACACCAACGCCCACTAGAGGCAGACCTAGGACACGATCCAGGACTACAGTGGCAACCCCAGAATAAATAGAAATTAATTATAACAAGTTAATTAAATCATCATATTATAAATGGAAACCATTAAAGATGTATATGATAATGTTAAAGCTACATTTGACTCACAAGATTGGCAAACCAATATTTTAGGTTTTGTTCGTGTTGATACTGTAGCTGCAAAAAAAGACTTACTCGATAATTTACGATCAGAGCTAGATGACGGTAAATTTACTCTAAAAGAAGCGGTAGATTATGTATCCAAGTGTAAGTATCACACAACGGTTTCCAACGTACAACAAACTGTAACAATCAACGTGTTTACTGAGAAAGTAGCTGATCTGCCTCCCATTTTATTGCTGAAACGTGTTTTTAAACGTATAACAGCTACAATATCAATATTAAACATCACTCAAAAGAAACACTTTGTGTTTTGGTTGGTGCCATGTGATAAAAATAGATGGTTTCCTAAGAGAGGTATCGTAACCCCAAGACACATTAACGGTGGGTTTACATATATTACAGGCGATCAGGATGATACGGTTAACATTTTTATATATAGACTGGAGGAATTTCCAAAGGTGATGCTTCATGAAACCATCCATCATTCGTCAAGAGATATGCACGGGCTCATTCACCCAAATGATGTAAATAGATTAAAGGTACTCTGTAACATCCATAAAGATACACAGTTTCTACCAAATGAAGCAATAGTTGAAGCATGGGCTATTATAATGCACACTGCATTCCTTTCTGTCGAATACAATATACCATACAGTAAACTACTGGATATAGAAAAAGTATGGTGTGAAAAACAGGCGGAGCGGCTGCTTCAATATCAGTATCAGAATGCGCATCCGCATAATATGTGGAAAGAAGAAACGAATTCTTACAGCTACATTGTCTTGAAATCATACATTTTACAAAAACATGACGAGTTTCTAAGTTTAAGCCATGACTCAAAAAGTATCGTCAACTTTATCACAAAAGTAGCTGAAGATATCTCGAAATCAACTACAAAAGTATCTGAATCAAAAAATAACAAGCATCCCTCAAAATTAAGGGATGAAACAAACAGTTTTAGAATGAGTGTATTTGGAAACATATAGCTGTTCTTTATGGTATGGTCATTGTGGTTTGGACCACGTGCGAGTATTGTATATACCCGAACTAGATGAATACGTTACGTCGTATCTCATGTTACGGATATCACAGCTGCTATGCATTTGATATACAGGTATTTGTCTACCCCAAATTTTAGGTTCAAAGTGACTTACATATTGACAACCATCAGTAACTTTGCATTTGTTTTTTGCGTCATCAACAGTTCCCAATGTAGTGGTAGGAGGAGTAGGTTTTTGACATATACCAGGGATTCCAACAGTAGCTAATTTTGTATCATTATCATCTGGAATTTTGTACCACATAGATTTGTTAGTTTGCCAAAGTATGTATGTTATATCCTTATCAAACCACCCTCTATGATTATTAGGTTCTTTGTATGTAGTGTCTTTAGGGTCTTTATTATATTTTAGAATCAAATATCCAGTCCCCGAGTCAGGTTGCCACTTTAAGTAGAAAATACTCCCTTCGCTAGTCGCTGTAAGTGTGTATGAATTGTATGCTATATCAACGATTTTACCATGTTTGTTATTTGACCAATAGTTAAAGAATGTAGAATGATATTTGTCGACTAACTTTGAAAAATCTGGAATGTTGTAAATAGATAAGCTCTTATTATCGAAGAACCCTTTCGGTATTGGATATATATCTTCTTTAACTGCATCTCTTGGATCTGCAACACTCCAATCATCATGATGCGTAAGTAAACTATCCCTGTATTTCTTAGCAAGATCATCAGTTTTTATTTCTGACGGATACCTATGTAAACGGTTTGTTCCAGTTACCCAGTAATATTGATTGTTCTCATCTTTGAACGTACTTCCTCTCTTCCAGGCTGTAAATGCTTCAAGTGTCATTCCATCATGCACTTGCGTTTTTTCTATATGAGGTCCTAACTGTAGTAACATATTCATTGGAATATCAACAGGTACTATTGGATAGGCTTTATCTATTGATTGTCTCACATAATTCCACCATGTGAACCCTTGTTCTGTTATAGCATATACAGTATATTTCCCTTGATATTTATCAATATAAAAGTATCGGACCTCAAAATGTATGATATTATTATCAATATTAAGTGTCATAGGGAAGATTTGTGGTATTTTAACTACTGAATATATGTATGAATCAATGTCATTCGGATTACCACATCTGTAATTATATATTTTATTTCCACTGGCGTCTACTCTACAATGCCAAGGTTCCCTTACAGCTCCTTTAAATCCCTTGCTTATACAGGTTTTTGTTGCAGCGTCATTTAATGAATTAAATCCTCTCTGTTGAGCTGTAAGGTCATCCATACAGTCTGTACGTGTGAACAAATTATCCTTACTTATGCTCAAACCTGCAGCACATGTATATTTCGCACCATCTGTACATGTAGCAGTGTCTTTTGATTTCCAACCTGTAAACGGAATACCATCTTTATCCTTGTTTACAGAACATACAGCTATTGCCGCTCTATCGGCAGCTGATAGACGCCCCATTGGATCATAATTGCGGTCTCGCGCTTTACCATCACTAATGCACTCAGTAACACCATCTGTTACAGTTAACGTCGGTAGGGAATTATTTGTAGCTGTTATGTCATCCTCCGTTGGTATAAGATTATTTCCTAAGCTAATGTACATATACCCAAATTCAGAATTGATTCCTGTATGAAAGTCAGCTGTCATACTATACATGTTCATATTAACCAGTTTTTTCCCAACTATATTGGCAAATGCAGTCTTGATTTTTGATTTAATATTGACAATATGACCTGTATATTCAGATCCTACTGCACCATCATTAATCGATTTGGCATATTTATCAGCAACATCGACTACAGAAAATGTCGATATGAAATGAGATTTTCTCACATATAAGTTTCGAGTAAATGAAAATACAAACTTATCCTCCGCGCTTGTATTTACCCTGTAATTTACCCACACGCTACGTACTATTCCACACTTGTCTATATTGAATCGATGAATCTTTGCAGATGGATAAACCATTGCTATCGCCAGTAAATTTGTAACGTAGGCTTTAGCCATATAAAATGTACGATGACTATTATTCAATATCTCATCTGTAATATCTGTAAAATTTGGAGTTGAGCTTGAATCGTATTCCACAAACTTGGCTTCTGCAATGGTTTCGTCTGGGTTTAGTTTAAGTCGCAAGAACCTTTTTTGATCCATATGTAAATCTGGAGGTGGGTCCTTATTCATACACTTCAATTCGCTCAAAGACACGTGACCAGTTTTATTGAAGTGTATTCCAGTCCATTTATCACCATTATCATTCCCCCATGGATTCTCATTTACATTTGTTATGTATTTTGAATCAATGTTTGCATATTCATTAGGCAGCCCTTTTTGTTTGTAACAGGTCGGCCAATCACCAGCTGTACCTAATGTATGATATGATTTATGATCAAAATTTGCATATGGTTTATTGTTAAGAGTCGTTGGTGCGAACCATCCTTTGAAATTTATTTTACAATCGTCGTCGTTGCCCTTATCACGCCAAACTAAAATTTCATTAAACAAACTTTTTTCATAATTAGTTAACATATTCTTGTTAAGAAAGTATCTAAACAAGAATGATGGTATACTGTACAAACCAACATCACATAGCCACTTATTACGAACATTATTTTCTGGATCGACGTAATAAAATGTACACTCCCTCATCCCTTTATCAGGGACTTCACCCTCTTTTTTAGTTGGTATATTCAAGCCTAAATTATGTACTATTTTGGGCAGATTTGGGAACTTAACTTCAGCTTCGAGTTTTTTAGGAGCTTTATCGTCGAAGTGTTCTGTAATACCCATACCAATATCAGCATCACTTGGGTGATCGATCTCATTTGCTTTACTATACCTAAGGTATATCAAAGCGATAACTGCTAGGATTATTATTGTGACTAGTATCCATATCTTTAGCTTCATGATTCCTTTACACGAATCACGCCCTTAAAATAAAATGAGATAACAAAATGCAATGTTGTAGGATGTGTCAAACTCTAGGGAGGTACAGAATAGGTTGTTCTTTCTGACATATTGCTACTAAATGTACATGTATCATAGAAATATATAGTATGTTTATTATTTTTATTCAAATGACGGTTTATGCTATAATATTTGTGGTTATATTTTATAGCGTCATTTTTCAATAGCGTATTCAAGTAATCCACTTTAGAAGATAAGTCTTTGGAGATTTCCTTAGGTTTCCATGCGGGTGTGTTTATACAACCTCCCACAACGCCCGATGGAGTAGGTCCGACTGGTACGGGATTTAGAATTGGCTCGCGAGCAGGTAGTTGAGGTGGTGGTTGTGATGGTGCTGAAGCAACATAATCAGAAGATGAAGAAACAGTTGTCGAGGGAGCAGCGGGCGGTGGTGGTGGAGGTGGTGGCGGTTGTGGGTCTGCGCTAATATCTGGCTTGTTATTCTGGAATCTTTTGACAACCTCCGAAGTTACCATTGCGAAATTATCCCATAGTAGACCCTGTAGACCAATACTTGATGGGGCAGATGCATCTGTGTTTGCAAAATACTGCATGTTCACCATAACCTGTTTGCCTGCGGCTCCCCAAACAAATACATCGTCCTGGTTATTGCGGGCACCTGTTGTGATATTGTATATATCTGCAAGAGACACACTTGAATCGCCATATTGGTCTGTTGTCTTTGTCATTACTTTCTTACCTGGGCCTGTGTATGTTGTATTTGGAACTCCGTTGAGGTATATTGTTACAGAGTTGTAAGATACAACAATCGCCACATGAAACCAGTTGCCCTTATAAGATGTTGGTTTCCAACCGACTGGGATGACAGAGTCAAGGTTGCAGAAGAAGCTATTGAAAGTATCACGATGATACTTGCTGGACATGATAAATCGTATCCTACTTTGACCACTACTGGTTCTCTCAAGGAACGCTGCGGGCTGAATGTCAAATGGTTGCTGGGTTGGTTGGGCAGTAGGGACTCCATGGGAGAAAATGTTGACTGGGACGTTATTGTTTGGTAGCTTATCAACCCGCAGCCAAAACATTGTAGTGTATTCTACAGATACTGTCGTGTCAGCTGGGTTGTATGATGCCAATGTGTTGAACTTATACGGTGCATTGGATATTGTAGCGATGTTTGCCATTAGTTTTTGCTTGTATGATGCATTTGTAGCTAATACATCATTATTGTAGATGTTGTTGGCGATCGCATCAGTTGTCTGGCCTGTAAAATCGGGTCCCACGCTGATGAAAATGTATCCATTCACATCGTCAATATCTGGTGCTTCGCTTGATCCTGCAAAGAAACTGGATGCTCCGTAGATATTAACGTTGTTGCATTTTGGGGCATTCTTTAGTTTTCCGATTTCATTCTTCACAACCGCATCAAACAATATTTCGATTTGTGATATAACCGGGTCGTCAGAAGTATCCGTATCCTCTTCAGGTCGTAAATTCCTTCTGGTGTTCAATCGTTTTTTCAACAGGTCATAGTATTCAGATGCTTGAGATATCGTATCAAAATCATACAGGAAGGTTTTCTTGGCCATCCCGAATGATCCTTGTAGGGACAGGTAATTCTTAGAAGGAGCTGTGGGAGTCACACCGTAAGTTCCCATTTTTATAACAGCCCCACACATATCTACAGCAAACTTGTATAAAGTCGCATTATTGTACACCATAGAGTTGATGAATATTGTGGTACCGATCTGCACATATGTAAAGAGCTTACTGTATTGCCTCATGTTCGTCTCACTTGTCAAGTCGCCTTTATTTATCAACACCGAAGGCAGTGGTGGGTTCGCGGTTGTGTCATAAGATACCAAATCAAATCCACGTAGGATACCATTTGGATCGACCGTTAACTTGATGAATTTGGTTAATGTGAGAGTGGGACTTGCAGTTAATCTTGCTGGATCGCATATGAAACTCTGTGTAAGTACTTTCTTATTTGGATCGCGATTAGGGTTGGTAAGAAAGGAATCGAAAGTTAGCGTATTGAAAGACACTTCGGCATATGTATTGTTATCGCCAAATCCCGGGTTTACCTTACTACCTGGTGTAGCTATATTGGTATATTGCCCTACCCACTGTTGAGCTACCTTTGTTGGATCGCTGCCGTCAGTTACGTTTAAGAAGCAGCTGGGCCAGCTCCCATTGGAGATAGACAGGCCGGATGAAGGGTTGTTTGCTGGATTGGTAGTTGTATCAAACGTAGGGTATGGTATTGCGGTATTGTGTGGGGTTTGCGAAGAGGTGTACTTTACAGGTTGTTTCCAATTTGGCATTGTGGCCTTACACATCTTGTTACCCTTTGGTTGTGTCTTTCTCCATGTGATAATAGAGTTAATAATATTTCTGTTATCAGTTGATAAAGACGTTTTTAGATACAGATTTAGGATGAAACTAGAAATGAGATGCCATCCAGAATCGCATAGTGCAATACCGCTTGTTGGAACATTGTATATGGCGCATTCTCGAGAAGTTGTTGTTGCACTATTGGCTGCATCAGATTGAAGCTCTAAAGAAAGGTCTGGAACATAGTCGGACAAAGGTTGGAATACTATGCCATTTACGTCTGTAACAGATTCTTCGAACACATTATCTACACTACTATCTACAGTGTCTGTGCCAAATTCTCCAGCATCGGCATCGGCACCAGCATCGGCATCATCAAGTTCGTAGATAGAATAGTCTGATTCATCAAATGAATCTACACGTACATTTTTCATGAAATACCATATTGTGAATGCAACTATGGCAACTGTGGCCAAAGCGATACCTACATTAACAAGTCTTGATCTCGATTTCATGTATTAAACCACACAAGACTACTCTAAAAATAAGCCAAGAAAACAACATCTGCAAAATTACTATGTAAGCCTTCGGCAATTAATGCAAGCTACTTAAAAATGTTGAGTGTTATTTAAATACAGTACAGTTGCTGTAAATGCCTATTGAAGATGTCGACTATTTAAAGAAGAATAGTATCAAACAAAGCTACGTGTTTTTGGTGGACAGTGGTGATAGAGACCGCACAGCATATCCAACCCCTTCCGAATATTCGATTAATTTCACTGTACCTTTTAACAATGTCGTAGGTTTTGAAGTGATTGACGCGTCCATACCACGTACGATGTACAACATTGGTGGGGGAGATCCTCGATACCCAACGAACAATACCTTTGTATTCTATATTCACGATAACACAGTCCCTATATCTAATATCGACCCCTCTACATACACCATTGCAGCGGTCGAACCGGGCGACTACACGATCCAATCTCTTATTGCACAAATTAATGTTGCGAACGCGCCGCTTCTACAGATGCATGTTAATAATGACGCGAGTATGCCTATCGCAGCAATCACCATCGAGTCTGTGTCCAACCCACCGGATGTAAAAAACTTGTTGCGATTCAAATGCCCATATCCATTTGTTCTAGACATGAAACAGTCCGCCATAGCAGAGTCTGTGGGATTTGATACATATATCAGCACAAGCGAAGCTCTCAAGGAACCCCGACATCAGAATTATACAACCGTGACACTGTCTGGTACGATGGGACCGAATGAAAAACTCTATCACAGTGTCGATATGTCGCCATTTCTAGGCTTGGGAGATACAAACACAGTGTATAGCGGTCCTACGGGAATCATACGCAAGCTGCCACTATCTACCACTAGTTATGTCGCCCAGAGTTTTACGGTGACCACCAAGGGTTACTTAACAAGTGTTGCTGTAGCACTCGGTACAAACTCTGGCGCGGTTGAGGGAAGTGCATGTTGGGAACTTTGGAGTAATTCAGCGAACAACACACCTGATTCTCCTATAGCATTGTGGAATACGAAAGGGTTGCTAGATACCGATTACGTAGATGGCGGTCTCACTATAACAACTGTACGAAACGAGGCGGGTAACATACCCAATACTTTCCAGTTATTGTTACCGGGGATTTACTGGATCGTGCTCAAAATAAACCCGCAATTCAACACGAATGTATCGGGGCCAGATATGATGAAGATATTCTATAACGATGTTCCCGCATCCAAGGGATCTTCTCTGGGTCAATACCTAATGACGGGGACGAAGCAACCAAACGGCCAAATAACTTTTGAAAACACGCTAAATGATCCCATCACAGGTTTAGAGTTCAATGCGTGTATGCAGGTGCAAACCCAAAACGAATACCATGTTGTTACCGCCCCGGGAATCATTTCGCTTATAGGGGAACGTTTTACAGTGCTTCGTTGCAAGGAGATTGAAGAGAACAGCTACAGATCTTTGGCATACACTCAACATTGTCTGGGGCTCGCCAAGTTCAGACTGGGCGTCGTTGGGTACAGTGAGAACAGACTCGACTTTAGCAAGGTGCCTTTAAGAGAATTCCATCCGATAGGGAAGCTGAGTAAACTGTCATTCAAGTTTGAAACAGCATCGGGGCTACTCTATGATTTCAAGGGGGTAAACCACACCGTAACATTTGCGATTCATTATTTGGAACCGTGCCAAAAAAATACATTTGCAAGATCAATATTGAATCCCAACTACACCGGTGAATACATGAAAGACATTCACTATGGAGATCCAGAGGAGGATTCAGATGATCAAGAGTATGAATATAGTGAAGATCATACAGACTTATACAGGGTACGTGAGAATAGGCATTTACCTGATAACGTTCGACAAATCGACTTGGAAGCTATGCAGCACTTTGCATTGAATGATGTTGATCCCGGGGATGAAGACGGGGATGATGAAGATGATGATTATTAACAAATGTTTTAATAGCTGTCCGCGAAGGCAGGAAGGCTCCTAATAACTCATTCAGAGGGATGTTTTCACGTGCACTTATTTCTCGCAGCAGAATATCGTTCTGTTTCCGAATGATACGATAAAGCATGTTGAAATACATCTCATGGACATTTACAGAATCACTCATATTTGACTCTTACACAGGTGCACTGTTCCACTTGATTACGATCAAGTGCGCAGATCAATTTTTACTTCTTTCCCCATGCAGCTGTTGCATACGATCCGTAATCCCCGGTGAAACCCTCAAGTTCTTCTTCTTTTTCCTTCTTGTTCATGAAGGTCTCAGCTACAGACTTGGGGTTGGACTGAATCTGATCCATGAACTTGTCAATCATCTTTTCGGTGATCACCCCATCCTTAATCATCTTTGTAATATCGTTCTCGGTGAACTTTTCACTCACCAGCTTTCCAAAGAGGTCCTTCTCGTTAATTGTCATTGGCTTACTTGCTGGCTTCTTTCCCTCAGCCGCATCTTTCTCATCTGTGAAAGCCTCTTCACTTTCACTTTCATTTTCATTTTCTTCATAATCTGTAAATTTTTGCTTCGTGGGAGCAGCCTTCTTGGCAGCAGCCGTCTTGGGAGCAGCCTTCTTCTTGGAGCCACCAGACGCGAAACCTTCCATTGGCTGGCATCGGCAACCGAATACAACAAAGAATAGGAGGGCGATTGCGAGGAAGGCGCATGTTATTTGTAAAATTCGTTCACGGGACATCTTCATGACCTATTATTGGTACTACTATTTGATACTACTATTTTTCTTTGCGATTCGAATCAAACGTTCTTTACGCATTGTTATTATCCCCGCGACATTCCCATAGCATTTATCAATTACATCCGAATACAAATGTTTGCGAGTTCCCCGCATCTTGTTGTTCATAAGTGTTATTGTATTGACAACACACTCTAATTGATTTGCATATTTCTCGAAATGTTTATAGGAAGACATCATCATGCACATATACATTCGTGCTATAGCATGTACGGATGCAATACGATAGCCGCGATAGGTATTGTAGTTGACACATTCTTTAACATTGTAAAGTATGGCAAGTGTTTCGCGTTTGTAGCTTATAATAATATGTTCGGGAATGAAATCATCTGCTGGGTATATATTTGAGACTTTGAAGGCGCGAGAAAAGGCGGCTAAATGTTCTTTCGTTTCCGTAGAGTGCGCGTTACGCGATCCATGCAAGTCTTTCTCGTGATGTATGAGCTTATCTACAATATTCTTTGCAGACTTTTGAAGGTCCCCATCCACGAACATTTGTAGAGTTGCAACCGATACAAAAGGTAGCTTCTTACGCAATAGCAATTCTAGTTCGTGCATGCCAAAAAACACATACTCGCTTCCATGCATTGCGTCATAAAATGATTCCACAACTGTTTCGGGTATTTTGGATACTTTGCCATCCTTTAGCTTATGAAGATTACATGATTCCGGTGGAAATACCTGATAAAATGCTATCAATCGCTGGATGACCTTCTCCCAACGATGTACGGAGTCGGAATCTCCTTTGGATAGTATGAGATGTAATGTCATTCGCAGAAACTGTGGATTCACAACACGAACGCCTAATGTCTGCGAAATCACTGAATTTTCGGAGAGCCGTTTGAAAGCTACTTTCGAAACCTGTGTTATATCGGCAACTTGGATAGAGTCTACAAACACTTTATACGTGCCCTCGTGCAGTGCTTCACTCGCTGATGTAGTTATGTTACTGTAGCCTTTCTTGTGAAAATACTTTACGAGCTTCTTTGTAAGATCTTTCGCTTCGGTACTAAACACATCTATATCTGGGAGAGCCGTGGGCTTGTAAATTTTGTGCTTTGAGGGCATCAAATCATTGATTGCGGTGCCTCCATAAAGTAGAACCTTTTGTGTGCTCAGAAACTTGTAGACCTGATCAAATATGATAGCGTACTTATGAAAGTAGCGCTCTTCCTCTTCAGAGTCTTTCTGTTCAGCGATAGCGTCTATCCTGTGAATAATTGTATTCATATAGAAGCACCCTTAAACATATGTAATGTATTTTTCATCTATGCAATAAAAAATTATATAGTGCTTATAGAACATATATATGACAGATTTATCACTCGCTTACGGTGGATTCAGCGACACAGCTTCTGCAAGTTTCAACAACCCTTACCAAAGCTCTCAGCAGCAACCGCCACAGCAAACTGCCCCCAGTGCAGACATTGGAGCTTTGCCTCCACCACAGATTGCCAAGGCGAGTCAATCTCATGCAATGCCTCCAGACGTGCCCTACAATCCTCCCGCAGCAATGTATGCCCAGCAGTCTCCAAACGCAAAGCCAATGTACACGCCACCATCGGAGAGTTTCTGGGATCGCATCGCTCTAAAGAAATGGGAAGTGTTCAAGTTCTTCGTGATGTCTCTCATAATTGTGCTGGGCCTCTCTCTCGACAATGTAATTAATCATTACATGACAGGTTACATTGGCAAGTCCTTCCTCACGGAAAACCAGGAAATGCTTGTTCGATTCGCATACCCTGCAAGCATCATACTCATGATCTGGCTCCTGAAAGCTACATTTTAAACATAATCCCGAACAATATCACATCGTTAGCACCTTATAACCTCGTTCTTTTTTCGTTATGATATAAATATTATATCTTTGTAAGGGACAACTAATAATGTCAGAAATCTTTGATAGTATCAAGGGTTATTTAAATGATATAAAAAGTAATTGTGACACAACAGTGAAAACTATAATGACATACTCTCTATTGGCTGTATGTGCATTGCAAATTTTCATGATGATTGCGTCGGTTGTTTTCTTGATAATGATATTTGATCAACTTTCTTGGGAACAACTCATTAAAAACCCATTGAATCGTGACACATTGGCATACTCCGCCGCAAACTCATGTTCTTTTGAAGCGCTTCGCAAAACTCGAGTGATGTATCCATATATCCTCTTTCCTATATTTACATTCGTTACCTTCTTCGTGTTAACATGCATATTGGGTTACATGTTTTATACCAGACTTACACTAGAGTTTACTGCGTTAATGTATAGCTTATTTGCATTCAGTCTCATTCAGTCGTGTGTGATGATAATGGTGTGGGCTTTCGTTTTTAGAAAATGCAAGGTTATACTGGATCAGCTTTATGAAAAAATTCAGGACTTTAATGATCACGTTAACAAGTACATGTATAAGACACCTGGGAGAATATTGACTTTATTAAGCGACATTCCTGCAAACGGCATTGATATTCCTCTACGAATCACTGAGGTATTGTGTCTGATAGACGACGATACATCCGCTGAAGATATTGTTCGCATATTTTTCACCCTCAACATGTATCGTCATTTCCTAAAGAATGGTATCCGAAACGCAGCGACCGCTGAAGCATTGTCTAGTTTGTTTTCGAACTTGAATGCGGCAATAAACACGGTTCTAGAAGATACTGGAATTTCAATAAAGTCCAGTCCTGCAGATTTCTTACCTTACGGTATTAATAGCATCAGTAATTATACATCAGAATATGTTAACATTCTCAAATCACTCAATCCCGCAGCCCTACCAGCCAATGTTACTGAAGCTGTGAAGGGTGTGCGGTTTAAACCCACGACCGATATAACATCTGTTGAAGGTATTGTAGACCTCGTGATAGGTAACAATTATAATAAAAACTACCTTATCAATGCCTCGCAACTCACCATTGATGCCAGTGGAAAAGCAAACAGTTTCTTTGCAGACGACGCACTCGATGAGTTCTATATCATGTCGATATCAATGTCGATCGGCGCTCTACTACCTTTCATTATGGCTGGCTATCGCTTCCTACCCAAATTCTCAATGGGTCAAAGCCAAACCCAAGATAAAGCGCCAGAGAAACAACCATTTGGGGTTAAACCAAGCTCCAAACCAGAACAAAAACAAAAACAAAAAGAACAAGAAGAAGAAGAACAAGAAGAAGAACAAGAAGAAGAAAAAAAAGATTCTAAGAAACAAGATTTGATGAAACACCAATTACAAGGTATTACAGATAGAGTCAAAGATAAAGTCAATAAAAAATCCCTAACTGGAAAAATATCAGAATTCTTTACAAACCTCCAAAGCAAACTATTCGACACACCTGCCCCCACTTCTGAAAAAAAGTTATCAGAAGTTAAGGGTAGATTTCCTACTAATACACCCTTAAATCA
>Ga0209550_10001198_pt1 | contig 25049 bp, 21 predicted proteins | sample LauGreSuBDMM15SN_2_FD_187567 | JGI IMG/M metagenome (GOLD analysis project Ga0209550, IMG submission 187567) | Freshwater lake microbial communities from Lake Michigan, USA - Su13.BD.MM15.SN (SPAdes) (version 5) | ecosystem: Environmental > Aquatic > Freshwater > Lake | place: Lake Michigan... | reverse complement strand
TCCATCATTTGTTTGATTTGGTCCACTACTGTCCCTCCTTAGGGTCAGTTAGGATAGGGCTTTTCCCCATCTCGCTGATCAGTCGAGGCTGAGGGACTCGCGTACGCAATAAATGCGTGGAGGCACTCCACCTAATACTGAATACTACATTAGTTCTTATAGTGTGATTTTCTTTTTTACACTGTTTTTATGCATCAGGTAAGTAGCCTAAGTAACTTAGACATTTGACTAGATATCTCACTCTGGCTATATACCTCTTGGCCCGACATGAAATCCTTCATACCCTGAGTGGCAACGTCTGCGTCCTTTTTGCCAATTTTGTCCTCGACCCGAGTAATCATCTTTTCCATGAGGCTCTGTAGGGCAGGGGGTACATCGCTAAATCGAATCTTCTGGGCGTCCTCACCGAAGGCGAAAGGCAGGTTAGCAATAACCTTACCTAACTCTCCAGCACTGTCTCTAACATTGCCTATAGCCTCAGCGTTAAGGGCACCTGTATCTAATCTATCTACAATATCTAGCAAATCGCCAGCAGCCTTGGCTGCTTCAGCATAGTCACCAGTGTTATCTAGATTGTCAACTTCTTCAATCTTCTTTAATACAGCGTCTGATCCAGCATCACCTAAGTTCAATTTCAACCGAGCAAGCACTTGTCGAAACTTCCCCGTGGCATCACGAGGTTGGGTTTTAGGTGTGTATTTAGCTCTATCTTTTTCTGCGTCCTGCTTACTCTTAACTTCTTTTTTTAGTATATCTGTTTCTTCATCTGTAAGACCTTCTAGGTCTTCTTTTGTCAAATCAGGTGTGGCAATAGCGTCATCTTTAACGTCGCTGACCATACCTGCAGCAGCAACAACTGACTCAACAATAGAGATTCTTGCTCTTAAACTAGCAGCAATACTGTCTACATCGTTGATAGATGCTTCTTTCCAGTTCTCTGGGATTAAGTCTTTACGGTCCAGTTGACGAGCCATCTTAACGATATGACGGCGAACTCGGCCACGATTTCCTGGCTTAGCACGACCATAGGCATATACAGCATTTTTTAAATCAGAGACATTTCTAATAGGAAATGAGCCGTCTGGAAGTGCTTTTTTATCTTTTGCTAATTCCATACGTTTTTTACGAGTAATGACTGCTAACTCTGCTTCTGAATTGTCAATACTTTGAAGCATATAAGAAGAAGATTCTTGCTTCATCATATTTACTTTGTTAGATAATTCAGCTGCTTTAATTGAAGCAGTAATTACTCTCATTCTATCTTTAGCACTATTACTAGCAGCAATTAATGGTGCTTCTAGTTTATCAATTCGAGTATGTAGTTCTGCTAGAGGGTCATTCTTGAGTTGAGCAAGAACGCTTGCACCAGCAGCAACAAGTGCCATAACTTGACCTGATGCAACGCGAGCACGAGCAATTGGGAAGCCAGGAACATTTACCTGACAGATTGCTACAAGCTCTAGAGCACCCTTAATTGGTCTCCAATCTCCTGACGGAGCAGAGGCACGTAAAGCACGAATTTGTTCTGGACTTGTTCCAGGGCGAAGTGCTCCTGATACCCAGATGCCGTAAGCATCTTCTCCAGCATGTACATCTGCTACTGCAGACGCTGTGTCATCGTAATGACGAACTGCTTCTGAAGCACTGGCTTCAAGAGAAGCATGTCCTCCAGCTAAAGTTAATTGTCCGACTGGAACATCTGTTCCGTCTTCAGCACGTACAGCACCAGTGTGGAAGTATGCATAGCTACTCTTGCTCCGTGGAGGACGAGTTCCATAAGACATTCCAATATGGTCTACATGCCATGCAGCGATGTGACCATACACTTGACCGTCATCAGTTACAGTTAGCGCGGTTGGTTTTTTTAATTTTGGATTATCAAACCAATCCTTTGGTGGAGTAACTGGAATCATTCCAGCCACAATTCCACAGGCTACTAACGCTGATGCGTCGAGAGGATTTAATCCTTCGACATAGACTCCATCAGAGATCACTTCTTCCTCCTGCTCTCCTCCGCTTTGGTCTGCGAGTTCTACTCGACATTCTTGAAAAGCGGGTTTAGGGACAAGAGTTACAGCCATAACTCTTGCCTTAGTTATCTTCATTTTACCTGCTCCAACTTTTTTGTTAGAGTCATTTTCAGCATTTTCATCTTCTTCATCTGCTTCAAACATGTCCATATCAGCAGAAACTCCACGAATGAAGCCTCCACGAACTAGTCTTTCCGCTTCTTTTCCGTACTCTCCAGTATCAAAATACCCTCTGGCATTTCCAATACCTTGGTCTACTCTTTCCATGGAAAGAATTGTTCCAATTACAACTGATCCAGAATGACCTTCTCCAGTCTTAATTTGCCATAAAAATGGGAGAGGGAGTTCACGCATAGTGATGGCGCCCTTTTCAAATTTACGACCGTCTCCAGACTCGGTATCTTCTGGGATTACTAGAGGAATAACAAACTCTGCTCCTCTAACCTCTTCTACCTCTGCTCCTGCTAAGACAACTCTACTTCTTGCATTTGCTGCTCTTGTTTTAAGAGAGGTTGCTTCGAGTACGGCCTCAGAAGGAAGTATAAAGTCTGTACTAAAAGCGTCTGCTCTAACTCCTTTTTTACCATAAAGTTGACGGTGCTCCTTATCTCCAGTCCACATGCCAGTTGCTTCTTTATGACGCAACGCGCAGTAGCCTTTTGCTCGAGGACCCATGTATTTAGAGAGTTGGCGAACGCAGCGAGTCCAGTCACCTGCAGTATTCCAACGAATCTTTGCTGCGCCTTTTCCATATACCCAGTAGCGACGAAGTTTCTCGGCGTTACCACGGTTTCTATCAACACCACCTGCTGCCATCAAAGCAACTATTTTTGAATCAATATTGTTGATAGAGGCAGTTGTTGGTTTTGCAGAATCAATTTGGTCTAATACCAAAGCAAGGTTGTCATCATCTAAAACAATAACTGGTGGAGGAGTAGGACTATTTAAGTCGTTGAAAATTTGCTGGTCTTTTTCCCACACGCCTGGCTTGCGCTTGTAAGTTATTGGATTAGTTGTTTTATCAGTAGCAGGTACCAATGAAACTAAATCCATAACAGCCTGAGGGTCATCTGGAGAAACAATTGCCATGTAGATTGGCGGAACATCTGATGTCTCTGGGGTAAGTTCTACTTCAGTTTCTGCTGCTGCAATAAATCCTGAAGCCTGAATACTTGGCTTTTTAATTCTTGCCAAAGCACCATCTTCTTGCATTGCAAATCCTGGAGCAACAATCGTATTCTTTTCTCCATACCAACTTGTTTTTCCATCACTGTATTTTGTGCGAACCCTGTTAGTAACATTGTCTGTAAATGTTTTTACAACCTTACCCGCTTGACCATCAGGTCCAGTCTTCGAGCTGTCGTATGAACCCTTAGGAGGATTTTTAGGGTCGTTGGGCCCTATAGAGCCATCTTCATAAAGTTTAAATCCTTTAGGGACAACTGTTCCTTTTTGCCCAAACCATTTAGAACCATCAGCGCCTTTATATTCTGTAATTTCTTTTCCAGCATTGTCTTTAAACTTCTGTACAACAGAACCAACTTCTCCCTTATCGCTAATTGAATCAACAGATTCCCCAGGATAAATTGTTGTAGGTGTGCTTCCTCCAGTTGAGTATCCTGTGGGAGGTACATTGACATACTTGCCCTTTGTGGGGGCTGCTGTACCAGAAGATGTACTTTTTGCGGGTGCAGTAGTACTAGTTGGTGAAGTCTTTGCAGGTCCACTAATTCCTGGAGCAGGCTGTTGTAACCAAGGCACTGGGGATAATCCTGGAGATGGCTTTAAATCTTTTGTTGGTTTATATGCTTCTATATCGTCTACGCCTGCTGGTGTTTTAGAAATGTCTGGTCTATACCAAATAGCATTTGGATTAGAACTTTTTCCATCTTTTATTACTGTCTTTTCTAAAAATGCACGCAGAGATGGGTCGTTATACGCATTAGGAGTTTTACGTGGCTCGTTAGGTGCTGATGGAGATGACGCTGGGGCTACAGGTTCTGATTGTCTAGTATCTGCTACCCAAGGAGAAAAATCATTAATAATTGTTTGAACTTGATTTACCCGCAACTGTGGAAGATTTCCAGGAAGAGTTGCTGTTGGTCTATCAATAGGAGTGCGAGGGTCTCCAAGAATATTTTTAGTTAACTGCTTAGTTGAAACATCAGATTTAACCTGAGGCATTGGCTTAAAAGTGTCTGCCGATTCTGTTGTATTTGCAGGTACATCTACAAAGTTTCCATTATCTAATTTAACCTTTACGCTTTGATTAGCAGGGTTAATAGATTGAATTGTTCCTGAGTACTCTTGCTTTTTTCCGATAACAACTCTTCCACCAGACTTAGCAAACTTTCCTGTCGCATCTCGTACCTGAGAGCTTGCTTTTTGTGAGCGCTCTTCTGGAGTGTAATCTCCGTCTTGATTTGTTACAGGTGCTCCAGAGGGGGCCTCTCCTGCTGCAGTTACAGAAGAGTCAGAGAAATCCTCGTACTCCCCATAAACATTCTCATCGTAAGAGATTTCATTAATTAACTGCCAATCAATTCCATCCATCTCATCTACAAATATTTCAGACTCTTCTTGATTTACTTGAGATATAGAGATTGGTTTCATCGGATTGGAGTCTAAGTTTCCTGAAACAATAATTGCAGTTTCTGTGTCTACAGGAACATGTATTTTCTCAACCATGTCATAAGGGTCGTCAAGACTTCTATCATAAGTGTGGAAATCATTGTTAATATTTCCAAGGTCTTCCCACATTGCATCGTCCCAGACAAAAACTGAACCATCTATATTTACTTTATACAAGCGGTCAATCCCAGTGCCATCTAAACGAATACGAATAAAGAATTGAGGAGCCATCTCTTCTGGCAACATCTCTGACTCTATAAAAGAATTAAGTTCTACCTTTTCTGGTGACTCGTAGTCGGACATAACAAATTTATATGAAGCAGTAATTGAGTTAGCCTGAGCCTTTTTATTTTCACGAGCAACTATTGCACTGGCCCAGCGTTCTCCAGAATCCCCTCCCCAGAGCGCCCAAGCGATACGTCCGTTTGAAGGATAGCCAGGTTCTGAAGGCTCGTAGCCTTTACCTTTTTTATCTACTTCATGACGCGGGAAGTATTTAGCAATATGACGAATTTTACGAATACCAATTTGGCCGCCACGAGCAAGAGTTCTAGCAGTATTTAAACCTACAGGCGTACCAGCACGATCATACTTTTTACGCCACTCTAAGGCACGTTTTGCCTCTGACTGAACTGATTTTGGAATCGTGTACAAACGATCATTATTTGAAAAAATCTTTATATCTAGGTCTGATATTGCAGCATTTGCTAACTCGTAAGAGGTAGAAGATGGGTTTTCTTGATTCTCCTCAGGGGTGAAAGAAGCAACAAGAGCATCTGCATAATCAATGGATGAAACTAAATTTCTTTTTTCATCGACAATTACAGCCTTGTTTTCGAGCACAAATAAGGCGCTATTCCCGCTTCTACCTATGAATTGCATCTTTACTCCGTCTCTAACCTAACTGACTCATATTTTACAACTTCCTCGATCGGAAGAGCCAAGTCTTTTTCCTCTGCTTCGTCATATGCGGATATAAATGCTGGATACACATATACAATAATTAAACCATCAAAATCAAACTCCCAGTCGTCTTCCTTACTAATCTCTTTCCACTCAGAATTGTCGCGGTAAAAAAGCCCGTCGTCTGACTGATAAGTTAAAATGGCTGCCTGGTTAATGTCTGGATCGCAGTGACAGATTAAATCCTGCGCAAACTCTGGTTTATCTGGTGTAAAAGCCATAACTACTCCTTTGCCTTAGAGTCATCAATCGGACCTCCCGAAACCCATGCACGGCAGGTTCTAGCAGAGGCACATTTGAAATCGAATGCTTCGCAGTATCCAAGTTCTCCAGCCTCATCTATTGCATCAAACTCATCGGACTTATTTTCTCCAGTCAGTCCTTCAGAGATGCAACTCTTCATTGATGATGTGACTATAAAGACAGCGCAATTGCCACAGCGCTGTTGCTTTGCAGTTTGCACATCTACTCCCCACTCTGAGCCCAGTGCTTGCCAGTACTCATCGTTTGGCTCTTCTGGGTTAAGTGGTCCGTACATAGCAGTGTCAATAGCGTTCTTACGATTTTTTAGATTAAGAGCAATGTCTTTGGTTGCAGGTGGACATTCAGAAACTGTTGCTGCTGCAGTTACAGGATTTTTCTTCATAGAATCTCTATACTCTTTGGCATCTTTTACTGCCTCAATTTCATACTCTAAAGCGTCTAAGAAGTCAGAATCATCTATTCTTTCTTCTCCTGTCACATTTACATAAGAAAAACCTGAAATGTTGTACATAGCAAGTGCTGCCCAGCCATCAGCATCTTTGGGAAGTTCTCTTTTGTTGTATTCAAGAGTTTCTATAAGCATGGCTTTTCTTTCATCATCAAATCCGCTATCTTCCGTGGCGGCATAACCAAAGTCGCTGTCACTAGCAACTATGGACATAATATGGTTCTCGTCATTATATTTTTCGTCGCTTGAATACGCTCTGTATATTTTTATAGTCATTATGTATTCCTTCCTATCGCTTCTTTAGAATTTGTTTCCACTTGGAATTGTCAATTCCACGAAGAAGTTCTAGTCTTGAAATAATTAAATCTAAGTCAGCATCAGATATATCAGAGCCGCGCTCTCTTTGTAATGCCTGAACTGCTTGCTGAATTGTCATATCATTAATTTGTTTATAGACATCTACTCCAATAAGGTCTATAAGTTTTGCAGCAATATTTACTGCTCTTCTATGACTATCATCCCCACTAGCGCCATCAATATAGTTTTCAGGGGACTCATTGCGGCCTCTAACAATTATAGCAGCCAAACCGTGGTCAATTGGCATAAACTGAACTTCCTCTAGATTATCTGGGTCATTTACTCCCTCTAAGTTCTTTAGTCTTCCTACCAAAAGATTACTTCTGTGTCGGTCTCCATTGACAAGAATAGCGTCCATAATTGCTAAACCAATAACATCAACCAAAGCACCCTGCCGTGCTGCCCCGCTGTGGTCACTGACAAACTTTGTGTCTCCAACTCGCTTTGGGTCTTCGACAAGGTCGAGCATTTCCCCAGCATAAGCAGTAATGACTACATCCTTATTTTTATTATGACGTACAACCTTATACGCACCAGCAATATTCAAAGCAAGAGCAAGTTTTGCAGAAGCAATTTCGGCATCAGCACCTCGTTCTCCTACCATAGTATCTTTTTTAATAATAAACTTGCGTCCAGTTTCTCTATGTATCAACATATAAGTTATATTAACGCCTTTGTCATCACCTTTGAAAGGGATTATGTCAAAAGCAGTTTTTTGTCCGTTTATTTTTAGACGTGCTCTGTCAATACTATTGTTTAACAAGAAATCAGCAAATTTTTTCATCTCACTAACATCAATATCAAGAATCTCATTGCCTACCCCTAAATCATTAGAGTTTGGTGCAAAGGCTAGTTTTTCTTCTCTTAGTTGGAAAGCAAGATTTGCAAGATTTTGTTCTGCTGCTTTCCTTTCGTCAGGGTCACTTGGAAAGGCAGCCTTATTTGGGTCTTTAAGAGTTTTAGCAACAAATTTATTAAGAGCTTGACGAGCAGGTGCAGATAGTTTTGCTAAAGCCTTTGGCTCTGCATCAGCAAAAAATTCTTTAATTTCTTCTGCAAATGGTTGTAAAAGAGGGTCATTATCTACAACTAAATCATCAGCAAGTATTTTTCTAACATTTTCATCAGCACCAAAGGCATTAGCGTTCTCTGCTACACGTTGGTTAGCAACTTCCTCTGGATTAATTTTATTTACTGGCTCGGCGCCAATTGCACCGTCTTGCCCCCCTCTTGAATCTATATCTTTTTTATATTTTTCAAGAATGTCAGCAAATTCAGAGTACTTGGCATCCAAGCCTCCTACGTTTCTTAAATCATTAATTGCTTTATCAAGTTCTGGTAAAGGAAGGTCTTCTATATCTATAAATCCATTTTTAACTCTAGGAAGAACATAGTTTGCTAATTGGAAACGAATTCCGACAACAGAATCATTGCCCTTTCTAGGCATTCTCTGAATAATTTCATTTACTACTTTTTCAAATCCAGCGTTGTCGATATTCTCAACAGGTGGAAGTTCTGGAAGAGGCATATTTAAGCGTTTATCAATTAACGCTTGACGTTGAGTTTCTAAATCTTTTTGTAGTGCCTTAAGTTTTTCAGCAAGAATAGTAGCAACAGGGTTTTCTATTTCTCTGTCTAGACGACGGATTGCTATGTCTATATTATAGTCTTTAATTTCATCAACTTGAGCACCAGAATCAAATGCCTCGTTGATGCTATCAATTGCCCCTCGTGCTTTTCTTAGGTTTTCTGGCGCTCTGTAATTCTTTTCTTTAGGTAGTTTGCCAGCAATAAACTTAAAGCCTTTTATAATTTCTTCTTTATTTTCTAAATCAGCAAAATTATTGCCTAACTCTAAATCAATCTCTGCAACTTCTGGAGCTGCTTTATCAAGAACAGCACGACGTTTTTCATCTTTTAAAATCTTTTTAAGATTATCAAGAGCATCTGCTAAAGGCTCCATGCCTTCACCAACTCTACGAATACGACGGGCTGCTTTTTCTAAAGCCTCTACTTCCCATTCTGCAGGGTTGTCTACATTAAAGCTACTTGAGAAAGCCTTTATAGCAACTTCTGCATTGTCTATAGTGCCTGCATTAGTTTTTCCCTCCCAGCCGCCTTTTTTAGAGTAGAAGTCTCTACGAAGTCTTATTTGATTCACAATGTCAGCAATGCCGTCTCTAATTTGCTTTTCATCTATAGCATCAAATGTAGGAGCAACAATTTCGTTCATTTTATCTTCAGCAGCCTCGGGTACTTCTACTTTTGCTTCTGGTGCAGGTGCTTGTGCAGGACGCTTTAGTGCAGCACCTTCAGGGTCTTCGATGTAACCCATCTTGCTAATGGTGAAGTTTTTTATTTCTCCATTTTCAACAGCAGTAACGTTTACATTATTGTTTACAGGGTTCTTCCAAATCTTAACGGGTTTTACATATCTAGTTTTTCCGTTATAGTTAAAAGATACTTCATCTCCAGCATCCATGGCACGTCGTATCTGCTCTTCTAAATCTTCGTCTTTATCTTTTCTTACGACAGGCTCCATTAAAGGAACAGCGAACTTAAAATCGTCTGCAATAGCATCTGGTGCAACTAATCGACCTGCATTAGGGACAGCACGTCCACCACGGAAATCTGGAAGTGGAATATCTCCAATCTCTCCTTCTTGACGGATTAGGTTCTTAGCCTTCATCTCGCGTCCGCCTTGTTTAATGGCCCACTCGGCATCTTCCCCCTCCCATTGAACAATGAGGTTGTCGAGATATAGAACACCTTTACGGACCATTGCGCCAGCTTTTTCACCTTCAGTTACTTGTGCGCCAACAAGTGCCTTTACAACACCACGCTTCCAAACTTTTGCTTTCTCATTCTTCTCTTCGTGATAAACGACAACATCGCCTGGCTTGAGAGGGACTCCGTTTTCATCTTTGTAGAATCCTTCAGCATCAACATTGCCACCAACTTTACGACCTTCTTTTCCAACAATTCTTTCTCCAAGAGGCTTACGTTTAATTTCTTTACGTTTTCCTCCTCGTGGTGCTGCTTTTGCAGATGGAATTGGCTCTGCTTGATCTTCTATACCAGGACGACGCACATTGCGAAGTGGAGAATCCATTTCGAAGTAGCGAACTTCTTCTTTGTTATTGTAAACGTTGAAGACAGTAAACTTTATACGTCCCATATCTGCTGGTTCCATTGCAAGAATTTCTTCGTAGCGACCAAAGAATGCATTCCACATAAAGTCGCCAACCTTGAGATTTCTTGCTTCGGTTGGTTGAAGAGTTCCAGCGTTTTCTTCTACAAAAGCGTTATTCTTGATAACAGCTTTATCGCCTTCGCTAAGTTCTTTACTTTCTTTTAGTGGGTCTGCAGTTTTAGGAGGATTAAGTCCTTGAATGGCTTGGTTAAATGCCTCTGCGTACTTGTCGTACTGAGCGTCATTTTCCCAGTCGACTCCACCATCCATATCAATACGAGCAACAATAGGGTCTCCTGGCTCCCAATTAATTGGAGTTACCTCGATGTTGTCAGCTTTAGCACCGAATGCTTCTGTGTTGATTCGGAAGTTAAGACCGTTAGCCTCGTACCCGTCGTTCTTATCAATCTCTAAAACAAGTCTGTCTAAGGCAGGCTTTTGAATCAAAGGATTTTCTGCGCTCTTAGAAGGAGCATCGCCTGCCTGTGCAAGAATCTTTTCATCTTTTCTCATCTGCGCCCAACGTGCTTTTTGTTGAGGGTTAGGCAGGTCTATTGCAGAGGAGTTAGCCAAATCATCAAGTGCCTCGGTGTAAGCCTTTGTGTGGTTTTCTGGGTTAGCAAAGAAGTCAGCAAGTTCCTGCTGGGACATAGAATCAAATGCAGCAATCTGCTCATCTGAGTATCCGTATTTCTTTGCAATCTCTCTTACGCGCTCGCGGGCGGCAGCAGAGTATTCTGACTTCTGATTTTCTAGGTCTGCTTGTAAATCTTCCCAGTTATCGTAAGACTTATCTGGAAGAAGACCGTTGCGGTCTTTAACAGTAATCTTTCCGTCAGCATCTACTGATGCTTCAAAATTATTGTTTCCATAAACATTGAAATAGTTATCTGGTCTATCTACTTGACCAAAGTTAGGTCTGTTCTTTGCTATAAATCCCCAGCCTTCAGGAACGGAACGTCCCTGCTCGTCAACGCGATCTTCAGCATCTTTCTTAAGTTTTGCTACACGCTCTTCAACTGCTTCTGCCTCTGCTTTTTGCTCTGCCATTAAACGCTCGTAAGCATTCATAGGCTTTTTCTCGACAGGCATATCTACAGGAAGTTCAGCCTTTTGCTCTTTGCTCTCTGCACGTGCTTGTGCTTCGTCTAAATCTTTCTGTGTCCAATCTCCGATTGGCTTAAGAGGGGGAACAACATCTCCAGTAGAGTGAGCAAACTTGTCTCCTGCTGGAGTTCTATATTCAGCGTGTTTTAACTCTGGCTCTATTTCTTTTGCAGCATCCCAGGCTGATTTGGCAAGTTTGTTACCACGGTGCTCTCGTTTAATCTCTACATTTTCAATAACTTTTGTCTCTTTGTTCCAGAAAAGGAAGCCTACTTCTTCTCCGTCTTTTTCAATACTTATTCCTGCTAAATCAGGTGATATCTCGCTATCTTTACGATAGATAAAGTAGCCGTCAGGTAGTTTTTTAGAATCAGTATCTGCAGATGTATCTAGAGGAAGTTCAGCAACTGGGGTTGGTTTGTCTCCTCTAGATTCCTTAATAGCCTTTACTGCATCTTCTAGTGTGTCGTATTTTCCAAACTTGCGCCCTCCCATGCCATTGACCATGACCCACTTACCAAATACTTTTTTCATCTCAACGCCATCAAACTCATGTGTGCCAACCCTGTTGCCGTCGAGTTTAATAACTTTCTCGCCATCAGCATCAACTGTTTCAGGTCCGTCATTTTCTAGAGGACGCTTAATTGAATGCTGTTTGATGCCAACTACTAAATAGTTGTTTTCACCTGGGAATTCTTCTTCAAAGAAAACCATTCTGTATAAGCCTTCGCCGTCGACTCTTTTTACTGTCTTATATTTTCCTCTGTGAAGAACTCTGTCGCCAACCCTAATTCCGAGGCCACCCATATCAATAGCCTTCTCTGGGTCCCTATAACTTTTATCTCCGTCTTTAGGTAAACCAGGCTGAGCATCTTGAGCACGCTTGCGTCCTGCTGCATCAGGCGTGTCACCAGGTAGGTAGTTTTCTCTAACGGGAAATGTAGGAACACTTGCGATTGGCTCATCTTTCTGACCAACAAAACCTTCATCAGCAATCTTTTTTAACTCAGCGTTGGTGTCTACACCCTTGAGTTGAAGTGCGTCTCTGACTGCCTCCCCTGGAACGTTGGCAACAAAGTCTTCTCCATCCTCTGTTGGAAGTGCTATTACTGCAGCACCTGGGACTTCATTACCTGGCTCTACAGAGCGACGTAGTTCTTTTAATAAATCATTTGTAGGGATTTCTTGCGCCAAGTAAACAGGGTTATCTGAGAAACCTTCAGGAAGAATTGCATCAGGATTTTCTGCAGTTACTTCTTTCCATGCCGCAAATGGTTCAGGGCTAAGAGGGTTGTAGCCTTGTGGCATTTCAATCTCTTCATTTTTAGGCAAGTATGGGATGTGATCTTTTGTTTCCATAAACTGTTCTAATTCTTTTTCGCTAAGACCCTCTAACAATGCAGGAAGCGGGGCTAAATCTGCTTTTTTAGCATCAAACTTTGGTTCCTCGGTAGGAGGTTCTAAATCAGGATTTTGTTCTGTGACTTTCTTAAAGGACTCAGCCAACTCTGGAGTATTTCCAGAGACAACTTCTTCTTTCTTTCTAAAGTCATTTAATGCTTTTTCATTGGCATTGTTACCAAGTTTTTTATCATAAATCTTTGCCAACTCCATAGGAGCATCCATACCTGCTTCTTGTAGAGCAAAGAAAATTGCTTCAGCGGGGACGAACTCATCTCCCTTTCCGAAAGGAAGTGCTCCTACTCCTAAAGCATTCTCCCCACCTTCTCCTGGAGAAACTGCTTGTTCTAGGGCAGCAAGTAAATCTCTTTCATCTTGGTTCTGAGCAAGTTCAACAGGGTCATCTGTAAAATCTGGACTTTCTTCATCTACGCGTCCTTGAACATCGTATTCTGAATCTTGTCTAATTTTGTATGCTTTATCAGGGTAGTTGTACTCAAAGCCGCCTTCAGTTTCAACTGGAGCAGCTTGCTGTTTAGGCAGTCTTGCTTTTGGATTTAGTATCTGGTCTTCTTTTCCTTCAAGTCTGTCTTGAACCTCTGCCCAAGTGTTGACTACATCAATTTCTTCAGCAGACTTAGCGTTTAAGATTTGATAATCTTTTGTTCCATCATCTTTTTTAGAGGCAAAAACGACGAACTCTTTATTAGAGTCTACATATCTTTCTACTTTATCGCCAAAATCTTTAAAGGCTTCATCCTTCACCCAACCGTTCGGGGCGTCAAGAAAAACTAAATCTTTTTCATTTATAACTTCATCACTTACACTTGGAACTATTGGCTTAGGAGAGTATCCGTCTGGGGTTGGTAGTACTGCTTTTACGTACTCACCTTTAGCAGGGTTTACCTGAGCAATTTTTCCATCTGGAAACTCTACTTCTACGTCTCTACTGTTTTTAGCATTAGCAACTACTCTTCCACTGATGCTAAATATCTCTCCACTAGCACGACGAATAAGAGCGCGAATTCCTCCGCCTTCGTAGGCGAACCGACCCTTACGGTCACGACGTTGACGTCTAGCACGAGCACTACGAGACTCTGAAGAGTTTCCGTCAGTTGCTGCAATTAAAGCATCGCCAGGAACTATCCCCTGAGGAAGTGAAAGCAGTATTGAGCTGTAATAAAGATGTTCTACAGATCCTGGTACAGATTCAAATGCTGAAGCAAGAACTGCTTTTGCTCTCTCATCTGTAATTCTTGGGTCAGCAGCAAACCAACGAGAGCGTGAGATTCTTAACGCACTTGCAGTCATAGAGTGTTCGCGGGTTGAGCGTGGGTGAGAGATTGGCAGTAAGTCTGTATTAGTTGCGTAGAAAAAATCACTCTTGTTGTGCTTAGCAAGTGCTATGTAGTTATTAAGTTCTTTCATTGCTAAGTGCTCGCGAAGAGAAAGCGGTAGCCTTTTACTTGCTTCTAGAGAGCGCATAACTACAGAGAAAGCAGCCTTTTTAGTAATCTTTCTTGCAGTAGATGTAGAGAAGTTAGAATCGTCTACAATCGATAAAACTCTATCTCTTAAATCTATTGCTTGTTTAATGGCATTAGCGCGATGGCCTTCAGGAGTGATGGCATAGCTGATTCTTTTTATTCTGCTCATACTTCACCCTCCTCTTCTAAAACTGGAAGCAAATCTGCATCTAAACTACCTTCTCCTAGTGAAGCAAGTAGTGATGCTCTTAAGAACGGGTCTTCTCCGTTTTTAACTGCTCTCAACCAGCTTGCTCTAATTGCAGGCTCTGCTTCATATCCATAGCCTAGATACTCGGTCATAGCAAAAATTGCATCTTCTACGGTTTCGTAATCTTCTTTATCTTTGAGAACAATATTTAATTCTTGGTCTATTACGTATTCATCCAACTCGGGGCGTACGTCAGTTATATTTCTATTTTTTTCTACATTAACAACCCCATCAGGTATTACAGCAAATCTGCATTTTCCTGTTGGCTCAACGGGTAGAGCAATAATCTTACAATCTGAACCGCCAGCATATAGAACGCAATTGGCGCAAGTAACACCGATAGAAGCAACTTCGTTTTCGGCTGGAGGCGTGTAGCCTGCCCAGATACCTTCTTCATCTTGATTAAATTTTCCATACTTCTGTGATATCTCAATTAACGCGTTTGCTAAATCCTGTTCTTCAGGAACTAAACCTGCTGCAGTAATAGAGTTTGATTTTTTAGTGCTACGAGGATGAGAAGATGGTAGCAAATCATTGTCTGACTTATAAGCAGCATTTGTTGGTCTACCAGATTTAAGCAGTTTTAGGAAAGCATTTACTCGTGCCATAGCCCATTGGTTACGGTTCATTCCAGGTCGGTGAGAGACAGAAAATGCTCCAGCACCACGGCGATAAACTGCTTTTAACATACCTAAAGTTGCTCTTCTTCCTTTAGGACTTTTTTCATTGTGCTTAGATGCTTTTTCTTTAAGAGAGTTTTCTACTGCTTTAGAAAAAACAACTTTACGAGAACCTGATGCAGAGCCCTTTTTATTTTTACTAGAGCCCTTTACTCTATCTCCCCTAGGAGCAGGAGTCTGAGAGATTGTTCTTTTATTTTTTGCTGCAAACTCTGAATCATCTGAGGCATCAATAGGGACGCAGTTGGGAACCATCTTCCCGTCCTTACCCTTTTTCATACCAACTTGCTTGTAACCATCCCAGCAAGGGTCTCCTGCAGAAACAAGTGAGGTAACTACGTTGTCAATTGACTGATCAGACATTCTCTGTTCCTTCAACTGCTTGCTGTAATGCTTGCTCTACCTCTGGTGGCAAAGGAGCAACAGAGTTTTGCTGTTGTGTTTCTCTTACTACGCCCATCATTTCTGGAGCAACAGTGTTTAACATTGCCTCTGTTAACTCTGGGCTAATCGATCCCTTTTCAGAAAGCATACGAATAGCAAGTTCATTTGGTGTTGGTGCATCCATAGATGAGAACCCATGTGCACGGCGCCATGAGTCGTAAGAGATAGCGCCTCTATCAAATCCTGAATCAGCATCGGCTGCTTTATCGTTTCTAGTAGCAACTGCTGATGGGTCATACCAAACAACAATTCTATCTACCTCTGTTGGGCTAAAGCCTTGCGCATTAAGATATGGACGCAAGTAAACAACAGTCAAAGCATCAGCGATAAGTAGCATCAATGGTTCGATGTGTGCCTTATAGAGTGACTCATCAATTTGAAGTGCATTTGAGTACTTAACATTTGCTAACCCTGTAACTACATCTTTAGGAACATCTAGTCCTTGTAGAATTCTTTCTAGTACTCTGTCAGCGCGAGAAGCAAGTGCTGGGTCAAATGAGCGCTCGAACTTAAACTGCTTAATCTTGTCGCCAAGTTCTGCAGGACCACGAATGATAAGAGGGACAACTGCTGATGCGGACTCTTCGTCACGAATCGGAGTTGTCATAGCATCGATAAGTTGCTCTTCAAACTCATCTTCTGCTTCTTCTGCAGTAAAGCCTGGATTGGCTTCGGTATCTGTGTCATATGGATAATCTGGGTCGCCACCTGCTGCAACTGCCAAACCATCTGGTAAGTAAAGTGCGCCAGCGTTGAGGCGAGAGCGTGCTGTTGCACGGAATGTTCTGTTGAGTAAAAGTAGTTCGGCGCAAAGGTCTAGCAAACCACGAAGTGATGAATCTGCTTCATCTGAGTAACGAGGGTGTGAGCGCCAGATACGACCTACGAATGCATTCTTAGAAAGCTTGTTGTCGGATGCCATAGATCCACCAATGCTTTGTTCTCTACGACCAACAACATTAAATCCACCACGAGTGTCAGTCATTATCTCATCTACAGATTTAATATCCCAAGACTCTGGAATTCCTGAACCAACACGTTCTGGCATTTGAACTAAGTAACATTCACCAGCAACTGAAATATTTAGTGCAGCATCGCGAAGAAGTCCTGCTTGTCCACCATATGCAGAATCTAAACGAGCCAGTGCTCGCTCGGCTGCTGCAGCTAAACGTGGGTCAATGGTGCTAGACAGTGCTACTGGTGCTGGAGACTCTGCAGCATTATCAACAGCAGCAGCGTAGATACGAATGCGAGAAACTACAGAGGCAACTAGATTAAATGCGTATTTGATTTCTCCAATAGCATCATAGTATTCCCATGCTTCAGATTGCCATGCACTAGAGCCAGCAGAGCGACGTTGTTTGAATTGCTCGAACTCGCCTTTGTCATTAATTTTAATTTGTACTGCAGCAGCAGTTAAAGTTCTAGGTGTTGAGTATGAAACTGATTGGGCGTTAGAGGAAAGAAATATTCCAGTAGGGCCTGTAATTTTTGGTTTAGCGTTTCTAACTATTTGAGTAGAACGAGTAGTAGACTTTTTTCTTTGTCTAGTCTTTTTTGGTGCAGCCTGAGGCGCGACAATAGGGGTAGGCTCTATTGGCTCTTGGTGTTTAAAAACACTCACCCTTTTAACTCCTCGTCTCTATGGCGGAGTAGAGGACTAATCATTTTTCCTCATACGCAGCCAACAAACCAGCAATGGCAGAGATTGCTAAAACAACCTCTACTGGATGTACTACATTAGGGATAATCATACGTGATATTTCAAGTAGTGATGCGACCCATATCGATGTGCACCACATACAGGTAAAGAGATAGCCAAACTTAGACCTCTCTGGAGGAAACCTTTTCCAGATTGCATTTCTTGGTCTAGAGAAAATCTCGTCTTTTACTATAAGCCTTGCCACCCTATATGTCGCAAGACCAGCGACTAATAGTTCAAAAAAACTATTCATCTACTCTTGCCCTCCAACGGTAATGATTGAGCCATAGGGGTTCCAAGACCTCAAGCGGGAACCACAACCGCAGTTCTCGTCCTTACTAAATGCAATAAGTTTTCCCGACTCAGTGGTTACTCTATGAACCCTATCTATCTTGCTATGAGAAATATATGTCTCATTAAAGACCACATTGGCGCCTGTAGGAGTGTCTACAGCAATTAAAAGTTTATTGTTTAAAAGGATTGCCCTACATCTATCTACGTGCCTAGTGCCTGCAGGAGATGCTCCCTTAGGTAAAAGCTCGTTTATATCTTCTAGAGAACCTGGTAAGGCTAGAGCAACCATTGCTGGAAACACGTCTGCCACCACGTTCACACGACCCCCTTGTACTCGGAAGGTATGTAAAAATCTTCCCAGCCTAGAAATGATTTAGCAATTGTTAGAGGAACTAGAAGAGGTTTTTCTCTAGAAGTACCTTCGGGGGTCAACCATACATCCATATCTTCTTTTTTCAGTGCTATAGGAAAGGACGCCCAGGTTTTATTTTTCTTAAGAAGTTCTATAGGAAAGGCAATTGGGTGAGGAGATTCCTTAGAAGTAATTGTTTCTAAACGTCTGGCATTTGGTCTAGCGCCCTGCTTCTGCGGGTTTAGCCATATGGCAACAACTAAGTCTTTTTCTAGGTATGTCCCAGAGGAGTTCTTATATGTCTTAGCCATTACTTATCCTTCTAGCCATTGCTCTGTAAGTAACCCCAGCAGCCTCCGCGATAGCCGCCGTTGAGACCCCTCGATTATGCAGACTCTTTGCAATTTCAGTTAGTTCACTATTTGCTAGGGTTAGTTCGCTATTTGGTGCACTCTTTGCTCTGTACCGTCTAGAAAGCCCTGAGAGGTGTTTTAAGCGAGGTTTTAGCTCGGGGGGCACACCTAGGGATATAGAACGTAGCCTAGGAGTATCAGAGAGAGGAGAGAGAACGGTTAGAGACTTGGCTGGAGTTTCTGGAATAGGCTTTATTTGCTCCTGCTGAGCGGCATTTTTGACCCAGAAATGGATAGTTGATTTTGGCTTAGGCGGAGTAAAAGACTCAGCGATAATCCCGAGTGACCAGCCTGCTTCCCAGAGGCAGCGTAGGCGGGCAGTAAATGCCTCCTGAGAAAGAGATAGCAGAAACTTAATCTCTTCCTTGGGTAGTTTCGGTTTGTTCTTCACTCTTGTATTTTACATTGTTTTGAGATGTCGTACAGGGGCAGGGCACCGATTCTTGGACGAAAAGGAAGAAAACATGAAGGTTTCCATTATTTGCTTTTGGCCTGCGAGAAGGTTATGCATAGAATGAACACTTTTCCAAATCGTTTCCGGATAAAAAATGTATGACATCAAAATAACTTTTAATTCTCTGGTTTTATCTAAAAAAATAAATGTCTTATGCTTAGTGAAATTATTTTTAAGGGGGGTAGATAGTTTTAATAACAAATAATAATTTTGACTTGTTAAAGCTGAGTCAAGGTGACTCAAGTTTTACTTTTTGTTATCACTCTTATACTTTTATTTTCTTTCTAGGCTGACTAATGTCTGACTAGCCAAGGGTCAAGTAGTAGTTGATAGTTGATACTTCCCCTGAGCCTCTGGCTAAGTTACTCATGAGTAACCTCTTACAAATGTGTGACATAAATCCTAGGGAAACACTTGACATATGTGTCCTAGTGTAATACTGTGTACTTACTGGAAATCACAAGGGGTGATTGACACCAAAAGGGGGAAGAGAATGTTTATACTTGACTGGATAGATGAGAACCTAGATGTAATGGCTCCTGTAGGTGCTTTCATAGGGGTAGGTATTTCCCTAGCCGTATGCTTTATTTTTGGATAAAAATCCTAAGAAACCCCTCACCGCATAGGTGGGGGGTCACCTCAAAGGGCACCGCAACAGAGAGAGAGAGCAGTCTTCTCGATTACATCAGCCTAAAGTCTAAAGGAAAGCCCCCTAGAAATAGGGGGTTTTTCTATGCTCAAATGAGGCAGGAAACCCCCTCTTAAGGCAGAGGCTAAAGAGAAGGAACTATGACCCACTCTAACAAATAGCCCCCCTTAAAAAGGCTTGAGAGGGCTACCGCATCGTGACAGACATCACCTCAACACCCTTTGACATAAGGGTGTCTTTCATGATACGATAGAATTAGGCTCTAAAAACAGCCACCGCATTGTGACCGACATCACAAAGAAAAACGCTTAATAATACTTGACAAGCCTATAAAGGTATCGTAGTCTTATCTCATAAGCACAAGGAGTGCTTACAGATAAAGGGGAAACAAAATGAACACATTAGTCCTAGCAGGATACCTAGCAGGAGTAGCACTAATCGCATCACCATTTGTTATTGACACTATCAAGCAAGACCGCAAGATGAAGAAGGTTCGTCGCTAAGACTTACAGAAAAGCCCCCCGCAAGGGGGGCTTTCTTGTTTTAATAGGCTATTGCAACCTTCGTGTTCGCAAACAACTTACTTACTGTGGACTCGTTAATACCTTCATCACCGCAGAACTCTAACAACGCCTTCTGAGTATTCTCTCTGTACCAACCTCGTTTATCCATGTCGGCATCTACATACCCTTTAGCAATTAACTGTTCTTGAACTAAAGCAACTGACCTAGAGTTTCGTTCATTGCCGCTAAGAACTAGCTTAGACAACACAACAACTTCTCCATCTTGGTAAGCTGCAGCTTCTGCCGCATCTGATTTTTTACTTTTTGCTTCTTCAGCTGCAGGAGCTTCAGCTACAGCTTCAGCTTCAGCTGCAGGTTCTGCTGGAGTATCAACAACTTCAGCAACTTGCTCGAGCTCTGGTTCTAGCTCTGGTTCTGCTGGAGTATCAACAACTTCAGCAACCGCAGGGGCTTCAGGCTCAGACGGCATCTCCCAACTGGTTGGGGCATCTTGGTTTAATTCATCGCTCATTATTTTTCCCCTTCTGGGAACTTTGTAATCCATAGATTAAAATTGCTTTGCTCGGTATTACCATTATAAGGGAACTTACCTACCCCCCATGATGTCCAATTACTACCTTCATTGCTCATGTGATAAGCAATCTGGGCATTGACAACTGGGTCGAACAAGTCTTTGTTGGAGTTAAGTTCGTACTTATCACGCCGTGCTACGCCTAATCCCCCAATCATATTGATTTGGAAGATGCCGTATGAGTTATCTCCTGTTTTAACATTGCCATTAAAGGCTAGAGGGCGTCCATTTGATTCTTTCTTTACAACTGCCCACGCTACTTTGAGTGCTCTACCTTCAAACCCAATGGTGCTTAGCATCTTGGCTAACTCTTCATCGGTGAAGGGAGTCGTCTGCTCAGAGAACTTCTTCAACTCTAGGTTCCTAATTTTTACTTTATGCTGTTGTATTTCTTTATCTATCTGGTTCTTCAGGGCATCTTTACCCTGCATTGTTTGCTGTGCGTTTGATGCTTGAATGTGTGTAGAGAATACTGATACGAATACCACCGCAAGTAAAACGCTTGCTATTTTTTCGACAACTCTGTTGTTTAGTTTGTGCATAGATTTTCCTTTGTTAGGGGACAGAGACAAGGTTGCTTAACTAGCCAACCCGTATCACCCGCTCTGGGGAGATAGGTACTACAACTACCTTTCTAATGCGTCCATAGGTCATGAGTCATTTGGTCGTTCATGTATCAGGTTACCACAAATAGTGCAGGAAAGTGGAGTTCTGCCTTAGCAACTCTCGCAAATAAGCCCATTTGTGTAGTGATTCTCCTCTACAGCCATAGTTTTACCGCATTTCCAGCAAGAAATATAAATGATTTGTTTTTTCGTGGTTTTCATCTAAATACCCCCCTTTAAGTTAAATAGTATCACCTTTATGACAAATAGTCAAAGACACGCCGAGACAGCAAAAAACCCCCTGTCCCAAACCAAGTTTCAGGGGGTCTCTGCCAAACCTATCTTTTCGGCTTACTTCTCTCTGCTAGCCAAAGTAGCCGTAGCAATCGATGTGAGACCAAATGCCACCACATAAGTCATCTCTCCTTGCCAAGCCGACACTAAGGTCGCAAGACCCAGTACCAGCGTTCCTACAGCAGTCCAAACGATATTTAAGTTATTCATTTGTTGCCCTTCTTTTTAGGTTTAGTCCTACCCCTCAGGCGAGAAGAAGGATCTCTTAGTTGCGCTCCACCATTACGGATAGCCTTCCTAGCAGTTCTATAACAAACTCCCAGTTCAACCGCAACGCTATCTATAGCCAGACCAGAATTATAAAGTTCTGCAGCCTGACTCTCCAGTTTTTTACTTTTTGCCATTAAGACCAGACTCTTGCTTTCTCTTAACAACCCTGTAAATTAAAACTCCAAACAAGACCGCGAGCGCGGCGGGAGTATAGACGGAGATGTCGAAAAAGTTGCTAGACAGTTCAATCCACTCAAACCTACAAGCAATGTCACAATCGAGCAGTATCTCAGTTTCTTCCATTAGATTCCTTCTTTCACTCTGTTGTAATGAAGTTCCGTAAGTTCTTTACGGAGACTGTTGTTTTCCTGTATTAACTTACCCTGCGCCCTAATACTAACCACCATAACAAAGCATGAGCAAGCAAGCGCAATCGTAATTGCAATGAGTGTTCCCGTGTCAAGCAACATTAGTTGTTTCCTTTCGGTTAGATAAAGCAATCGCATTGGCGCATGTGTAGCACCACTTTTCTGTTTCGATACCAAGCGAGAAAGCATCTACCCCTGAATAAACAAGTTCCGTGCTTTCGCAAGTTCCATTAGCGCATTTCTTCATTTTTACTTTTTCCTATTCAGTTTAAGTCGAATCATGTACATGTGAGCCCGCATGAGTTCAATAAGTGATGGTGGATTAGCCTCATAATCATCTTGAATCTTCTTACCAAGTTCGGCAGGGCTCATCTCGGAAGGTTCTATCAACCCCTCATCAAAGGCGTCCGCTATAAAACGGTATATCTTTTTTTCATCTTTCATCTTCATTTATTTCCCCTTTTTCTATTATGGATAAAGCAGGTCTAGGCAGAATTGGTTCATCTGCTCTGTTGGCACTTTGCACATCTCGGGTGTTGTAGCGTCAAACCCCCAAGCAAAAAGACCAACAACAACAAGTGCTACCGCAACTCTGCGTCTAATGTATTTTGCTTTCGTCTTCATGTAGTCCCCCTTTGACCTCATTGACAATTTGCCAATAAGATAATAATACAGACCTTCCTGACATAAGTCAAGCCTTCCTGACTTTCGGCGTGTCGCCTATTAGTTTCTCCAAGCCTCGACGCTTGCCTCTTTGAGCCACTTCTCGAAGCGACCATTGAACAAGGCGTGCTTGCTTCTCTTGGCTCTAATCAAGTCAATGGCATCTTCAGCCGTATAACCTTCACGAATAAGAACCAAAGCCATAATCAGACCTGAGCGATTCATACCTGCTTGACAACGGATTAGAACACGCTGACCGCGTTTCCACTCCGCATGCGCCATGCGAACAATCGGTTGTAAGTCACTAGGGTCAAAGTCCTTCATGTCGCTATCGTAGAACCCAAAGCGTAGTTCTTTTACGAACCAATCAACAGGGTTGGCTAACGAGTAAGCGGTAACTACTAAATCAAATTGTTCCTTAGTAATCATTGGTTTTTCTAGTTGGTCAAAGACATCATCATCATCAGTTCCACCCTGAAATAATCCGGGAAGAACCTCTGACCATAACTCTTTTGGATAGTCAATCGTGTAAGAGCGTGGTGCTATTTTTGTTTCTAGTAGTTCTAGTGCTTCGTCTTGCGGAGAAGTTTTCATTTGTGTTTCTCCTTTCTATGGAGAGTTTATCAAATCTTCATGACATTTGTCAAGTTTTAGTTTTTATTGTTTAGTTTGTTTCTAAGAGGGGTTGCCATTTTCCATAAAAGACCCGCGACAAAATCCCCCTGCGCTTTGTAAGAAACAATAGGTGCGCTAGGTCTTTTCTTATGCGTTAGGCGTTTGTAAGTTCCTAGTACCGCACTATCAGGTAAGCCTCTCATTGAGTTCCCCTTTCTCCTACCTTGTTCCATAAGGATAGCACTTTCCTGACTTTTTGTCAAGAAGGCAACAGTTCTTATAGTTCGCCTTCAGCGACTTCCTACGCTCAAATTAAAAGCGCTTCCCACCTACAAACAACTTACGCAGCGAGACAGCGAGGCTGCTGCAATTTTTACTTTTTGCTGATGAGATCAGCCGCAACGACGCCGCTCATTGAATCGAGGAACTCCTTGAACTCTTCCCAACAAATCAAATGCCAAAGGTCGCCTGTGCGTGAGTTGTAATGAACCCACGACTCCATACCTGTCTTTTGTGAGTAGAGCACGGCACTACACCCCGCACACTCAATCTCGCTCTTATCTCTGCTCATCTTTCTCCCTTTCTTTAGTTTCTACTTCTATTATACTAAGCAGAGCAAGTTTTGAACGAGAGACTTATATCACAGTCAAAATGTCCGTTTTGTCTTAACATCTTGTGAGACAGTGTTTTTGGGGTTTTAGACTTCCTAAGTTGTTTGTAGTCAAATGCAAAACAACTGGGCGGTATTGCAGCAAGAGCCGCAATAGCAAAAAGTAAAAAATAGATCTTCAGCAGCCAGATCCCTCAGATGCAAACAACTTTCAAGGACCGAAGTGCTGTACCAAGATGTTTATCGGCAAACCCGTGCTTGGATCTAACTTGGCTGCAATAGTTATTGCTTGTCTAATAACATTTTTGGCTGTTGCTAAGGTTTTCTTTTTGTTCTCTAGGCTTGCCAGCATCGCTCCGATAGCGTAGCCACTACCCGAACCTACGGCATATACGCCTGTTTCATCATGCGCCCAGGAAAAGTCATCACCAATTTCGTAGATAGTCCCATTAACCACAACCATGACCTGAGAATCATGCTCTCCGTCTTTGCTGTAAGAGTTCTCCTCAAAGCAGCGCTTCATCTCTTGAATAAAGACAGAAGACATAAACTTGTCTAACTTTGCCCCGTAAAGGTTTGGACTTACTGCAGGCGGCTTGAGGACATGTGTAAGTAGGTTGATAGCACGCATGTCACCAGCCGCACCAATTATGTATGGACCGTTTTTATTTACTTTCCCACTGTCTTTAGGCAGCGTATATATCTTGCTGTTGTCTTCAGTTAGTCTTGAATCATACCCAATGGCAGCCCAGTTCTCGCCCTGTATCGCTGCAATAGTTGTCATGATTTTTCCCCTGTTGTTTTTACTTTTTGCTTAGTTTAGAAAACTATCCCACAAATCTTCTCTGAGTTTTTCATACTTATCTCCGTGGTAGCCATTGTTCCTCGCAGAAACATCCTCATCCCGAAGTAGAGAGTCTAGCGATAAAACAGCCGTAAAATCCTTCTCATCAAACATAATAACAATTTTCGTGTCGCCGTCAGCAGGATCATCAACAAGGGCTGCAATAAAGGGGACGGCAGACCCATTGGCGTGATAATACTTATCTACGATTTCCATGGTTAAAAAATACCCTACTCTCGGGAGGGTGATTTTGTTGGATTAAACACCAAACCCCCCAGATCGGTGGGGGGTTGGCGGAGCATGAAGGGGTAGTCCCTGCTCTCAACTCGGGCGCGGAAAAGGGGATTAACCGCTACCCGAGGTGAGAATTAGTTTAGCCTGATTTTTTACTTTTTATTTGCCAAAATGCTGTTAAATCTTATCGACTATCGAAATTGGAACAACCACATGAGCAGAGTAAATCTCCCCTTTAGAGTTGGTTCTAGCGAACCTACCCTTGGGTTTATCAAAAGAAATACTGATTTTACTTCTCCTAATAGCGACCACAGTTCCTTCTTCTCCTATCA
>Ga0209550_10001195_pt1 | contig 25069 bp, 19 predicted proteins | sample LauGreSuBDMM15SN_2_FD_187567 | JGI IMG/M metagenome (GOLD analysis project Ga0209550, IMG submission 187567) | Freshwater lake microbial communities from Lake Michigan, USA - Su13.BD.MM15.SN (SPAdes) (version 5) | ecosystem: Environmental > Aquatic > Freshwater > Lake | place: Lake Michigan... | reverse complement strand
AAAACCATGGGGTGAGTGAAGCGCGGCGATAGTAAGTAGAAGGCAAGCGAAGTGGAGGAGCCCAGCCGTTGCAGCAAGACGAGACTCTTCCACCCAAACTAACTGGAGGACACGGATGCCGCCGGAGGCGAAATATCGCCAGTTTGGGTTGCTGACATTTTTGTCAGGCGTAGTGCGGCATCTGCTCGACCGACGGCGAGCAGCAGCCACGTCCTGCGCACCTCTGACGGATTACGATTTCATCAACGGCAAGGTAGATGGTCGCGAGGGAACCGCGGATCATGGCGGCGACGTGATCGTCGCGTTTGTACCCATGGAGGTGGGGATTGCGCGACTCGATCTGGCAGATGCGGACCCTACGACGCATGTCGCCGTGTTCGGAGGGAAAGACGCCGCCGTATTGTTCGAGGAGGTCGATGAAGTGGTAAGGTTCGACGGCGTAGCCGGTGGCGTAGCGGATCGACATCGCGAGTTCGAGGGTGAGCGCGTGTTCGCCGGCGTTGCCGGTTTTAACGATATCGGTCTCGAAGCCGGTGTAGTGGCTGAGGAGGCGATTGAGGGCGCGGTTGCAGTAGCGGGAGCTGCGGCCCCATTTCGCAAAATAAAGGGATTATTCAACGATCTTGGGCTTCAGCCGGTGTCGTCGAGGAGTTCGGGGTAACCGGCCGCGGCAAACGCGGCGCCGATCACGGGGTCACGCTGGTGCACGATGAGCACTTGTTTGCGGGTGAAGCGGCAGAAATTGGCGATGGATTCCTGTTCGAGAAAGAAGCGGTCGATGGGCTCGCGGGGGCTGTTGGAGACGACGATGACGAGACAAGGATTGGGAATGCCGACGAGAACGCCTTCGATGAATTTGAGGCGCTCGCTCTTGACCGGCACCACAATGGCCATCTCGCGTTGCACGCCGTAGAGGGCCTCAGCCGGAGGCTGCGCACGACCGCATCGTCGCGGCCCGGGATCTCGGCCTCGGCGCCGGCGTCGAGTTCGTAGATTTTTTGCAGGCCGTAGATACGGACCGCGCCGAGGCGTTCAAATTCGCGGGGAACTTCAATGCGCATGCGGTGCGTGGTTCAGGGGGGAGGTGGCAACGAAGGAGCGGGCGCGGGGTCCTCGAAGTCCGCAGCCGCCGGTGCCACAGCGAGGACAGTCGCTGGAGCGGACAGAACCGGCAAACAGCGCGCCGGTCGGCGGATCAACGGCGAAGGGGCGCGTCGGCGAGTTCGACCGGCGGGCCGATGAGCGCCGCCGCGAGTTGGGCGGCGTCGAGACGCCAGAGCAGAATAGAATGGCCGACACTGTCGTCGGGGCGGGGCTGGTGGCGCAGCCACGCACAGAGGCGGCTGAATCGCAGTTTTTCGTACGTGGAATACTCCGCTTCCCAGAACGACAGCGGATGTTGCTTCAACAGGGCGGCGCGGCGGCGCGGGTGAGCCGCGGTTTGGGAGTAGATCTCAATGTTCTTCCATGCCTGTTGATAGTCCGCTTCAGCAACCTTGCTCCACGACCCCACCACGGGCGAGGCAACGCCCTGCAGTAACGTCGCGCTGATTGCGTAAATACCAGGGGAAAGCGGAAAGGCGTCCACGACACGCCAATCCGGCTCGCCGGGCAGCCGGCGCGATTTGATTTTGTAGTAGTCCGGACTCTCCACTCCAAAATACGCGAAGAAAAACGGCGAACGATCCCCGGGATTATTCACGTCGAGCCAGCGCTTGAGCCCCGGCAAATCCATGCCCCAGTCGAGCGAACTGTCCACGAGGTGCCGGTAGCCCTGCACCGGCCCGCCGACCAGCGGAGAAAAATAGGTGAGGTAGTGCGGGTAAATCGCGATCGGTCCGGAAACGTGCCAAGCGAGGAGCAGTGCGATCCCGGACTGGGCGAACTGACCGCGCTGGGACCAGACCCCGGCGAGGGCCCCGGCCAGCACGTAGGCGGCCGGGTAAAGTGGCAACACATGGCGAAACCCGATGTTCAAATCCCGGGTGATCGCGACGGCAAAATAGACCGCGATCAGAGCAAACAAGGGCACCGCTCGATAGTAGAGGGGTTCCACGCTCGGGCCGGGCAAAGCGTTGGCCGAAGCCGGCGCGCCCGGTGACACCCGACGGAGACCCCACCAGCCGACGATGGAAAGTAGGAGTAGCAGGAGCAAAGCGGGAGGGGTCTTCACCCACATCGCGTAGGGAAAAAACGTGCGCCAGCCGCCAAACCTCCATTGGCCGCCCATGAAGGCGGCCTGACGTTCGTTGGAGCCGAGGATCCACTCCGTTCCGTGCAGGTAGGCTTCTGGGAGAAAATGCGTCCGGCGCGACCACTCGAAGAATTTCACCACCGTCGGATCGATGGGATCGTGGCGGTGGGGCAGGAGAGCAACCTCAGTATCGGCGGGATGGGGACTGGCCAGATAGCGAAAATCGTAATGCGCCCAAACGGCCGCCCAACCAAACAGCCCGTGCAGGACGAACAGACCCGCAAAAATACCGGCCTGGGCCGACCTCGAGCGGAACCACCGGGGTGAGCCCAGACGCCACTCCAACGGTCGACCGCCGGCAAGTTTCACCGCGACCAAGAGAGCGGTGAGCGGGAGAATCAACACACAGGAGAGCTTGGACAACAGCAGCAGGCCGAGAAAAACCAGACTGCTCAGCACCCGCCCCCAGGTGACGCAGTGGAGCAACCGCCAGAGGCACCAGACCGAACCCAGCAGTGCGCAACACACCGTCATCTCAGTCGAGACCATCGCCCCGAAGACCAGCATGCTGGAGCTCGAGACGAACAACGTGAGCGAAATCAGCCCTCCCCGATTACCGAACAAATCCCGCGACCAAAAAAACACCAGGAGGCCGGTGGCAACGCCGAACACCAAAACCATGGCACGGCACTGGCGCAGCAGGTCGCGCGGATCGTTGCCGTGCTCGAAGAAAAACGTGAACGCCATCCGGTAGGCCCGGCCGGCGCGCCAATCGGGGTCACTGACGGGAGGGAACGCTGGTTTTGAAAGCAACAGGGGCAAGGTCGCCCAGCGTTTCACCAGATCGCCGTTGGCCGCCTCGATGCGAAGATCGTTGCGGAGCCAAATATTGTAGCCGGTCGCGATCTGCAGGCCCTCATCAAAAGACATCCCCTTCTGCCACGAAGCGGACAGCGCCATGCCGACGTAGAAGACTAACAGTGCAACCACCGCCGCCACCACCGACCAGCGCCCACGACGACTGGAGGAATGTCCGCGCGGCAGGGCGGTCATGCGGCGAAACATCGCCCCCAAAACAGTCCGTACGCACAGCCGCCTGGGGCTGATATTTTTCGTGAACGGTCGGCGCGGGAAACGGTAAACCCAGCCCGTTTACCCCGGAAGGCCGAGTCTTGTCCGAGGTGGACCGCGCGAAGCGCGCTTCGTTCGGCGCGGCGAGCGGCCTGCAGATTACCAAGGGAAGCGAGCAGCGGGTTCATGACGCGGGGGGCGTCACGAACCCGCGCGGTCGCGGCTGCGAACGCGAGGCGGGAAGCCTGACAATTCAGTCAGGGGCGGCGACGAACGGGCACGATTCGCCCTATCCGATCAGCAGCGCGGAGAAATCCGGCGGACGCGCGGGCCTCAGCGAAAAAGCGCGCGAGAAACCTTACTTCAGCTCGCGGATTTTGATGTTCCGATACCAGCAGTTGTCCTGATGGTAGGTCAGCATGATATGGCCGGCGATCTTGGTGCCGAAGTCCGGGTATTTGGCGAATTTGCTCTTGGCGAGGCCGGCTTTGACGGCGTCGCTGCCGAGCTCGTAGCTCAGGACGTTTTTCCCGTTGAGCCAGTGTTCAACGCGATTGCCTTTGACGGTAATACGCGACGCGTTCCATTCACCTACGGGTTTGGTCGGACGATCGGCGGCAGGGATCACGTCGTAGAAGGCGGCGGTCTGGCGATGCGGGCCGATCTTGCCGTCGGGGTGGCGGGCGTCGTCGATCATCTGGTATTCGTGGCCCGGGGCGCCGGGTCGGGCTTCAGTGACGAAGTATTTCACCCCATTGTTGCCGGCTTCGGGGAGTTTCCACTCCCAGGAAAACTCGAAGTTATCGTATTTTTTTTCGGTGATGAGTTCCACGCCCTTGACCTTCGCGATGGCGTGGAGCGTGCCGTCGACGACCTCCCAGCCACCGGCGGGTTTTTTGTTGTAGGGGCGCCAGCCATCGAGGGTCTTACCGTCGAAGAGGAGCGTCCAGCCGGCCTTTTTTTCGGCGGCGGTGAGTTCGTTTTCGGCGGCCTGCGCGGTGAACGCACAGGCGGCGAGGGAGAGGCAGGCGGCGAGGGGGCGGAGGTTCATGGAAATTAACAAGAGGAGGTGAACATAGGGGACGGACCGACGCTTTCAACTCCACAGTCGTGGTGACGTTGCGCGGGAGTGCGCGCGGGAAGACGTGCGAGCGCGCCCGGGGTTGCGGGCCACGTGCGCTCGCGGCCAGGGCGGGCGCGGACCGCGGGAGCCGCCCGCGGGGCGAACGCACGAGGCGATGAAACGGCTTGTTCACGCGTGCCTTAGTCCGTTCTGTAGCGAGCTATGCCCGCCAAAGTCATCGTCCGCAACCTCTCGAAACGCTACGGCGGAGTGGAGGCGGTGCGCGGGGTGAGTTTTGAAATCGAGGCTGGCGAGATCTTCGGCCTGCTCGGGCCGAATGGCGCGGGCAAGACGACGACCCTCGAGTGTCTCGTGGGGCTGCGGGAGGCGGACGCGGGGGAGCTCAAGGTATGCGGTCTCGATGCGCGGAAACATCCGCAGGAAGTGAAGCAACGGATCGGCGTGGCCCTACAAAGCACGGCGCTGCAGGACAAGATCACGCCGCGCGAGGCGCTGAAATTGTTCGGGTCCTTTTACCGGGAGCGTGCGGAGCCGGCGGCGCTGTTGGCGCGGTTTGCCCTCACGGAAAAAGCGGACGCGCGTTTCGACACCCTGTCGGGTGGACAACGGCAGCGCCTCGCCTTGGCGTTGGCGTTTGTAAACACCCCGGAACTGGTGCTGCTCGACGAACCGACCACCGGACTCGACCCGCAGGCGCGGCGCGAGTTGCACACGGAGATTTTGCAGATGAAGCGGGACGGCCACACGGTACTGCTCACGACCCACTACCTCGACGAGGCCGAACAACTTTGCGACCGCATCGCAATCATCGACCACGGGCGCGTGATCGCCACGGGTGCGCCGCACGAGCTGATCGCGCGATCGAGCGCGTCGCAGAGTGTGACCTTGGTCACGATTCCGGCGGTCGGTGCGGAGCGGTTGGCGCGCGTGCCCGGAGTGAACGAATTGCGGTGTGACGGGGCGACGGCGCGATTTCGTACGGAGCAGCCGACGGAGACGCTCGCCGCGCTCGCGGCGTTGCTCGCGGAGCAGCGCGTGGAGTTGGTGGAGCTGCAGGTGAAAAAGGCGTCTCTGGAGGATGTGTTTGTCGGGCTGACGAAACGCGACGACGGCGTTGCTTCCCCCGGTGCGGAGCAGGCGACGGTAGCGCCAAAGGCCTCGGCAGGTTCGAAAGGATCGCCACGATGAACGCGTTTACCGAACACGTCAGGATTTCGCTTCGGCTGCATTTTCGAAACAAGATGGCGCTGCTTTACGGCTATCTGTTTCCGTTGATTTTCCTCGCGGCGTTTTGGGTGCTGTATCGCTACGACAAGGTGCCGCTGCTGCGCCATATGGGCGAGCTCCTGACGGTGAGCGTGCTCGGCGGGGCGTGCTTCGGGTTGCCCTCGACGTTGGTGAGCGAACGCGAGCGCGGGGTGTGGCGGCGCTACCGGCTCGCACCGGTGCCGACGTGGAGTGTGGTGCTGAGCACCATCGTGGCGCGCTATGTGATCTTGCTGTCGGCGGGACTGCTACAACTCGGCGTCGCGCTGGCGGTGGGGATGACGATGCCGGCGTATCCAGTGGACTTGTTCGTGGCGTTTACGGCGGTGTCGTTTGCCTTCATCGGACTCGGACTCGTCATCGCGATGATGGCAGACAGCGTGCCGGCGGTGCAGGCCTTGGGGCAGTGTATTTTTCTGCCGATGCTCATCATTGGTGGAGTGGCGGTCCAGCTGGCGAGTTTGCCGGCGTGGGCGCAGCATGTGTCCGCGTTTTTTCCGGGGCGTTATGCGGTCGAGGCGTTGCAAGCGACTGTGACGGGCGGCGGGCTCGGTGCGGCGCGATTCAGTTTGCTGGCGCTCGTGCTGACGGGCGCGGCGGGCTGCGTGGCGGGGGCGAAACTCTTTCGGTGGGACGCGCAGCAACGCTTCCTCGCGAGCGCGGGCAAGGCCTGGATCGTACCAGTCCTCGCGGCTTGGCTCGCCGTGGGCGGGCTCGCGGAGTGGCGCGGACGGATCGCGATTGCGACGGATGCGGCCGAGCCGGCAATCAAAGTAACGGTGCCTCCGGTCAATGTCGCCGCAGAGGTCAGGGTGATGGTCGAGCCGATCGCGCCACCCCCGCCGCCTCCCCCACCCCCGCCCGCACCGTGGGAAAAAATCACGGCGCAGGATATCGCGGGTTTGGACTACCGCGTGCCGCCCGATGGCGGCGTAGTTTCCCCGATCGCACCGGAGGATGATTTACCCGAAGATCAAACGAAGGACGAAGTGGAAGGCGTGCGCAACGGACTCAGCGATTGGCCCATGGCGAAGACGGCGGATGATATTCAAAACGTGCGTTACCTCCTGTGCGTCGCGGCCGTGCCGGATGCGATCCAGATGCCCGTCGAGCGATACCTGCCGCGAGTGGTCTACAACTACCTCATCGACCGATATCCGAAGGACAAACTGACCAAAATTCTTACGTGGATTGTGCTGCATCCCGAGGATGGCGCGGCGGTGGACAATATTTCCGATCTCGGGATTAACGGCGCGGCCGGCGATCCCTCGATCGTGCGCGAGCGCTCGTATCTCTACGCGATCAAGTTCATCGGCCGGCTGACGGGGCGGTTTGAGCCGTGAGGGAGCGGTGGGGCCGGAGTGCGGTCGGAGGCGGCCCGCATGCGGGGGAGCGAAAGGAGCGGCGGATTGCCACCGCCGAAGGCTGGAAACCGGACGTTCGAAAAGCGTACCTCCGTTCGAGGCCAAGCCATAAGACCGAGACGGGGGGGGCGTGGTGCGTGCTGAGACCGGCCCTTCCTTGACAGCTAAGACTTTAAAATGACATTTATCGCTACGATGAAAACGCTGACGATCACCAGTGCGCGGCAAAACCTCGGGGCGTGGTTGGCACGGGCCGCGCGTGGCGAAGAGATCGGGATCATTTCCGGTGCCCACGTGATCGCCTTGCGTCCGGTCGCCATCGCCGCCGCCGACTACGCCGAACAGGAATACCGTCTGACCAAGGCCGAACTCGCGAAAGCCGCAGAAAAAATTCATGAAGAAATCGACGCCGCCGAAACCATCGAGTTCACCGGCGACCTCCAGGCCGCCTTCGCCTCCGCGAGTCTTGCTGACCAAGCGCTTTCTCAGCCTCGCGGAAAAGCGGGAGCCCGCCGAAATCGAGGCGGTAAACGGCGCATTGCGAGCGCTGCCTGAGCAGTGGGGCAACCCGCACGCCCGTAGCGGTGACTCGCTGCGGCGCCTGGCTCCCGGGCTCTACGAGATCCGGGCCGGACTGGGGTTGCGGGTGGTGTTTGATGCCGCGGGCGGACTGCTGCGCGGAGATTTCGTCGGCAATCACGACGACGTGCAAACCTACCTGCGGAATCGCGCGTGAGCAGGAGGTCGTCGCGCCCGCGTGCGTTGCAGGCGGCCGGCCGGTGCTCCCAGCGGAAAGACACGGCTTGCGATACGGGCAAGTGTCCCACGCTTGGAACCCTATGAAGATAACCATCGATCTCGACGAGGCCAAGTTGGCACGTGTGATGAAGCTCACGGGGCTGACGACGCGTCGAGAGGCCATCGATTTTGCTCTGACGCAGGCGGAGCGCGCTGCGAAGGTGAAGTCGCTCCTGAGCCGACCGTTTTTTGAGGGCATCACCGACAAGGTGGTCGTTGATCCGGCCTACGACGTGCTCGCGCTTCGCCGGAAAGAAAAGCCCGCCCGCGCATGATCCTCGTCGATTCCTGCCTCTCCATCCGCTGGCTGCGTGAGCGGGCGGATATTTTTGACGCGTTGGGCGACCCTCTTCGGCGGGGCGACTTGGCCACCTGCGGAGTGGTGCGCGCGGAAGTGTTGCGTGGCGTAGTGTCCGTTCCGGCGAGAGAACGCATGGAGTTGTTATTTTCGGCCATGCATGAAGTGGCGATGGTCACGGAGCTCTGGACCGAAGTCGCAGAATTGGCGTGGGAGTTGGATCGCCGGGAAGAGGTGTTGCCGCTCACGCCTATCGCCATCGCCGCGTGTGCGCAGCAGGCGGGTGCAACGGTGATCACGACCGATCTGCATTTCGCCAAGGTGCCGGGGTTGAAAGTGCGCGCGGTGGTATAGCGGATCTGCGAATCGCCGGTGAAAAGCCGGCGTTTCGTGGGCCGCGCGGTAGCGTCAGTCTGAGATGAGCGGCGTCTTGACACCGACTCGCCGTAAGTCAGCCGTAATACGCATGAACTCCCTCGTCACCGTGAAGCTCGATCCGGCCCGGGCGAAAAAACTTAGCCAGTGGGCGCGTCGCGAGCGCAAGACCAAGTCGGATGTGTTGCGGGAGCTGATCGACGAGCGGCAAAAAATCGAGACCGGCGAGGACTTGTCTGCATTTGTCCGCGAACAGTGGGGCAAGGGCTTTGGGCACGCCGGTCGTGGATAACCGTCCGCCAGTCCTCTTGGACTCATCGTTTCTGATCGCGCTGGAGCGTGAGACGCGAATGCGACGGGAGGGACCGGCGTTTGCGATGCTGCCGCGACTAGCGGGACGCTAACTATGCGTGTCGATCGTGACGGTGGCGGAATTCTTGGAAGGTGCGCGCGACCGTGACGATGCGGCCCGGGCTTTAGCGAGGTTCACCGTGCAGCCGCTCGCTTGGGCGCAGGCGCGGCGGTGCGCGGTGATTCAGGCGCGGGCGGAGCGCCGTCTCGGTGAAAATGACGCTTGGATCGTGGCGACGGCGGAAATTCTGGGGGCCGACGTGGTGGCGCGCGACCGCGGAGCGTTTGCGCGGCTGGGCGAGCGTTGTCTGAGATTTTGAAGCCGGGCAGGACACCCGCGCTCACGGGCTACGCGAGGATGTCTTTGACCACGTGGCCGTGGACGTCGGTGAGGCGGAATTGGCGGCCTTGGAATTTATAGGTGAGCTTTTCGTGGTTGATGCCGAGCTGGTGCAAGATCGTCGCCTGCATGTCGTGCACGTGAACCCTGTTCTCCACGGCGTTGAAGCCGAATTCGTCGGTCGCGCCATAACTGATACCGGCCTTTACGCCGCCGCCGGCCATGAACTGCGTGAACCCATAGGGGTGGTGGTCGCGGCCCCAGCCTTTCGTGTCTTCGATTTTTCCCTGCAAGAACGGCGTGCGACCAAACTCCCCGCCCCAGATCACGAGGGTATCGTCGAGGAGGCCGCGTTGCTTCAAGTCGCGGATGAGCGCCGCCGAAGGGGCGTCGATATCTTCGCACTGAATCTTGAGCTGGGTGTTCAGATTGCGGTGTTGGTCCCAGCCGGCGTGCATCACTTGGATAAAGCGCACGCCGCGTTCGGCGAGGCGGCGGGCCATGAGGCAATTGTAGGCGTAACTGCCTTGGCGGCGGACTTCGGGGCCGTAGGCGGCGAGCGTGGACGCAGACTCTTTCGAAAAATCGGTGAGTTCGGGGACGCTGGCCTGCATCTTATAGGCCATCTCATATTGCGCGATGCGCGTGGTGATCTCGGGGTCGCCGAAGTCCGCGCGTTTGATTTCGTTGAGCTGGGCGAGGTCGTCGAGCAGGCCGCGGCGAACGGCGCGGCTCATGCCGGCGGGATTCGAAAGATAGAGGACGGGGTCGCCGGCGCCGCGGAAGGCGACGCCCTGATACTTCGTAGGGAGGAAACCACTACCCCAGTAAAAATCGTAGAAAATCTGGCCGCAGCTCGCCTCTTTGTCGCGGGAGGTCATCACGACGAACGCGGGGAGTTCCTCAGTCTCGTTACCGAGGCCGTAGCTGAGCCACGCACCGAGTGAGGGCCGCCCGGCCATTTCGGAGCCGGTCATAAAATACGTGATGGCGGGCGCGTGGTTCACCGCCTCGGTGTGGAGGGATTTCACGAAGCAAAGATCGTCAGAGATCGAGGCGATCTGCGGGAGAAAATCGGAGACCCACGCGCCCGATTTTCCGTGCTGAGAGAATTTCGAAATCTCACCGAGCACGGGGCGCGCGGTCTGGTTGCCTGTCATGGTGGAGAAGCGTTTGCCGCCGGCGACTTCGTCGGGGATCTGCTTGCCGTGCCATTCGCGGAGCTTCGGTTTGTAGTCGAAAAGGTCGACGTGGGACGGCGCGCCGTTCTGGAAAAGATAGATGACGCGTTTCGCTTTCGGGGCGAAGTGCGGGAGATCGGGCAGACCGGGGACAGGGCGGCGAACGGGAAGAGGGAGAGAAGGAGAGAGAGGGGGAGACGCGGCGAAGGCGTCGCGGCCAAGGAGAGAAGCGAGCGCGGCGGTGCCGACTCCCATGGCGCTGCGGCCGAAAAATTGGCGGCGCGTGTGGAGGGCTTCAGCGGCGAGGAGAGGGTTCATGGAAGAAAACAAACGCGCTCAGTTCGGCCGGAGCTCGCCTCGTGTCGCGGGTCCCTGCTCTCACGAGCAGGGCTACGGGAGTGCGTCCCTGCGAAGAAAATATCGTGGGTCCCTGCTCTCACGAGCAGGGCTACGGGAGTGCGGTGACGCGGCGATTTATTCTTTCGAGAGCGTTTCATCGAGGTTGAGAATGAGCAGGCAAAGCGTGGTCCACGCGGCGTGTTCGCCGGGGACGAGCGACTCGGGGCGGGCGTACTCGCCGATGGCGGAGAGCTCGCGGGCGGCTTTCGGGTCGGCGGCGAAGTCGGCACGGAGTTTCGCGAGGCGCGCGATGAGAATGGTGCTTTCGCCGACGGTGGGTCGACGCGCCGTGGCGAGCCGAAAAACTGCGGTGAGCCGTGCGTCGTCGGTGGTGGCGTCGATGAGGGCCCGCTGCGCCATGACGCGGGCGGCTTCGACGTAGGCAGGATCGTTGAGCGTGACGAGAGCGTGCAGCGGCGTATTGGTGCGCGCGACTTGGACGGTGCAGACTTGGCGGGCGCCGGCATCGAAGAATGTCGTGGGGCCGACGATCCGGCGCCAAAACACGTAGAGACTGCGGCGGTAGAGCTCGTCGCCATGGCCTGGGGTGTAGGTTTTCTTTCCGAAGGTGGCTTCTTCCCAAATTCCGGGCGGCTGGTAGGGCTTCACCGAGGGGCCTCCGCGTTGGTCGACCAAGAGGCCGGCGGCGGCGAGGGCTTGATCGCGAATCATCCAAGAAGGGAGACGATAGCGCGGGCCGCGGGCGAGGAGGCGATTTTCAGGGTCATGCTCGTGAGCGGCCGGGGTGACGCGCGACGACTGACGATACGTGGCGCTCGTGACGATGAGGCGGTGGAGGGCTTTGGTGTCCCAGCCGCTCTCCAGGTATTTGGTCGAGAGCCAATCGAGCAATTCGGGGTGCGAGGGGCGTTCGCCCTGCACGCCGAAATCTTCGGCGGTTTTGACGAAGCCAGTCCCGAAGAACGCCTGCCACGCGCGATTGACGGCGGTGCGAGCGGCGAGCGGATTGGCCGGCGAGACCAGCCAACGGGCCAGATCGAGGCGATTGAGACGGGCCTCGGCCGGGAGCGCGGGCGTCTCGGCCGCAGGGGCAGACGCGGGTGCGGGTGCGGGCGAAGGTGGGCGGGAGAGGGCCGTGGGCGCGGTCGGCTTGCGGGCGCTTGCAGCTACAGTGCGTAGAGCAAAAATTTCCGGGATGTGGCCGAAGACGCGAACGTCCGTCTTGGCCTCGTAGTTTCCTTTGGTGAGGACGAACGTGTCGCGGGGTTTGGCGAGCTGATCCATGATCATTACTTTCGTGATGCTGTTGGTGGCGGCATCACGGACGCGGATCGCGGCAATTTGTTTTTTGAGGAGCGCCACGTAATCGAGGTCGGGCGCGGTGTCGCGAAAGTAGGGCAAGGCTTCGAGCAAGCCGTTAAGATCCCGGCGTGCCGGGGCGAGCTTGGCGTGGGTCGCAAAGAGGTTGCCGGGCAGTTTGGTGGCTTCGGGCGACTCGCTGACGGGCTGGCCCTCGGGACGGGGAAATTTCGTCAGCTCAAACGTCTCGATTTCTTTGCCGATGACATCAATGCGGGCTTGGGCCACCTTGACGGCGTCGCGTTCGGCGTCGGTGGCGAGGTCGAGAAACGGGGCCATCTGCCCCCCGCGCCCGCCGCCGCCGCTGGCACTACCGGTTTCAGACATCTGGTTGAAGATGTCGTAGAGGGCATAGTAGTCGGTTTGTTTGAGTGGATCGAACTTATGGTCGTGGCAGCGGTTGCAAGTGAACGTGAGGCCGAGCCAGACGGTCGCAGTGGTCTCGACGCGATCGAAGATGTTTTCGACGCGGGTCTCTTCGGCGATGCGGCCGCCCTCGCCGTTGAACATATTATTGCGGTGAAAACCGCTGGCGATTTTTTGGTCGCGCGTGGCGCCGGGCAGAAGATCGCCGGCGAGTTGTTCGATGGTGAATTGATCGAAGGGCATGTTCGTGTTCAGCGCATTCACCACCCAATCGCGCCAAGGCCACATGGTGCGCTCGGGGTCGCCTTGGAAGCCGTTGGTATCGGCGTAGCGCGCGAGATCGAGCCAGTCCCAGGCCCAGCGTTCGCCGTAGCGGGGCGACGCGAGGAGGCGTTCGACAAGCTTTTCGTAGGCGTCGGGCGAGCGGTCGGCGATGAACGCTGCGACTTCTGCGGGCGTGGGCGGGAGGCCGTTGAGGTCGAGGCTCACGCGGCGGATGAGGGCGGCGCGGTCGGCCTCGGGGGCGGGAGCGATTTTTTCCGACGCGAGCCGGGCGAGAACGAAGGCGTCGATGGGATTTCGGATCGTCGCGGCGGGAGTGTCTATTTTGGGAACGCTCGGACGCTGCGGGGGCGAGAAGGCCCAGTGCTCGTTCCACGTGGCGCCCTCGGCGATCCAACGCTTGAGGAGGTTTTTCTGCGCGAGGGTGAGCGTGCGGTTCGATTTCGGCGACGGCATGACCTCCTCGGGGTCGGCACTGAAAATGCGAGCAACGAGTTCGCTGTCGTCGGGTTTGCCGGGGACGATGGCGGTGGCACCGGATTGGGCGGGGGCGAGCGCGCTGTCGCGGCGATCAAGGCGAAGTTTCGCTTTGCGGGCCTCGCCATCGGGGCCGTGGCAGTGGTAACAGTTTTCCGAAAGGATGGGCTGGATATCGCGTTCGAAACTGATCGGCGTTTCGGCACGAAGGCCGACGACGAAGGAGAGCAGGGCGACGCCGGAGAGGAAAAAATTAAGACTCGGGGAGAAACGCACGGGGAAGTAAGACATGATTAGGAAACTTTTTTTTCGGCGCGGGCGAGCTAACAATACGGGCCATTTCCGCACGCCATTTCCGCGCGCCATTTCCGCGCGTGCACCGCATCGGTCTGCGGGAGGCACAATCTCATCACCAGGAAAGTTTTTGCTTGCCGCCTGCCAGCAATCCTTTGGCCTCCGGCGAGTAATTTTCGCACCTGCAAACGCCCTCGGGGCTGCGACCAGCCGCCGCGCCCCGTGCCTTGGTGCAGTCAAACTACCCGCAGTCAACCCGCTCCCCACTTATGAATACCCGCTCATTGCCCAACTTTTTGTCCGCGCTCCGTCGCGCTGCGGCCGCTGCTGTTTCCCTGCTCGCCGTCTGCTCACTCGCTCTGGTCGCGTCGTCGATCCGTGCGGCGGAAGCCGGGACCATCAGTGGTTCCGTGAGCAATGCGGCCACCCGCAATCAACTCCAAGGGGCCGTCGTCGCCGTGCCTGTCCTGAGCATCACCGCTCTGACCGATAACACGGGCCGTTACACATTCTCGGGCGTACCCGCCGGCACCTATGAATTGGTCGTCACCTACATCGGCCTCGATACTGTCCGCCAGGTGGTCAACGTGAGCGCGGGTCAACGCGCCGTGCGCGACTTCGACCTGACGACCAGCATCTACAAACTCGAGTCGTTCAAGGTCACCGGCGAGCGTGAGGGCAATGCCGCGATGATTACGGAAAAGCGGAATGCGGACAACGTGAAGGACGTGATCGCCATGGATGCTTTCGGTTACCTTCCGAACATGAGCGCGGGTGAAGTCGTCATGCGGCTCCCTGGCGTCGCCGGCAGTCCGACCGATGAAGGACTCGCGTATGGGTTCAATATCCGCGGCATGGACCGCTCACTCAACAACGTGACCGTCGACGGCAGCTCGCTCACGACGCTGGGCACGAACCGTAGCTTCGAACTCCAATCGATCACGGGCGCAATGTTCGAGGGCATGGAGCTGATCAAGGGCCAGACCCCCGACAAGGGCGCCGATTCCCTCGGCGGCACGATCAATTTCAAGACCCGCTCGACCTTCAGTATGAAGGAAGACAGCCGCACGACCTACAATTTCAGCATGCGCATGGCGCCGAGTATCTTCGAGCAGACGCCTTGGCGTTCGGCCCACCGTTCGCACCCGGTTCTCAATATCACCCACCAACAAGTGTTCAGCGTTTTCGGCGGCTATCGCAATCTCGGCACCTCCGTCAACGTGTTCTACTCTGAAAATGCCGTGGGCGGCTTTGAGACGATCTTTGATCGCACCAACTTGCTCAACGGTCCTGCCCCCGTCTTCAACTACCAGACGTGGGACAATATCAATAACCGCAAGCAACAGAGCATCGCGCTCAAGACCGACTACAAGTGGTCGCCGACGACGAAGTTCTCCCTGACCGTCACCGAGAACGATAACTTCGAGCGGCATCGCCGGCGCGTGCGCGTGACGGCCGCCGCGTCCGGCAATAGCAACACGCAGGTGCCGAGCGCCACGACGGGCATCGTCCCCGGAGCGTTTACCAATGTGGTCACGGTGCTGCGGGCGATCCCGAGCACGTCCGCCGCCGGCTCCAACACGAACAATATCGATGTGCAGATGGACGGCCCGCTCAATTACTACGTGCGCATGGGCCGCGTGGACTTCAACGGCGAGCACACCTACTCCAATCTGAACCTCGAATATACCGCCAGCATTGCCCGCACGACGCTCAACAGCGGCAACGGTCGCGGCGGCACGCTCAACATGCGCCTCTTCGACCCAAGTGCCCAAGTGCCCGGTCGCGCGGTGTATTTCGGTGGCGCCGGCTGGACCATCGACCAGAGCCAAAACGAGCTCTATCCGAAGTTCACCCAGAACGGCGGCCCCGATTTCAACAACCCCAACAACTATCTCCCGCGCGCGACCGACGGTCTCGTGCTGTCCCGCAACGAGTCGGATCAATTGCAGAAACAATTCCGTTTCGACGCCCGTTACAAATTGTCGTTCGCCGCGCCCACCACCCTGAAGACAGGTTTTCATTGGCGCTCACTGCAGATGGATCTATGGGGCAAGGATCGCCACCGTTGGGTGCCCAAAGCCACGGCCGCCTACGATCCCAGCGTCCGCTTCGCGCCAGATACGAGCTACGTGAGTTTTGACCGGGTCAAGACGGGCCGGGCCATTCCCGTCTGGCAGTCCCACGCTTTTACGAAGGACGGGCGTCCCGCCGATCCCGCGTTGTGGAACGAGGATCTGTATTTTCATGAGAGCCAGAAATTCGTCGGTACCAATGGGGTCACCGAGTGGATTCCCGCCACCTATGTCATGGCGCAAGGCCGGCTCGGCCGCGACGGCTGGCTCGGCCGGACGGGCTACCTCACCGGGGTGCGCTTCGAACAGGTGCGCACCAAAAGCTGGGGTTGGGTCCGTTCCCGCATCCTGAGCACCGCCGCGCAGCAGGTCGCCGATCCCCTCGGCTCCGCCAAGCGCGATTACGAAGTCAACGACCGCACGCTCAACGCCAGCTTTACCCAAAAGTTCCCGAGCGCCCATGTCTTCCATGACATCACGCCCAACTTAAAGGCCCGGGCCAGTTGGTCGACCGGCTATGGCCGCGCACCGCTGGGCAGCCTGCTGCCCGGAGAAAGCCCGAACGACACCGCCATGGTTCTCACCGTGAACAATGCCGGCCTCAAACCTCAGCAGGCCTCAAATTGGGATGGGACACTCGAATACTATTTCGAACCCGTCGGCAGCCTCACCTTTGGGTGGTTTCACAAAACTATCTCCGACTACATCGTCGCTGGTTTGGACCGCGGCATCATTGCAGACGGGGCGGACAACGGCTATGAAGGGCAATATGTCGGCTACATTGAGCGCACCTCGATGAATGCAGGCACCGTTTACGTACAGGGCTGGGAGTTTGCCTACAACCAGCAGTTCACCTTTTTGCCCGGAGCGCTCAAGGGGCTGTCCGCCTCTTTCAACTACACCTGGATCAACCAGCATGGAGTCGGCAGCGCAGCCACTCCCGGCGGGACGCCGATCTTGGGCCGCGAGCCGACGGCGACGACCCCGGCGGTCTATTTCTCCCGGCGCGACATCGCGAACTTCATCCCAGCGGCGGCGAACGCCTCGCTCAGCTGGCGCTACCAAAAGTTCAACACGAGCCTGCTCTACAATTTTACGGGCGAGAATCCGACCTCCATCAGCATTTTGACTCCCGCGCTGAATCAATATCGCTACTCGATGAAAACGCTGAACGTCAGTGCGGGCTACCAGTATCGACCCAACGTCGGCTTCAGCCTCAACGCTTCCAATATCCTCAACGAACCGCAGCGTTGGTATGTCGGCTACAAGGACCGCATGCGCCGCACGACAATCAATTTCGTGACGATCACCGCCGGTGTAAACGGACGGTTTTAACCGGACGCTTTCAGCCCTGACTGTGAGGGCGACGCGGAAACCGACATTAAACGTGTCTAGGTAGCCGAGAACGTTGCTTTTGCGGGCGGGGCCGAGCTCGGTGAAACCGCCTTCGGCCGGCCAACATCAACCGACAGGGACACTCTAGCACCTGATCACTTCCTCGCGTCGCGCACGTGATTAATTCCCTGCGTCGCGCACGTGATCGGGTCCTTGCGTCGCGACAAAATCGGCGACGACCGGAACGGGTGAGCGCGGGCTCAAATCGCCGCGCGCAGCAGTCAAGTCGAGGGGGCTTCAGCGTCCACCCAAGTCTTTTTTCAACAACTCAACGCGCGCCGCGTCGAGTCTGGCTCGCTCTGCCACCGTGAGGCTGGCAAACCCCGACTTCGCAATCTTGTCGAGCAGAACATCAACCTCGGCCATGGAGCTCGGTTGCGGAGTCGCTGCTGCGGGGCGAGGCCTCGCCGGTAGCTCGGGCCGCACCTGAAGTTTCTGTTGGCGGCGCCAGAAATTGAGCTGGGGCCATTCAAGATGGCCCTGATGGTGGCGCACAAAAGCATAGGCAAAGCCGCCGGTCACCCACAGCGAAATCAGCCCGCGCCAGTCGTGATAGTTGAGCGCCATCAGGGTAAAAATACCGACCAGAATCAGCGCTGCCCATTTGGCGAGCAGGTTAAACATCATCAGCGCGTTGGGATAAAACGTCGCGAAAGCGAGGAAGAGCGCCAACGCGCCGGTCGCTCCGACACAGGTCATCGGCAACCAAAAGCCGATCGCCGTAAAGACCACCGGCGTTACCAGATAAATGCCTCCATACAGCCAAAGGAAGGAACTCCGTCCGAGTGCGCGTTCCACATCGCGACCGAACCACGCAATCATCAGCAGATCGAAAACGAAATTGATGCTCGGCGGATTCACGAGCCCGTAGGTCAGCACGCGCCACACTTGGCCCTCCAGAACCTGGGTGCTCATGAACGGCAGCCACTCCAGCAGCGAGCCCACTCCAAACAAATTCATCGTCGTCGTGATGAGCATCGAGACGACGTAGACGAGCACAATGAAGTGCGCCGCATATACAGGGTGACCACGCAGCCACATGACCGGCGTGTGGTCGTCGGAGTCGGAAGAGTTCGTGCCGTAGCGGTCCATAAGAGCGAAGCGCGAAAACCTGGGGGAGGCCGGGAGCGCGCGCAAGCAGCGAGCTCCGGCGCGTCGACAGTGAGTTGCTTCCCGCCCGGAAACATCCCAACCTCCTTCCATGACTCGTCGCGAATTTGTACAGTCGTCTTCGGTATTGGCAGCAGTGGCGTTGACGTCCGGACCGCTCGGAGCGGCGACCTCACCCCGCCGCAAAATAAAAATCGCCCTTACGCCGGGTAGCATCGGCGTCGTGGTAAAGAGTCAACAGGAGCTCAATGAGCTCGCCCAACGCCATCGCTTCGAAGCGGTCGAGCCGCGGGCCGAAGAGATCGCAGCGATGTCACCCGCGCAGATCGCGGCGATGGTCGCCGACGTAAAAGCGAAAGGGCTGACGTGGGCGGCGGCGGGATTGACGGTGGATTTCCGCAAGGACGATGCGACGTTTCGCGACGGCATGGGCAAGCTCCCCAGAATCGCCGCCGGACTAAAGGCCGCCGGTGCGAGCCGAGTTGGCACGTGGTTGGCTCCGAGCCATGGGGAACTGACTTATCGCGCCAACTACCGAGTGCACGTGGCGCGGCTGACGGAGATCGCGCGGGTCCTCAAGGATCACGGGCTGCGCTTCGGGTTGGAGTATGTCGGCACGCAGCTCTCGATGGTCGGAAAGAAATATCCCTTTGTGCACACGATGGCGGAAGCCCGTGAACTCATCGCCGATCTTGGCACCGGCAATGTGGGCCTCGTGCTCGACACGTGGCATTGGTGGACGGCGGGCGACACCATCGCGGACCTGCAGGCGTTGACGAATGCCGATGTGGTGAGCCTGGATCTGAATGATGCGCCGAAGGACCTCGCCAAGACCCAGCAAAAAGACAACGAGCGCGAGTTGCCTGTGGCCACCGGGGTGATCGACACCGCCGGGTTTCTCCAGGCCCTCGTCGCGATCGGCTACGATGGACCGGCGCGACCCGAGCCGTTCAACAAGATCCTCAACGCGCTCGACAACGATGCCGCCTGCGCGGCCTCCTCGACGGCGTTGCACCAAGCGATGGGCTTGATCCGCGGGTAGTGCGAGGCGGCGATCAGCCCCCTTGGTTGGGCCCCTCCACGATCAACCGGAGCGAGTCGAGGCGCAGACGAGCCGCGGTGATCGCGGTCGTGGTGTGCGCGAGTTGCTCCTGCGCGAGGACGATTTCGGCGGGGCGGATGTGGTCGTTGATTTTCTGGAGATCGACGAGCCGTTGGAGGTCGGCGGCCAGAGCGGTGGTCGCGCGGGTTTGCGCGGCGGTGATCAGAGAGCGACTGTGTTCCTCGGCCCGTGCCGTGGCGGACTCGATCATCTTTTTGACGAAGCTGACGTTGAACCCGGGGCGTTCGAGGAAGCGGACGAGCACGCCGTCTTCAAAATCTTCCGCCAGGCCAGCGGCTTTATAGGCGTCAGTCAGATCGTTGCCCCGCAAATCGACGACGATCCGCACGGGCGTCGGCGCGAGAAACTGATCCACGTGCCAGCGGGAATCGGCGACGGTTTCGAGGACGAAAATCGTTTCGAGAAGGAGGTTTGGTTTTACGCCCCGGAGGAAACCGAAGGCGGTGGTGCCAGCCTTAGAGTCGATGAGCAGATCGATGGCGTCCTGCACCAGCGAGTGGTCGGGCGAGATAAAGCGAATATCTTCACGCGCGATCGCGCGAGCGCGATCAAAGGTCGCCAACATCCCGTCTTTCGGAATGGAGGGAAAGCCCTCCACGTAGGCGTGGCTGGGATCAAGGAACAGATCTCCCGCCTCGTGATCCTTGAGTCGCACCCCGAAGTGGTCGAGGAGATCGGAGAGAAACGTGCGGAGAAACGGATCGGCGTCGACGGCGCGGATACGGTCGATGACGTGGGCCGCGACGGCGGGATTGAAGGAGTTGAGTTCCAGCAGACGGTCCCGGCCCTGTTTCATTTTCAACGAGAGCTCACCGCGAAACTCGATGGTCTCGGCGACGAAGGCGTCGAGCTGGGGCTGGCCAACCTTGGCACCGCCGGAGCCGTAGTCATGGGCGAGGGCCAGAAGGCGGGTTTTGAATTTTTCCTGATAGTCGTTGCCGCCGTGGAGAGAGGTCTCGAAGGCGTCGAGGCCGCGGTGATACCACTCGACGACGCACTCCTCGGCGCTGCCGGCGACGTAGGGGACATGAATGCGGATCGTCTGGGTTTGTCCGATACGGTCGAGGCGGCCGATGCGCTGTTCGAGGAGGCCCGGATTCAGCGGGAGGTCGAACAGGACGAGGTGGTGGGCAAACTGGAAATTGCGACCCTCGCTGCCAATCTCGGAGCAGATGAGGAGCTGCGCACCGTCGGGCTCGGCGAACCACGCGGCCTGGCGGTCGCGTTGCACCAGCGGCAGACCTTCGTGAAAGAGGCCGACCTTGAGGCTGATTTTCTCCTGCAGGGCGGATTCGAGGGCGATGACCTTGCGCTGGGATTTACAGATGAGGAGGACCTTGGCCGGACGTTGCGCGAGCAAAAAGGCGACGAGCCAGTCGAGACGAGGGTCCTCGCGGAAGGCGTAGCGGAGCGCGCCGTCCTCGCCGGTTTCTTCGGCCTCGAGTTCGCGGGAAATGCGCGCGAGGAGCGTGAGATTTTGGCCGGCGTGGAGCGGGGTGGGACAGAATTTACGTTTCGGAAAGCCGGTCATCGCCGCGCGGGTATTGCGAAACACGACGCGGCCGGTGCCGTGTTGGTCGAGGAGCGTCTTGAGTAAGCCTTCGCGGGCACCTGGTTTCGCCTTGGCGAGCGCACCGAGGTGTTCGGCGAGACGCGCGGGATCGCGGTTGAAGATTTTTTTCAACGCCGTGCGGTCTTTGGGCGCGAGCGGTTTTTGCTCGATGATTTTCTCGGCAATCCCGGCGATGGTACCAAAGGACTCGGACTCGGCGACGAACTGCTCGAAGTCGGCGTAGCGCGCCGGATCGAGCAGGCGCAGGCGTGCGAAGTGGCCGACGAGGCCGAGCTGCGTGGGCGTGGCGGTGAGGAGAAGCAGTCCCGGGCTGCGCTGGGCAAGCTGCTCGACGAGCGCGTAGTCGGGGCTGGCGGCAGTCGGCGTCCACGCGAGGTGGTGGGCTTCATCGACCACGACGATGTCCCAGCCGGCAGCGAGGGCTTGGTCGCGGCGGGCCTCGTTACCCGCCAAAAATGACACGGCGCAGAGAGCGAGTTGGGTGGCCAGAAACGGATTTTGACCGGGGTCGCTCTGCTCGCAGGCGACGCAACGGGCTTCGTCGTAGATACTGAACCAGAGATTGAAGCGGCGCAGGAGTTCGACGAACCACTGGTGCGTGAGGGACTCGGGCACGAGAATGAGGACGCGTTTCGCTTGGCCGACGGCGAGGAGCCGCTGGAGGATGAGACACGCCTCAATGGTTTTCCCCAGCCCGACTTCGTCCGCGAGCAAGACGCGCGGAACCTGACGCGAGGAAACGTCCTGCAAAATGTATAATTGGTGCGGGATGAGTTCGAGCCGGCCACCCAGGAAACCGCGCACATCGGACTGGCGGAACTTGGCCTGCGCCTGGAGCGCGCGATAGCGCAGATCGAAGACTTCGCCCAGATCGGTCTGGCCAGCCAAGAGTCGCTCCTGCGGCAGAGCCACGCTGGTGACGTCGGAGAGGGCATCTTCGCGCACGCGTCGGCCGCCGCAAAGGTAGGTGAGGAGACCGGCGGCGTCCTCGACCGAATCGATGGTGAGCGCCACGCCGTCCCGGGTGGTGACGGCCTCGCCCGCACGGAACTGCACGCGTTTCAACACGGGCGTGCCGAGGGCGTAGAGCCGATTTTCTCGGCTGGCGGGAAATTCGACGCCGATGCGTTTCGCCGCCGGATCGACGCGCGCAACCACGCCAAGACCCAGTTCAGGTTCCCGCTCACTCATGCAACGCTGGCCAACGACACTTAACGACATCGCGGCATCAGGGTGGAGGCGCGCGCGAGATGAAAGGGAAATTCTCGGGACGACACCGATCCTTACGCCGCACTCATTCGCGGCCGTTTTCTGGCAGCTTGAAATCAGCGATCAGAACCCTCCGTCTACAGATCCGCTCCCGCTCTGGGAAAAAATCGCCCGCTCACCTGCCCCTCGCCATGAACACCTCCTTGACCCCATTGACCATCCGCACCGTCGCGGCGTTGATTATCTTCGCCCTACCGCAGGTCTTCGCTGCCGCTAATCGGGATGAATCAAAGGTGGGCACACTCCCCATCCCCGACGTGCTTATCGCTACGGACGGAAAACCGATTAGCGACTCGGCTGCGTGGCGCGCGAGTCGCCCCGCTCTCTTGGAATTCTTCGCCCGCCACGTCTACGGTCGCACTCCTGCGGGCCGTCCCGTGGGGATGCGTTGGGAGACCACTTCGGTCGATCGCACCGCCCTCGGCGGCAAGGCCACGCGGAAAGAAATCACCCTCCGCTTCACCGCGCAACCAGATGGCCCGAAGCTCCACCTCCTGATCTATCAACCCAACGCCGGCACCGCGCCCTACCCCGCCTTCCTCGGGCTAAACTACTTCGGCAACCAGTGCGTCAACGCCGACCCGGGCATCACCCTCTCGACGGCATGGATGCGCGCCAGCACCGAGTTCGGTATCACCAACCATCGCGCCACTGAAAAAACCCGTGGAGTCCACGCCTACCGTTGGGAGGTCGAAAAAATCATCGCCCGCGGCTACGCCACGATCAGCGCCTACTATGGCGACCTCTGCCCGGACCACGTCGGCGGGATCGCAGAATCGATCGGTGCTTTGTTCAAGACCGGAACCACCGAGCAACGCGCCCCCGATGCTTGGGGCGCGATCGGCATCTGGGCTTGGGGCCTCAGCCGCACGCTCGATGTGCTCGCCACCGATCCGGAGATCGACGCGAAGCGGATCGCCGTCCACGGCCACTCGCGCCTCGGTAAAGCGGCGCTTTGGGCGGGCGCCCAAGACGAGCGCTTCGCCCTCGTCATCTCCAACGACTCCGGTGCCGGCGGCGCCGCCCTCAGCAAACGCGATTTCGGCGAAACCATCGCGATGTTAAACGGAAATTTTCCCCACTGGTTCGCCCTCAATTTCCGCGCCTACAACGCCCGCGAGGCCGCGCTCCCCGTCGATCAACATCAACTCCTCGCCCTCAGCGCGCCCCGCCCACTCTACGTGGCCAGCGCGTCCGAGGATCTGCACGCCGATCCTCACGGTGAATTCCTCGCCGCAAAATTCGCCGAGGCCGTTTACACGCTCTACGGCAAAAAAGGCCTCGGCGTAGACACTCAACCGCCCGTCGACACGCCCGTCGGCAACACGATTGGTTATCACCTCCGCACCGGAAAACACGACATCAACGCCTACGATTGGGCCCAATATCTCGACTTCGCGGACCGCCATTTCGCCCGGCAACCGTAGGGCCGGCGCTCATCGCCGCGCCGCACCTCACTCGCGTGACCGCTCAGGAGGTGCGGTTGAACGCATTCGATGATTGAATACAGGAACCGATCACTCGCGTATCGAGGTCGGTATCCGTATCCACGGTTTGATCGACCCATCGCGTTGCCGCGCGGCGTTCTTCGAGGCTTGTTGCAGGATCGGATGCCGCGCCATCGCCCGCCTCGCCCGCCTCGCGGCCTGTTCGGGTTCCTGCGCTCGTGCCTGTGCGCCAGACTTCTTTCGTGCCGAGTGCCTCGCGAAACGCCTCCGTGTTCTTCACTCAGGTTATCGGCACTGTTTCCCGAGCATTTCGTTTCTTATGGATCGTTCATGCCGATGCAGGGCGGGCGCTCCGGGACGGGCCTCTCGCCCCTCGACAAGCGGGCATTTTGTTCGGTCGTGCCCGAAACCATAGGCGAGACCGCGTGGACCCCTTCAACACGGACTGCACTTTCCGATACACCCGACCTCAACCGTGCGCGTGGTCTTGGGGATTGCTCGCCCGCCCTCTTCCACCTGGAGTCTCCGGTCTCTGCGTTGCCTTTTCCTATGATCACCACCCCGGTCACTCGTCGCCAATTTCTCGCCGCCACCACCGCCGGCCTCGCCGTGGGTCTGCTCCCGCGCGACGCCGTCGCCGCGACCAAGCCGGCGGCGACCCCTCGCTGGCCCATCGGATGTTTCAACCGTCCGTGGACCAAATGGTCCTTCGACGACACCCTCGATGCGATCAAAGCCGCCGGTTACACGCACACCGGACTCCTTTCCCCGACGAAGGACGACGTCTTCACCAGCGCCAACGCCACGCCCGCATACCTCGCCGCCCTCAAGGCCAAGATCGCGGCCCGCGGCCTCAAGGTAAACATGACCGCCCTCCGCGTGAAGACCGCCCTGCCCCTCGCCGAGGCCCTCGCCGACACTCGTGCGCAAATCGCCAACGGCCACACCATGGGCGTGGAGTTCGCCCTCACGTTTGGCGAAGATAAACCCGCGCGCTACGCCCACTATTTCAAGATCATGGCCGACGCCGCCGCCTTCGCCCAAGAACGCGGCATCAAGCTCGTCATGAAACCCCACGGCGGCGGCAGCGGCTCCTCGGCGGAAATCGTCGCCGCGCTCAAACAGGTCGGCCACGCCAACTTCAAAATCTGGTATGACGCTGGCAACATTATCTATTACACGGGCAAAGATCCTGTCGCCGAACTCGAGCCGATCCTCCCGCACGTCACTGGGTTTTGCGCCAAAGACTGCTCGATTGATCCGGGAGCCGACGGGAAAACCAAACCCGACGTGATGATCCAATTCGGCACGGGCAAAGTGGATTTCGCCGCCGTCTTCAAAAAACTAAAATCCGGCGGCTTCAACGGCCCCATTATGGTCGAAGGCTGTAAGATCGGCGCGACCGCCGCCGAGACCACCGCCAACGCCCGCGCCAACCGCACGTTCCTCGAAAAAGTCCTCGCGACGGTCTGATCCCGCTTCCGAAGCAGGACTTCCGGGGCGGAGCTCGCTGCCCCAACGGGCTACGTGTCGCATGCTCGGCCACCCGCCGGGCCTCCGCATTCAGCTCTCGCCGCGCAGAAACTCTACATCGAGCGCGCACGTCGCGCGCTTCC
>Ga0209550_10001194_pt1 | contig 25084 bp, 26 predicted proteins | sample LauGreSuBDMM15SN_2_FD_187567 | JGI IMG/M metagenome (GOLD analysis project Ga0209550, IMG submission 187567) | Freshwater lake microbial communities from Lake Michigan, USA - Su13.BD.MM15.SN (SPAdes) (version 5) | ecosystem: Environmental > Aquatic > Freshwater > Lake | place: Lake Michigan... | reverse complement strand
TGGACGAGATGTTTGCGCCAGGCACGCGCGAGCAGTTTATTATTTAATTGGTGGGTAAAGCGTGGCGCCAGCCCAGGCGACAGCGCACAGTGGTTCATGCTTCCGAGGGTAATTCCTGATCGATATGGGCGCCTGATCGGTCAAACATTGGATTGTTTGTAAACCCCACAGGACATCACCCATGCTTAAGCGCCCATTTCTCCAGGCCGTTGGCTCTTCTTTGCTGCTCTCGGCGCTGCCCCTGGCGGCCCGCGCGCAAGCCAAGCCCATTGTGGTGGGCGGCACTCTCTCGTTGACCGGGCCTTTGGCGGGCACGGCGCTCTTGCACAAGCTCGCCGCCGAGCTTTACTTGGAGCAGGTCAACCGCCGGGGCGGCTGGCTGGGCCGACCCGTGGAGTGGCGCATCAAGGACGACCAGTCCAAGCCCGACCTAGCGCGCACGCTTTACGAGCAAATCGTCACCGTCGACAAAGCCGACCTGCTGATGGGCCCCTACGCCACGGCCAACAGCCTGGCGGCCATGGGCGTGGCCCAGCGCTACGGCAAGGTGCTCATCACCAACTCTTTTGGCATTCCTTCGCTGGCCAAGTACGACATGCACTTTCCAGCCTATGTGATGGGCGCCGAGCCGGGCACCACCGCGCCCAACACGCTGATTGACGCGTTGCAAGCGGGTGGCGCCAAGCTGCAAACCGTGGCCGTGGTGACCAGCAAGTTCCCGTCTGTGCATTTCATGTCGGTTGGCGCGCGCGAAGTGTTCCGCAAGCGCGGCCTGCGCGAGCTGCTGTGGCTGGAGTGGGAGTTTGGCAACCGCGACTTTGGCGCCATTGCGTCAAGGCTCAAAGACGTCAATGCCGACTTTTTGTGGCTGGGCACCATTGGGCCTGAAAGCCTGCAACTGCTCGACGCCATGAACAAGATCGACTACCGGCCCCGCCTGCACTTTCACCTCTACCCCACGCCCGGGCCGCTGGCCCAGTCGCCGCTGGGCGCCGGAGCAATGTCGTTCACCACCTTTGAGCAGCACGCGCCCTTCACCAACAACCCGGCCTATACCGAACTCATCAAAACCTACAACCAACGCGCCGCTGCCGCCAACTTTCCCGACCCTGCCTTTGAGCTGCAGGCGGCCAACGCCATCACCGGCTGGCAAATCTTGGAGGCAGGCATTGTGGGGTCGGGCGGCTTTGAAGACCGAAAAATCGCCGACTGGCTTAAAAAGAACCGCGTCGACACCATGGTCGGCAAGCTGCGCTTTGACGGCCCCAACAACTATGGCGACGACCTCAACCGCGTCAAGCAATTGCAAGCCGGAAAATGGGTGGTGATTCACCCCAAAGAAGTGGCCTTGCCCGGTGGCCGACTGGCCGTTTGATTCTTTTTTTAACCCCTGGAAATTCGATGACCTCCTCCCCTGTTCAGCATGTGTACGACGACAGCGACCTCATCACGCAAGAGGTGCTCAAGCGTTACGAAGACACCCCTGACCCCCGGCTGCGCGAGCTGATGCAGTCCTTTATTCGCCACATGCACAGCTTTGTGCGCGAGGTCAAGCTCACGCCCGACGAGTGGCTGGCGGCCATGAACTTGCTGCAAGAAACCGGCAAATGGTGCGGCCCGGGGCGCAACGAGTTCATTATTTTTTCAGACGCCATGGGCATCTCCATGCTCACCATCACGCAGGACTACCAGCGCCCAGCAGGCGCCACCGAGCCCACGCTGATCGGCCCCTTCATGCTGGAGAATGCGCCCCAGTTTGAGATGGGCACCGACATCAGCGCCGGCGCCCAGGGCTCGCCCATGTTTGCCCATGGCCGCGTGCTCGACCAGGCCGGCCAGCCCGTGGCGCATGCCGTGTTGGATGTGTGGCACAGCGACGACCGGGGCCTGTATGACGTGCAAGAAGACCTGGAAACCAAAGGTCCGTGGGCCCGTGCCCAGCTGCGCACAGGCGCCGACGGGCGTTACAGCTTTTGGTCGGTGCTGCCGGTGGACTACCCCGTGCCGCACGATGGCACGGCCGTGACCATGCTGCGCGCCACCACCGGCCGCAACTGGCGGCCCGCGCACCTGCACTTTCGCATCCAGGCCGAGGGCCAGAAACCGCTTGTCACCCATATTTTTGACCGCCAAAGCAAGTACCTCGATGAAGACGCCGTGTTCGGCGTGCGGCCCTCGCTCATTGGCGACTTTGTGCGCCACGAGGCTGGCCAGGCGCCCGACGGCCGCGCCATGACGCAGCCCTTCTACACGCTGGACTACGACTTTGTGATGGTGCCGCCCAAGGCCTGAGCCTAGGTTTTTTTGAGTGGCGTTGGCCTGGCACATACAAGCTAGACCAACGCCCCACTTTCTTGAGGCCTGGCCATGCCTTTGCGCTTCCATTGGTGCGCGATCATGTGTTCGGCATGTGCCAGCTCAAGAACTGGTTGGCCCGCGACCTTCTTTTTTGTGAAGCGACCCCACTTGGCGCCTAACTGGCTACTCTCTGCCTGTGAGGCCGGTGCACTGGTCGAACTCTCCCGGGCTTGTACTCAGGGCGTGCCGCTGTCCTGCAGCGGTGAAATGCGGCGCTTTCTGGAAAACCGTGACCGTGTCATGCAGCGGCGAGGAACTGCCGGCACTGCAGGCTTGAACTCAACCCCGCCTCCTTCAGAGTGCGCTTGGCGCTGAGCCTACAGGCTGAGGGGCTTGTCATTTGCCAACTGCGGCTTGGCGTGGCTGAGGAAATCCTTGAAGGATTGCGCAGCCGGCGACAGCGACATGTTGCGCGGGTAGACGATGCCGACTTCTCGCATGGGCCTTGAATCCAGGGAAGCGATTCGCACGCGCGACAAATTGATATCGACCACCGCGGTGCGTGGCAGGATGGCGATGCCCAGGCCATGCTCCACCAGCGCCAGCAGCGTCTGGGGCCGTTGGCATTCCTGGCGCACCCGCGGCTGGCACTGGGCCCGGGCGAAGATCTGATCGACCAAGGCGCGCGTCTGCGTACCGCTGGGCGAGAGCAACAGTTGCTCGCGTGCCACCTCCTCGGTACTCACTTTCTGGCGCCCTTCAAACAGATTGGAGTCGGCTGGGATGATCACCACGAGCTCGTCTTCGAAGAGATGGATGAATTCAAAAGCCTCCAAGTCCCGAGTGCGGGCCAGCACTGCGAGGTCTGCATCGCCCTGCTGCAGCATCTCCAAAGCTCTGGGGGAGTCATAGTCCAGCAGCCGTATCTCCACATTGGGGTAAAGCTCGGCAAAGCGGCACATCAGCTGCGGCAAGAGCATGTAGGCAAAGGTGGGCATGGCCACCACGGTGACAAGCCCTTTTTGCAACTGCGCCTCGTCGCGCAGCTGGGTGGTGATGTCGGCCAGCTCGGCGCTGATCCGTTGGGCCACTTCGGCCAGGGCCATGCCATCGCGCGTGGGCACCACACTGCGTGTGGTGCGGTGAAACAGCGGCACCCCCAGCATCCGTTCGAGCTGCTGGATCTGCACGCTGACTGCCGATGGCGACAGGTGCATGCGCAGCGCCGCTGAGCGAAAGCTTTTCTCTTCAGCAACGACCAAAAAGGTCAATACTTGGTTGAGGTTCAGGCGGCTGAGGACGCGGTACCAGTCCCTTTGTGTCATTGATCGGATTCAAGCATCAGTACTTCCAAAAAAAGCAATTGTGCGAGCACGGCCCGCGCACCTAGTATCACCTCTTCACTGTTGTCCCGCAGGGCTGCGGCCTCCTGCCGCAGGCGGGATTCAGTACTAAAAGACCTCATGGCCCTTGTTTCAGGAAACGAACTGTTTGGTCGGGCGCTGGCCCGCCAGGGTGTGGACACCATGTTCTACATCATGGGAGGGCCCATCAATGAGGCCTTGCTCGCCGCCATGGCCCATGGCGTGCGCGGTATCGATGTGCGCCACGAACAAGCAGCCGCCATGATGGCCCAGGCCTATGCGCGGGTGCGTTGCCGCCCTGGGGTGTGTCTCGGCGCGTCGGGACCCGGCACGGTCAACCTCACCACGGGGCTGGCCAATGCCCTGATCGACTGCGCACCCGTGGTGGCCTTTGGCGGTGCCAGCCCCATGTCGGCCTTCCAGACCGGCGCCTTCCAGGAGATCGACCAGCTGGCCCTGATGAAGCCGGTTACCAAGCACGCCGATCGTGTGCTGGATACGGCCCGCATTCCTGAATATGTGGATCGGGCGTTCCGCATCGCCATGTCCGGCAAGCCCGGGCCGGTCTACCTGGACTTGCCGGGCGACCTGCTGTATCAGCAGGTGGAGGAGGACAAGGTCTTCTGGCCGGAGCCAGCCGGCCAGATGCCGTTGGCGCGCACCCCGGCTGACGCGCAACGCATCCAAGAGGTCGTCGATGGCTTGGCCCGCGCCAAGAAGCCGGTCATCCTCAGTGGCAGCGGAGTGATCTGGTCCCAGGCTGCGCCCGCCTTGCGCGAGTTCGTGGAAAAGACCGGCATTCCCTTCTACACCACGCCGCAAGGGCGTGGCGTGATTCCAGAGGATCACCCCTGGTGCTTTGCGCAGGGGCGCTCGACGGCCTTCAAGGAGGCCGACTTTGTGCTCGTGGTCGGAACTCGGCTCAATTTTGTTTTCTCCCATGGCAAGCCGCCGCGCTTTTCCAGTCGGGCCTGCTTTGCCCGCATTGACATTGACCCCACGGAACTGCAGACCTGCCAGCGCACCAACCTGCCTTTAGTGGGTGATGCGGGCACCGTTCTCAGGCAACTGAGCCAGGCTGCACATGGGCGCATTGGGCTCGACCACTTCGCCGGCTGGCGCTCGCAGCTTGAGGCCATCGAGCAAGCCAAGGCTCCGGCTGCCGAGGCCAAGCTGGCCAGCGATGCCCACCCGATTCATCCGCTGCGCCTTTGCAAAGAAGTGCGCGATTTCATCCCCCAAAACGCCATTCTCTGCGTGGACGGGCAGGAAATTCTCAACTACGCGCGCCAGACCATCCCCAGTTACATGCCTGGCCACCGGCTCAATTCCGGCCCCTTTGGCACCATGGGCGTGGGCCTGCCCTTTGGCGTGGGCGCCAAGGCGGCCTGCCCCGAGTCTGATGTGGTGGTGTTGCACGGCGACGGATCCTTCGGGCTCAATGCCATGGAGTTGGACACCGCCGTGCGCCACAAGCTGCCGCTGTTGGTGATCATCAGTCTCAACGGAGGTTGGACAGCCGACCCCGACAAGGTCAAGCCCGGGCGCGACCTGGGCTACACGCGGTTCGACCTTATGGCGCAGGCCCTGGGCTGCCATGGTGAACTGGTAGAGCGAGCCGAGGACATTCAGGGCGCGCTACAACGGGCGGCGAAGGCCGTGGCGCAGGGGCAGGTGGCGCTGGTCAACGTTGTCACCGACTGGCGCGCCCGTGCGACCACCGCCAGCTTTACGAGTTTTTCCACCTGAACCGGCGCACCGCGCCTCACCTTTCTGGAGTTTGGCAATGACAAAGAAATGGCTTGCTACCCTGGTGTTTTTCCTGAGCTGGTGCGGCGCGCACCTGTCCCATGCGCAGAGCTGGCCAAGTTCTGCGGTCACGATGATCGTGGGTTTCGCGCCAGGCGGCAGCACCGACATTGCCGCCCGCGTGCTGGCCGAGCAGCTGGGCAAGAAACTCGGCCAGAACGTGGTGGTGGTCAACCGCCCTGGCGCTGCGGGGGTGGTGGGCGCCAATGCCGTGGCCATTGCCAAGCCTGACGGCCAGACCTTTTTGTTTGGCTCGGGCTCGCTGGCCTCGGCGCCCAGCCTCAACAAGTCCTTGCCCTTCGATGTGGCCAGCGATTTCTTGCCGGTCTCGCAGATCACCACGATTGCCAGCATCCTGGCGGTCCATCCTTCGGTGCCCGCGCGCACAGTCAAAGAATTCGTGGACCATGTCAAGGCCAACCCAGGCAAGCTCAACTACGGCTCGGCAGGGTCGGGCACGCTGCAGCATGTCTCGGGTGCCCTCTTCGAAAAAGCCATAGGCGGCAGCATGGTGCACATTCCCTATTCGGGTGGCGCACCGGCCAACACCGACCTGGTGGCCGGTCGCGTGCAGGCCGTGTTCGGCCCCATCGTGGAGCTGGCCCAGTTCCACAAGGCAGGCTCCATCCGTGTGCTGGGCGTGACCTCGGTCAAGCGCGCCGCCGCCATGCCCGATGTGCCCCCCATCGCTGAAGACGTTCCCGGCTACGCGATTGGCACCTGGCACGGCCTGTTCGCCCCCAAGGGCACGCCCGCTCCCATCGTCGAGCAGATGAGCCGGGCCATGGCCGCCGCGCTGGCCGAGCCTGCGGTGCGCTCTCGCCTGACCGACCTGGGCCTGGATCCGGTGGGCTCGACGCCGCCGGAGTTCAGCGCCTTTTTTCAGTCCGAGATCCTGCGCTGGCGTGAGCTGGTGAGGCTCTCCGGCGCCGTCCCGAATTAAAAGCCCCCAAGAGACCACAGCCATGAGCCCGCCTGCCCCCAGCACGTCTGCCTCCCCCTCGGCCCTGCAGGGCCTGCGCGTGATCGATCTCACTCAATTCGAAGCCGGAACCTCCTGCACCCAGTTGCTGGCCTGGTTTGGCGCCGAGGTGATCAAAATCGAGCCGCCTGTCAAGGGCGAGCAGGGCCGCTATTCAAGCACCGAACCCGGTCTGGATTCACATTACTTTCTGCAATTGAACGCCAACAAGAAGAGTGTGACCTTGAACCTCAAGTCCGAGTCGGGCAAAGCCCTGCTGCGCCGGCTGCTGGAGGTGGGCGACATCCTGGTTGAGAATTTCGCGCCTGGGGTGATGGAAAAGTTCGGCTTCGGTGTGGAGCAGGTGCGTCAGATCAATCCCCGCCTGGTGTATGCCCGCATCAAGGGCTTCGCGCCCGAGGGGCCGTATGCCAACTTTCTGGCCTTTGACCCCATCGCTCAGGCCGCCGGCGGTGCCCTGTCCATCACCGGAGAGCCAGATGGGCGGCCGCTCAAGCCCGGCCCGAATTTTGCCGATTCAGGGGCCGGCCTGCATTGCACCATTGGCATCCTCGCTGCCCTTAACCAGCGGCACAGCACCGGGCTCGGCCAGGTGGTGGAGGTGACCATGCAGGACTGCATGATCAACTTCATGCGCATTGCCTACGCCGCGCAGGCCATGTTTGACAGGGCCGTCGTGCGCACCGCCAATCAGAGCATCTTTGCCGGCACCTCGCCCAGCGAGGTCTACAAATGCAAGGGCGAGGGCCCCAACGACTACTGCTATATCTACACCACCCGGGCCGGCAACAAGCAGTGGGAGAGCGTGCTGAAGGTGATTGGCCGCGAGGACCTGCTGGGCGACGAGCGCTTTGCCAGCCCTTCGCTGCGTGCGCAGCATGCCCCGGTGATCGACGCCATGATCTCCGACTGGAGCCGCCACTTTGACAAGCGCGAAGTAATGCGCCTCATGGGCGATGCCATGGTGCCCGCCAGCGCGGTGTTTGACACCCTGGAGCTGTGGTCCGACCCTCACCTGCGCGAGCGGGGCACCTTTGTGAGCTTTGAGCATCCCAAGCGGGGCACGCTGACCATTCCAGGCAACATGATCAAGCTGTCTGACTCCCAAGTACCTGTCCAGTGCCCGCCGGAGCTGGGCCAGGCCAACGATGCCATTTATGGCGAGCTGCTGGGCCTGAGCCCGGCGCAGCTGGACGAGTTGCGGCAGGCCAAGGTGATCTGAGCCTGAGCAGGCCCAATTGACTGACCTTGAGCGCGCGCCTGCCGGCCCATCGCATCCTGCATTCGCTTGCGCGCTGGAATTTTGTGGGCAGCGGCCCCCTGGAGATCGAAGTCGAGGTGGTGGTGCTTGTCGGCCAGGAACTCAGCGGGAGCAGCCCGATCAGCCCGCAGCAGGTGGTCGCGGCGATCGCTTCGCTGCATCCGGCCCTGGAGGTGGTCTCCTCTCGCCTGCGCCAGCGGCAGTCTCTGCCTTCGCTCACGGCCTTGGCCGACCTGCAGGCCCATGGCGGCTGAGTGCTGGGGCCGCCCACCAGTGATTGGCAGTCGCTGGACCTGGCCCGCCTGGGCATGAGTTTGTTTGTTGATGGACATCAAGAGGCACAAACGGGCACCGGCGCAACCCAGGAGCGCATGTTGGTGGCGCTGAGCTGGCTGGCTGACCATGCGCGCGCACGGCAAGCCGCTGCGACCCGGCCAGGTCATCCTCACCGGCGCACGCATCCTGGCCACGCCCGTGCCCCGACCTGCGCAGCTGCGGGCCCAGGTGCATAGGTCGGCGTGCATCCCCTGGCCGGGCAGGGCAATGTCGGGCAGCACCTGCACGATCTCGCTGCGCACCATAGCCGCGCCCGCACCGCGTTTTGCGGCCAACTTCACCATGCTGTTCACCGAGCAGCCTCTTTTTGAGCGCTTTGAGCGGGCGACTGTGAGGCCGGGCAGCGCGGCATTGCCTGCATCCCCGGCCGTGAAGAAGAATTTCGCGCGGGCGTGGAAGAGGCCCTGAGCTATACCGCGGCTTGGGCCAGGGGGAACTCAGCTGCCAGGTGGGCAAGCTGCCTGCTGGCGCAGACCCGCAAGCCATGCTTCGCACCTTGGTGACCAACTTGCGCTTTACAGCCGACGCGCTTGCCCGCGTGGGCCTGCGCTTGCTCATCGCGCCCATCAACACCTTTGACATTCCGGGCTTTGCCTTCAGCCGCACCGAGCAGGCCCTGGACCTGTTGGACGAGGTGGGCGCGGGCCACACCTGGCTGGAGTACGACCTTCACCACGCCCAGCGCATGGAAGGCGAGATGGCGGCCACGCTCAGCCGCCATTTGCACCGCAGCGGCCATGTGCGGCTGGCCGACAACCCAGGCCGCCATGAACTGGGCAAGGGCGAGTTGAACAACCCTTTTTGTTCGCGAACCTGGACCGAATTGGGGACGCGGGCTGGGTGGGCTGCGAATGTAAGCACGCCACCACCCCAGAGAAGAGCTTGAGCTGCAAGGTGCGCTCAGGGCAAGCCTGTCGGCCCACCCGCTTGGCGCAGGCTGCGGGCGGCAAAGTCGGCGTACCAGGCCAGGCACTCCGGGTTGGCCATGGCGTCTTTGTTGAGCACTTTGTCGGCCGGCTGGCCCAGCAGCATTTTCTTGATGGGCAGCTCTTGTTTTTTGCCGCTCAAGGTGCGCGCAATGGCCGGGGCTTGCACGATCTCGTCGGGAATAAAGCGCGGTGACACCGCCACTCGAATGGCCTGCTTGATGCGCGCTTGCAGGCTGTCGTCGAGCTCCAAGCCGGGCCGCAGCACCACAAACAGCGGCATGTAACTGGGCCTGCCCAAAACCTCCAGGTCCACAATCAAAGAGTCCAGCACCTCGGGCAGCGCCTCAATGGCGGCGTACAGCTCGCTGGTGCCCATGCGGTGGCCATGGCGGTTGATGGTGGCGTCGCTGCGGCCATAAATGATGCCGCTGCCGCGTTCGGTGATCTTGAGCCAGTCGCCATGTCGCCAAACCCCGGGGTACATCTCAAAGTAAGAGCTGAGGTAGCGCTGCTTGCCCTCGTCGCCCCAAAAATACAGCGGCATGGACGGCAGCGGCCGGGTGCACACCAGTTCGCCCACCTCGTTGACGACGCTGCGGCCCTGCTCGTTCCAGGCCTCAACGGCGCAGCCCAGCATGCGGCACTGCATCTCGCCCGCCACCATGGGCAACTCGCGGTTGCTGCCTAAAAATGCGCCGGCCAAGTCGGTGCCGCCAGAAATATTGCACCACCACATGTCGGCCTGGCCCATGCGCTCGAACTGCTGGCTGGTCCACGCCTGCACCTCGGGCGCCAGCGGCGAGCCTGTGGTGCCCAAGGCGCGCACGCGCTTCAAAGAGGGCAGCGCGTTCAAGTCCACCCCGGCCTTCATGACGTTGGCATAAAAAGCCGCACCGGCGCCAAAAAAACTCACGCCCACCTCTGCCGCAAAGCGCCACAGGGTGGTCCAGTCGGGCGCGTCGCGGGGGCCGGCGGGGTTGCCGTCGTACAGGCAGCAGGTGCTGCCTGTGAGCAGCCCGGCCACCTGGGCGTTCCACATGATCCAGCCCGTGGAGCTGTACCAGTGGTAGCGCTCGCCCAGGCTGTTGGGCGCGTAGCTGGGCCCCAAGTCGCTGTGAAGCACCAGGTGCGCCAGGTACACCAGCACAATGCCGCCGTGGCCGTGCACCAGGGGCTTGGGCAGGCCGGTGGTGCCGCTGGAATACACAATCCACAACGGGTGCTCAAAGGCCAGCCACAGCGGCTCAAAGGCCTGGGTTTGCGCGTCGTCGCGGTCGCAAATGGCCTCCAGCCAAGCGTCGGCCGCCAGCGCGGTGCCGCCCAGGTTGCGCAGGCCAATGACATGCGTCACGCTGGGCAGGGCCGCGCGCATCTGCGCCACCACCTCGGCGCGGTCCATGTTCTTGTGGCCGTAGGTCACGCCGTCACAGGCGATCAGCACCTTGGGCGTGATTTGCTTGAACCGGTCGAGCACGGCGGGCGCACCCATGTCGGGTGCGCACACGCTCCACACCCCGCCCACGCTGGCCACGGCTAAAAAAGCCACCACGGCCGCCGGCACGTTGGGCAGGTAGGCGGCCACCCGGTCGCCTGGTTGCAGGCCCTGCGCTTGCAGGTGCAGCGCCAGCGCGGCCACCTGCTGGCGCAGCTGCGGCCAAGACAGCTCTTGGTGCTGGCCTTTTTCGTTGCGCGCAATCAAGGCCGGCTGGCCGGCCGCGTGGGCCGCATCCACGTGGCTGAACACCTGCCGGGCAAAGTTGCTTTGCGCGCCCTCAAACCAGCGGGCCTCGGGCATGGGCAGATCGCGCAGCACGCAGGCAATGGGGGTGGGCGAGTGCAGGCTAAAGTAGTCCCAGATGCTTTGCCAAAAGGCGGCCACATCGCTGACAGACCAGCGCCACAGCGCCTCAAAGCTGTCAAAGTCCAGCCCCCGCTCTTGACTCAGCCAGTCGCGGTAAAGCTGCATTTGAGGAAGGTGGGGCGGGCTGGTGTGGGGCGGTTTGCTGTGCATGGCGGCAGGTTAATGCCGGACTGTGACCTGGCCCTCAGGGTTTGCACGCATGTCCCATATTTTTGAATGCTTGTTCAATAGCCAACCATGGATACTCCCACGCGCATCAGCGGCACCAGCCCTAGGCGGGCCGTCGACCGCTCGGTGCGGCCAGACCGTCAGCACGCCATCTTGCTGGCCGCTGAAAAGCTGTTTGCGCAGCACGGCTACCGCGCCGTGTCCATCCGCCAAATTGCGCAAGAAGCTGGCGTGCCGCTGGCCTTGGTGAGCTACTACCACGGTCAAAAGCACGAGCTGTTCAAGGCCATTTTTGACCATTGGCGCCCCACTGTGGACGAGCGCCTGGCCCTGCTGGCCCAGGCCCGCCAAGGCACGCCTGGCGCCGACATGCTGGCCCGCGTGGTGCAAGCCCTGGTGCTGCCGGTGCTGCGCCTGCGCGCCAGCGTGGAGGGCGAGTACTACGCTCAGTTGGTGGCGCGCGAGCTGTTTTACCGCACGCCCGAGGCCGCCAGCGTGCTGGCCGAGCACTTTGACCCCATGGCCCATGCCTTCATTGACGGCATGCGCCTGGCCTGCCCGGGCAGCAGTCGGCCGCAAGCGGCCTGGGCCTACCAGTTCGCCATTGGCGCTTTGCTGCACCACATCAGCGACGAGCGGGTCGAGCGCCTGTCCAAGGGCAAAAACCGACCCGCCAGCCCAGCCGCCGCCGAGCTTTTGACCACCTTTATTTGCGCGGGCATGGCCGCTGTGCTGGTCCCTGCAGCTTCGCCGACCGCTCAAGTTTGACCAGCCTTCCCAACCCGCATCCACATTCATCCAAGGAGACACCACCATGAAACGACGCAATCTTTCTCACGCCCTCACTGTGCTGGCCGCGGGCCTGGCGCTGGGATCTGCCGCGCAAGCGCAGCAGGTCATCAAGCTGACTGCCGCCGCCGGCCACCCACCTGGCTTTTTATGGGTCAAGACCCTGGACGAGACCTTCATTCCCGAGGTGGACAAGCGCTTGGCCGCAGGCGGCAAATTCAAGGTGGAGTGGACCAAGGCCTTTGGCGGCACCTTGGTCAAGTTGGGCGGCGAGTCCAAAGGCATTGCCGATGGCGTGGCCGACCTGGGCATTGTCAGCACCGTGTTTGAGGCGGCCAAATTCCCGCTGCAAAACGTCTCCTACTACGCGCCCTTTGGCACCGAGAACGTGGATTTGATGTCGCGCACCGTGGCCGATCTGCAAAAAACCATTCCCGCCATGGCCGACGCCTGGACCAAAAGCAACTTGGTTTACTTGGGCGGCATGTCCCTGGACAGCTACCACATTTGGACCAAATTCCCGTTGACCCGGCTGGAGGACTTGAACGGTAAAAAAATCAGCGCGCCCGGCCCGTCTGCCAACTGGGTGCGCGGCACAGGCGCGGTGGCTGTCGCCGGCACGCTCAACACCTACTACGAGGACATCAAGTCCGGTGTGTCCGACGGTGCGCTGACCTTTGTCACCGGCGCCTGGGGTGCCAAGCTGCACGAGGTGGCGCCTTATGTGACGCGCGTCAATATTGGCTCGCAGTTTGCTGGCGGCATTGCCATCAACAAGCAGCGCTTTGACAAACTGCCACCCGAGGTGCAAACCGCCATCCGCGAGGCGGGCGACGCCTGGAATGCACAGTACGCCAGGGCCCAAGGCGCGGCCGCTGCTGCGCTCATGCAAAACCTGGCGCAAGCCGGTGCCAAGGTCACCGACCTGTCCGAGACCGAGCGCAAGCGCTGGGCCGATGCCTTGTCGCCCATGGGCAAAACCTGGGCTGCCGACGCACAAAGCAAAGGCCTGCCGGGCAATGAGGTGCTCACCGGATTCAACGCTGCCCTGGTCAAGGCCGGCGCCAAAATGCCGCGCGACTGGACCAAGTAATGACAACGCCCTCTGGTCTGCCCGTGGACTCTTACGGCCAGTCCTTGCCACTGGGCCTGGACAAGGTGTTTGGCGCCATGAATGCGCTAGGTACCTTGTGGATCTTGGCACTGATGGTGCTCATTAACCTGGACGTGACAGGCCGCAACCTGTTTGCCGCGCCTGTGCGCGGCGTCACTGAAATGGTGTCGATTTCCATCGTGGGTATTGTGTTTTTGCAACTGGCTGACACCTTGCGCACGGGGCGTTTTACCCGCGCCGACGTGCTGCTCGACAAGCTCAAGCGCCAGTCGCCTGTGCTGTGTGACGCGCTGCAGGCGCTGTTTCATTCGGTGGGCCTGGTGCTCATGGTGGTGATCTTGCTGGCCAGCTGGGCGCCCCTGGCCGAGGCGGTGCGCATACGCGAGTACGTGGGCGCGGTGGGAGACTTTCAGCTGCCTGTTTGGCCTGTGCGTTTGATCACCTTGCTGGGCTTGTTGGCCACCGCCGTGTGCTTTTTGCTGCTGGCCTGGCTCGATCTGCGCCGCTTGTTCCAACGCAGGAGCGCCTCATGAGTGCGGTGGCCATTGCGCTGAGCTCGCTGGTGCTCATGCTGGTGCTCATTTACGCGGGCCTGCATGTGGCCATCACCTTGGGCTTGCTCAGCTTCATTGGCGTGTGGCTCATTCGGGGCGACGCCGGCGTGGCCGCCAACCTCATGGCGCAGGCGGTGAGCGACTCGATTGCCAGCCACATCTTTGGCGTGGTGCCCTTGTTTGTGTTGACTGGCTTTTTGGTCGCGCGGGCAGACGTGGGCAAAGACGCTTTTGAGGTGGCCAACCAGGCTTTCAGGCGCATACGCGGCGGCTTGGGCGTGGCCACCGTGGCGGCCAACGCTGTGTTTGCGGCCATCACTGGCATTTCTATTGCCTCGGCGGCTGTGTTCAGCCGCGTGGCCGTGCCGCAAATGCTGCGCTTTGGCTACCAGCCCAAGTTTGCGGTGGGTGTGGTGGCTGGTTCGTCGGTGCTGGGCATGCTGATACCGCCCAGTTTGCTGATGATTCTGTACGGCTTTTTGTCCGAGCAGTCGGTGGGCGCCTTGTTCACGGCGGGCATCGTGCCGGGTTTGATTCTGGCCTTGGCTTTTTCACTGACCATTTTGGGCATGGCGACCTTTCGCCCGCACATGGTCTACCTCAACGGCCAGGTCCAGCCCGTGGATGACACCGACTTGATGTCTGTGCCCCGCATGCTGTGGCTGATGTGGCCCATCGTGGCCTTGATTGGGCTGGTGCTGGGTGGCATTTACGCGGGCTTTTTCACCGCCACTGAGGCGGGCGCGGTGGGCGCCTTGCTGGCGCTGCTCATTGCCATCGGCAGACGCAAGCTCAGCTGGCGCGGCTTTTGGGAGGTGCTCATAGAGACCGGCCACGTCACCGTGGCGGTGAGCTTTTTGATCATTTGCGCCAACATCTACACCCGCATGCTGGCCATGAGCGGCACGCCCCAGGCCTTGGTGTCGTGGATGGCTGCCGCTGGCCTGGGCGTGGCGGCGTTCTTGCTGGTTTATGTGCTGCTGATCTTGCTGTTGGGCACCATCATTGATTCGAGCTCCATCATGTTGATTGTGCTGCCGCTCATGCTGCCCATTGCCCAGCAGTTCGAACTCAACCTCATTTGGTTTGGCGTCATCACCGTGGTGGCCGTGGAGGTGGGCTTGCTCACACCCCCCTTTGGGCTGAGTGTCTACGTCATCAAGAGCACGCTGGGCAACTCGGTCGACATTTCGCTGGGCGATATTTTTCGAGGTACCGCCCCTTTCACACTGACCATGTTGGCCGTGCTGGCCCTGTTGGTCGCCTTCCCATCTCTTAGCCTGGTGTTGCTGCCATGAATGCGCCCAACCCCCTTGATGGATTTAGCGTGGAGCGTTCGCAGATTCGCTACATCGGCCAAGACCTGCAGCGCCCCGAATGCATCTTGGCCGAGCGCGACGGCACCTTGTGGGCCGCCGATGCGCGTGGCGGCGTCATGCGCATTGCCGCCGACGGCACGCAGCAGTTCATTGGCCAGCAGGCCGATGCGCGCTTTGCCCAAGCTGCTGCCGAGGGCAGCGAGGACTTTGAGGCCAAGTTCACCCAAGGCACGCTCCCCAACGGACTGGCCTTTGCGCGCAACGGCGACATTTTGATTTCCAACTTTGGCACCGACTTGCTCGAAGTCATGACCCGCCAGGGCCACACCCGCACCTTGTTTGACCGCATAGACGGCCAAGCCATAGGCAAGGTCAACTTTGTGCTGCGAGACTCGCGCGACCGCATCTGGATCACCGTGTCCACCCGCGTCAATCCCTGGACTCAGGCAGCCTGCATTCGCGTGCGCGATGGCTATATTGCCGTGCTCGACGAGCACGGCCTGCGCGTGGTGGCCGAGGGCTTTCACTTCACCAACGAGGTGCGGCTGGACGCCCGCGAGGAGTGGCTCTACATTGCCGAGACCACCGGCCCGCACATCACCCGCATGCGCTTGCAAGAGTCGGCCAGTGGCGTCTCGCTCACCGGCCGCGAGGTCTTTGGCCCCTCGCATCTGGGCGGCTTTCCCGATGGCATTGCCTTTGACGCGCACGGCAACCTGTGGTGCACCCTGGTGATGATCGATCAGCTGATTGCCCTGACCCCGCAAGGCGACAAGCACTTGTTGCTCGACGACAGCGACCCGGTGACCCGCGAAAACTTTTTGCGCCGCGCGGCCGAGCAAACCCTGAGCCCCGAAGACATGCAGCACACCCACGGCAGCATTGCCCCCTGGATGGCCAGCATCACCTTTGGTGGCGCAGACCTGCGTACCGTTTATGTGGGCAGCTTGCTGGGCCACCGCATTCCTTATTTCCGCTCACCGGTGGCAGGCCTGCCCATGGTTCACTGGTAAGCATTTTTTAACTGATTCATTGGAGAAGCCTATGCCACGCACCTTTGTGGATTTGTCCATTTACCTTGAAAACGACGTGCTCTCCGATCCGCCGGCTTTTGTGCCCAAGATCGAGTACCTCACGCACGAAACGACTGCCCCGCAAATTGCGCAGTTTTTCCCCGGCTTGCAAAAAGGCGACCTGCCCGACGGCGAAGGCTGGGCCGTGGAATTTGTGCAGCTGTGCACGCACAACGGCACGCACCTGGACGCGCCCTACCACTTTCACAGCACCATGAACAAGGCACTTGGCGAGAAAGAGCGTGCCATTGCCATTGACGAGGTGCCGCTGGAGTGGTGCTTTCAGCCCGGCGTGAAGCTGGACTTTCGCCACTGCGAAGACGGCCATGTGGTGACTGCCGCCGAGGTCGAGGCCGAGCTGGGGCGCATTGGCCACACGCTCTCGCCCTTGGAAATTGTGGTGGTCAACACCCGCGCAGGCTCGCGCTACGGCCACAGCGACTACGTGGCCTCGGGCTGCGGCATGGGTTACGAGGCCACCATGTACCTGCTTGAGCGCGGGGTGCGCCTGACCGGCACAGACGCCTGGAGCTGGGACGCGCCCTTTGTGCACACGGCGCAAAAATACGGCGCCACGCAAGACGCCTCGCTCATTTGGGAAGGCCACAAGGCCGGCCGCGACATTGGCTACTGCCACCTGGAAAAACTCCACAACTTAGAAGCACTGCCGCCCACCGGCTTTTACATCTCGTGCTTTCCGCACAAGATACGCGGTGCCTCCGCCGGCTGGACCCGCGCCGTGGCGATTTTTGATGACGCCTTGATGGCCAGCAAAGCATGAGCCCCGCCGTTCAATTGGACTTCACGCACGCACCCGAGGCGCGCACCTGGGTGGCCTCGGCCCAGGCGCCGGGCAGCGACTTTCCCCTGCAAAACCTGCCGCATGGCGTGTTTGCGCGCCTCACAGGCGCGGGCCTTGAGCCCGCACGCGGCGGTGTGGCCATTGGCGATGAGGTGCTGGACCTGGCGCAGCTGGCCGCGCTCGGCCTGCTCGATGGCTTGGCCCAAGAGGCCTGCGTGGCCGCCTCGCAGTCCACGCTCAATGGCCTCATGGCCATGGGCCAGCCGGCCTGGCGGGCGCTGCGCCACGGCCTGCATCGCCTGCTCTGTGATGACGCCGACCTTTTGGTACAGCGCTCGCTCAGTGCTTGCCTGCTGCCGCAGCGCGAGGTGCAGATGCGGCTGCCTGTGGAGGTGCGCAACTACACCGACTTTTACACCTCGGTCCACCACGCGCAAAACGTGGGGCGCGTGATTCGCCCTGACGACCCGCTCACGCCCAACTTCAAGTGGCTGCCGCTGGCCTACCACGGCCGCGCCTCCAGTGTGGTGGTCAGCGGCACGCCTTTCAAGCGCCCGCGCGGCCAAGCCATGGCGCCTGGCGCGCAAGCGCCTGTCTACGGTGCCTGTAAACGCCTGGACTTTGAGCTGGAAATGGGCTTTTTTGTGGGGCCGGGCAATGCCATGGGCGAGCCTGTGGCGCTGGGGCAGGTGCGCTCGCATGTGTTTGGCATGTGTTTGCTCAACGACTGGTCGGCCCGCGACCACCAGTTTTGGGAAATGGCGCCCTTGGGCCCGTTTTTGGGCAAGAATTTTTGCACCAGCATCTCACCCTGGGTGGTCACTATGGAGGCGCTGGTGCCCTACCGCCTGCCCTTTGAGCGCCCCGCGGGCGACCCGCAGCCGCTGTCCTACCTGGACGACCCGGCAGACCGGGCTGAGGGCAGCTTGGACATTGAGCTGGAGGTGCTGCTGCAAAGCGCGCGCCACCGCGAGCGCCAGCTGGCGGGCGACGTGATCACCGCCACCAACTTTCGCCACCAGTACTGGACCATTGGGCAAATGCTGACCCAGCACACGGTGGGCGGCTGCAACCTGCAAAGCGGCGATTTGCTGGGCACCGGCACCATCTCTGGCCCCACGGCCGGCGAGGCCGGCGCCCTGGTGGAGCTCAGCCGGGGCGGCAGCCAGGATGTGCCGCTGCCCTCCAGCGGCGAAGTGCGGCGCTTTTTAGAAGACGGCGACCGTGTGGTCTTGCGCGCTTGGTGCGCCAAGCCGGGCGCGGCGCGCATAGGCTTTGGGGTTTGCAGTGGTGAGGTGCTGCCGGCGCTGCCGGGATGAATGTAGATGCGCCGCCCGAGCGGCTGCGCCTCAGACCGCAAGCGCCTCAATGCCCTTTTTCTCGATGATTTGAAGCAGCTTGGCTGCGGCACCAGCAGGGAGTTTCCCCGAGGCGGGAGACTCCCACTTCTGTACCGTCGATGTGCTCACATTGAGCAAGCCTGCAAACACGGCTTGGCTCATCTTCGCCTTCTTGATGCGTATCTGTGCGACACGCTCAGGCGTATAGGCCGGGGGCGTTGAAGACAGCGCCTTGATGCGGCCCAGGTCGTGTGCGGTCAGCAGCTCGTGCTTGTTCAGCAGCGCAGCCATCTCGACCAACTCTGTGGAGACGCGATCAGTTTTTTTGGCAGTCATGGCAAATTTCTTTCAACACACCATCTTGAATCAATGAAGCCAACTTTTCGGCACTGGCCATTTGCAAAGCCTGAGCAATAAGTTGAGCTTGAGCGATGTTCGCTTCTGAAAAGTCGGTGCCGGGATCGCTCTTTTGCCGACCGGCAATGTAAAAGAGGCCGGCCGGCCCCTCCTTGGCCACCAAGCTGCGTGTCGCACCGCTCTTGCCTTGCCCCGGCACGGCAATTCGCTTTTTGCACAAGCCCGCTCCCAGGTCGGCTTCGTATTGGCCGAGTTGAATTTCTTGCGCAGCGGCGCACAGCTGCTCGTCGGACAGGATCTTTTTTGCCCAACGGGCAAAGGTTTTGAGCTTGAACACGCGCTTGTTTACGGGCCTCGACTATAGCACCAGGTGCAATGGCCGACAACGGATTAATGGGCGTGGTGCCAGCAGCCCCTAGCGTCTACGCGCATGGACAGACGCTGGCCCAAGGCTCAATAGCGCGGCGGCTGCGACAGCTCGTCAAACAACTCGCGGTACAGCCGCCAGCGGTTGGCGGTGATGCGGCTGGGCCGGTCTTGCACCTGCGCCTCGGTGATCACGCCGCAGCCCGGCTCATGCAGGTGAGTGCAGTTGTGAAAGCGGCAGGCCTGCGCATGGGCGCGCACATCGGGCATGAGTTGGGCCAGTTGCATGGGCGGGATGTGGTGCAGGCCAAATTCTTGAAAGCCGGGCGAGTCAATCAAGGCGCTTTGGCGCGACTCGTCCAGCCAGTACAGCGTGGTGCTGGTGGTGGTGTGCTTGCCCGAGTTGAGGGCTTGTGAAATCTCGGCCGTGAGCACCCGCGCGCTGGGCACCAGGCTGTTGACCAAGCTGCTCTTGCCCGCCCCCGAGGGGCCGAGCACCAGCGTGGTTTTGCCTTGCAGGCACTCGGGCAAGTCGGCCAGGGCTGGGTGGCTTGGATCGCCCTCGGCTTCGTTGGGTTTGACAGCCAGCGCCAGCACCTCGTAGCCCATGTCGCGGTAGTTGCCCAAGCGCGCCCAGGCCCGCTCAAAGGGCACAGTGAGGTCGCGCTTATTTAATGCAATCAGGGGCTTGATGCGCTCGGCCTCGGCTGCCACCAGTGCGCGCGTGAGCTGGCTTTCAGAAAACTCAGGCTCAGCCGCAATCAATATGAGCACCTGGTCCAAATTGGCCGCAAAGGACTTGGTGCGCAACTCGTCTTGGCGGTAAAACAGGTTGCGCCTGTCGGTGACGCGCTCTATGGTGCCCTCGTCTTCCGAGGGCAGCCACTGCACGCGGTCGCCCACCACAGCCTGGTTTTTCTTGCCGCGCGGGTGGCACAGGCGGCGCTCACCGTCGGGGGATTCCACCAGCACATGGCGGCCAAAGCTGGCGATCACCAAGCCGTCCCGACGCAAATCTGGGCCGGCTGCCAGTTGCGGCCCAAGGCTTTTGGAGCGGCCTTTCAATCGAGCAAGGCGTCGACCTTGGCGGCGCAAAAAAAGTCACTCACCGAGATGCCTTGCACATCGTGCGTGTTGAACCGCACCGTGCATTTCGCGTAACTCACCTTGAGGTCGGGGTGGTGGTCTTCGATGTTGGCCATGTGCGCCACGGCATTGACAAAGCTCATGGTGGCGTGGAAATTGGCAAAGCTGAAGGTTTTCTCCAGCGCGCCGTCGATCAGGCGCCAGCCTTGGGGCCGCTCGCCGTTGAGCGCTGTCAGCTGCGTGACCAACTCGGTGGGGCCGAGGGCACGGCGGTGTTGGTGAACAGTGCGTGTCATGCGGCGCCTTGCAAGCGGGCCAGCCGTTCAGAGGCCGGGGGGTGCGAATAATAAAAGCGCGCGTACACCGGGTCTGGCGTCAAGGTGCTGGCGTTGTCTTTGTAGAGCTTGAGCAGGGCGCTGGAGAGGTCTTGCCCGCTGGCCTGCTGGCAGGCATAAGCGTCGGCCTGGAACTCGTGCTTGCGCGACAGCCGCGCCGACAGCGGCGAGACAAAGTAGCTGAACACGGGCACGGCCATCAAAAACAAGAGCAAGGCCAGCGCATCGTTGGGCGCGGCCAGCTGCGGCCGCACGCCCAGGCCGGTGTAAAACCACAGCTGTTGCGACAGCCAGCCCAGCAGCGCAAACCCCCCTAAGCTGACTGCAAACATCATGACGATGCGCTGAATGATGTGCTTGTGCTTGAAGTGGCCCAGCTCGTGGGCCAGCACGGCGTCCACCTCGCCCGGGTTCAATTGCTTGAGCAGGGTGTCGTAAAACACCACGCGCTTGGCCGCGCCAAAACCAGTGAAGTAGGCGTTCGCATGGGCCGAGCGGCGGCTGCCGTCCATCACAAACAGTCCCTTGGCTGCAAAGCCGCATCGCTGCATCAGCGCCGTGACGCGCTCGCGCAGGGCTTCGTCGTCGAGTGGTTTGAATTTGTTGAACATAGGCGCGATCACGGTGGGGTAGAGCACCAGCACCAAGAGGTTAAAGCCCATCCACACCGCCCAGGCCCACAACCACCACAGCGCGCCGGCCGCGCCCATGAGCCACACAATGAGCGCGGCAATCGGCAGCCCAATGACCGCGGCCAGCACCAGGCCTTTGGCCAAGTCGGCGGCCCACAGGCCGGGGGTGATTTTGTTAAAGCCAAAGCGCTCTTCCAGCCCAAAGGTGGCGTAGAGGCTCAGCGGCAGGTCGATCAAGCCGCCAATCAGGGCAAATGCGGCCAGCAGGGCCAACTGAGCCCACAAGGGGTTGTTGGCCGCCCAGCTGGCGCTTTGAATCAGCTGGTTGAGCGCATCAAGCCCGCCCAGCAAGGTCCAGCCCAGCAGCACGGCCGTGCCCAGCGCCAGCTCGAGCATGCCCAGTTTGGACTTGGCCAGGGTGTAGTCGGCCGCTTTTTGGTGGGCTTGCAGCGTCACCGTGCTGGCAAACGCAGCAGGAACTTGGGCCCGGTGCTGGGCCACATGTTTGACTTGGCGCGCGCTCAGGTAGAGCTTGGCCAACACGCCCAGCAACAAGGCGGCGCAGAACAAGAGGGTGAAAGCAAAGGTGAGGTCTTGCATGCGAGGCAGTTTAGGTGATCGGTCAAAATCAGCCCATGCCCGACACACAAGCCCCCCCCACCGTCCTTGCCAAATCCGACCAAAACCTGGTGTGGCTCGATTGCGAAATGACCGGCCTGGACCCCGACAAAGAACGCCTGATTGAAATTGCCATTGTCATCACCGGCCCGCATCTCACGCCCCGCATTGAAGGCCCGGTGCTGGTCATCCACCAAAGCGATGCCCTCTTGGTCGCCATGGACGCCTGGAACAAAGGCACACACGGCCGCAGCGGCCTGATTGACAAGGTCAAGGCCAGCACAGTCAGCGAGGCCGAGGCCGAAAAGCTCATTCTTGAGTTCATCACCCGCTACGTGCCCAAAGGCGCCTCGCCCCTGTGCGGCAACACCATCAGCCAGGACAGGCGGTTTTTGGTCAAGTACATGCCCAAGCTGGAGGCTTATTTGCATTACCGCAACCTGGACGTGAGCACGCTCAAAGAGCTGGCCAAACGCTGGCGGCCCGATGTGTACAGCGGCTTTCGCAAAGCCCAAAAACACACGGCGCTGGCCGATGTGCACGAGTCGATTGACGAGCTGATCCACTACCGCACGCATTTTTTGCGTGACAAGCCGGCCGCTCCCCTGTAGGAGCCGGCCTGCCGGCGAATCGTCGCGTGAGGTGCTTTTCCAGCGCTCACCACCTGCATCTTGTCTGATGCAGCCTCACTCGTCCGCTGACGCACTCCAGCGTCGGTCCCAGGCTTTGCTCAAATCGCGGCGGTCGCGTTTGGTGGGGCGGCCGTGGGCCATGCTGTCGGCGGGCTCGGGGTGCAGGCGCTGCATTTCTTGCAACTGGGCCCGCAACGCCAGGCTCTCATGCGTTTCTTCGTAGAGCTGCTGGGCCACCGGAGCCGAGCCGCGCTGCATGGACAAGCCCCGCACTACAACCGTGCGCGGCATGCGAGCCTGTTGCAACTTGACCCTGTCTCCCGCCTTCACGTCATGGGCGGGTTTGACGTTCTGGCCATTGATCTGCACCCGGCCTTTGTCCAGTTCCTCAGTGGCCAGCGACCGAGTTTTGAAAAATCGGGCGGCCCAAAGCCACTTGTCTATGCGCATTTTGTCCATGACGCTGATTATTCGGAGGACTTCAAGGGGGCGTGCAAGTGAACAGAAACAGCCACGGTCAGCGCTCGGCCCCCATGTCCCGCGCGGCTTGGCGGCTGTGTGTCAAGGCGGCGGCGTCTAGCGCGGCCCGCGTGTCCCAGCCGGCCATGTGCTGCTCACACACATCGGCCAGCGCATCCACCCAAGCCGGTTGGTCGTTCAGGCAGGGGATGTAGTGGAACTGCTCGCCACCGGCGTGCATGAAAGCTTCCCGGGCTTCGTCGCTGATTTCTTCCAGCGTCTCCAGGCAGTCAGAGGTAAAACCCGGGCACATCACGTCCACCCGCTTGGTGCCCGCCTGGGCCATGGCTATAAGCGTGGGCTCGGTGTAGGGTTCTAGCCACTTGGCCTTGCCAAAGCGCGACTGAAAGGTGACGGTGTATTGGTCTTTGGTCAGCTCCAAGGCCTGGGCCACCAAACGGCCTGTTTTATGGCACTCGCAGTGGTAGGGGTCGCCCAAGGCCAGAGTGCGCGCAGGCACGCCGTGAAAGCTCATCACCAACTGGTCGGGCCGGCCGTGGGTTTGCCAATGCGCGCGAACGCTACCCGCCAACGCAGCAATGTAGCCCGCTTGGTCGTGGTAATGGTTGACAAAACGGAACTCTGGCAGGCGCCTGGCCTTTTGTGCCCAGGCGTAGACCGCATCGAACACGCTGGCCGTGGTGGTGCCGCTGTAATGGGGGTAAGCGGGCACCACCAACACACGTTCCACGCCTTGGGCCTTGAGCTCTTCAATTTGCGAGGCCACCGAGGGATTGCCGTAGCGCATGGCGTAACGCACCTGCACATGGTGGCCGCGCTGCTGAAGCACCTGACCCAGCAGCTTGGCTTGGGCTTCGGTCCAGACTTTCAAGGGCGAGCCTTGCTCGGTCCAGATGCTGGCGTACTTGGCGGCTGATTTTTTGGGCCGCACCCGCAAAATGATGCCGTGCAGGATCAGCATCCAAATGGGCTTGGGAATTTCCACCACGCGGTGGTCGCTTAAAAATTCGGCCAGGTAGCGCCTCAGGGCAGGGGCCGTGGGCGCGTCTGGGGTACCTAAATTGCAGTACAACACCGCAGTGCGTGCGCCATGGGCGGGCGCAGTTCCGTGGGTGTAAGTGGGTTCGGTCGAAAACGGCATGGTGCGTTATTCTCCCGCACCATGCTTGACCGAACCAAAGTCCGGGCCATTTCTTTGGACCTGGACGACACCCTCTGGCCCATTTGGCCCACCATTGCCCGTGCTGAAACCGCCTTGCAAGGCTGGCTGAGCGCCCGCGCGCCCGCCACTGCGGCCCTGATGACCGACCCTGCGGTGCGCCACGCGCTGCGCGAGCAGGCGCAGCTCTTGCACCCGGCCATCAGCCACCAGCTCAGCGCCCTGCGCACTGAAATGATCCGCCTGGCCCTGGCCCGCTGCGCCGAAGACCTGGCCCTGGCCGAGCCGGCCCACGAGGTGTTTTATGAGGCCCGCCTGCAGGTGGACTTGTTCGACGACGCCTTGCCCGCCCTCACGGCCTTGGCCGCCCGCTACCCGCTGGTGGCCTTGTCCAACGGCAATGCCGACGTGAACCGCATGGGGCTGGGCCATTTTTTCAGCGCCAGCCTGAGCGCCGAGCGCCTGGGTTTTGGCAAGCCCGATGCGCGCATTTTTGAGGCGGCCGCCGTGGCCGTGGGCGTGCAGGCCCACGAGGTGCTGCACATCGGCGATGACGCCGCGCTCGACGTGCTGGGCGCGCTGGCCTCTGGCATGCAGACCGTGTGGGTCAACCGCGAAGACCACCTCTGGACCCACGATGCCAGGCCTCACGAGACAGTGACCCGCCTGGACGAATTGCCCCCTTTGTTGTTTGACCTTGGCTGAACCCCCTGAAGGAGACTTGAATGAGCTTGAAGATTTACGGCATAGCTGCCTCCCGCGCTGGGCGGCCCCTGTGGGTGGCCCATGAGCTGGGACTGACTTACGAGCACATTCCCACGCCCTATGCGGGCGGTGCCACGCGCACGCCGGACTTTCTCAAGCTCAACCCCAACGGTCACATTCCGGTGGTGGACGACCACGGCGTCATCGTCTGGGAGTCCATGGCCTGCGCGCTTTACCTGGCGCAGCGCTACCCGCAGCCAGGCGGCGGCAGCTTAGCAGGCAACACCCCGGCGGAGCAGGCCGATGTGTTGCGCTGGACCTTTTGGGCCGTGACCGAATGCGAAAAAGACGCGCTCGCGGTGCTCATGCACACGGCCGTGATGCCCGAAGACAGGCGCAAGCCCGAACTCGCCCAAGAAGCCGGCGCCCGCCTGCAGGTGCCGCTGGCGGTGCTGGAGCAGCATTTGGCTGGAGACAGACCATACCTCGCGGGCGAGCGCTTCACGGTGGCCGATGTGTGCGTGGCCAGCGTGCTAGGCTGGCTCCAGCCCGTGCCCGCCTTGCTGGCCGACAAGCCTCTGGTGGCCGCATGGCTAAAGCGCTGCTTGTCGCGCGAGGCACACAAGCAGGCGAGGGCGCTGGGCCGCAAGGCTTGAGGTCTTGTCTTTCAAGTGACCCCGATTTACTCCCTCCCCCTCTGGGGGAGGGCTGGGGT
>Ga0209550_10001191_pt1 | contig 25097 bp, 24 predicted proteins | sample LauGreSuBDMM15SN_2_FD_187567 | JGI IMG/M metagenome (GOLD analysis project Ga0209550, IMG submission 187567) | Freshwater lake microbial communities from Lake Michigan, USA - Su13.BD.MM15.SN (SPAdes) (version 5) | ecosystem: Environmental > Aquatic > Freshwater > Lake | place: Lake Michigan... | reverse complement strand
GTAGGAGATCGCATTGGCGTTGGTGTCTTTGTTGACTCATGCCGCAAATGTCCATCATGCCTTAAGGGTCTGCAGCAATATTGCATTGAAGGAATGACCGGCACATATAACCAACTCGAACGCGATGGAAAAACTCCTGCGATGGGCGGCTATTCCAACATCATGGTGATCAATGAAGATTACGCAGTTTCGATTCCTGAAAATTTATCATTAGATGGTGTCGCACCACTTCTGTGTGCAGGCATCACCCTCTATTCACCGATCAAGCATTGGAAAGCTGGACCTGGCAAGAAAGTTGCTGTCATGGGCCTAGGCGGCCTTGGGCATATGGGTGTGAAGTTTGCCGCTGCCATGGGCGCAGAAGTAACTGTCTTCTCACATTCCCCTGCAAAAGAGAGTGATGCTAAAGCGATGGGAGCGCATCATTTCGTCTCCACAAAAAACCCTGACTTCAAAAATGATCTGATCAAACACTTTGATCTAATCTTAAATACCGTGAGTGCGGAACTGAACATCAATGATTATTTAGAGATGTTAAATGTTGATGGAACCCTTGTTGTGATTGGGCTTCCCGGAAAGCCTTATGCAGTTGAAGTCGGGTCTTTACTTCCGGCACGCAGATCCCTGTCTGGATCTATGATTGGTGGCATTGCTGAGATGCAAGAAATGCTTAATTTCTGTGGAAAACACAACATCGTCAGCGACGTCGAGGTCATCAAGGCCGATTACATAAACCAGGCATACGATCGCACCGTAGCGAGTGATGTTAAGTATCGCTTTGTAATAGATGCAACTACTATCTAAAGTTTTATTGGAAAGAGTGCAGTAAGGCGACAAAGAGCGGTGCTATAAAGAGCGCGGGTAACAGGTTACCTACGGCAATATCTTTGATTTTCAATAACCGCAGACCAATGCAGACCAACATGAGGCCACCTGTAATTGTCATGGCATCAATCTGGTAGCCACTTAATACATTGCCTAGCCCTAATCCAATGAGCGTCCAGACACCTTGATAAATACCCACTGGAATTGCCGCCGCGGCGACGCCCCAACCAAGACTTGCAGCGAATGCCATGGCTGCAAAAAAGTCGAGGCTAGATTTTAGAAGCAATTGATCGACACCAGTTGACATGCCATCGCTGATTGATCCCAAGATCGCAAGTGGTCCAATCACAAATAACAGAGAAGCCGCAACGAAACCTTCTACAAATGTGCCCTCTTCGTGGGCACCAAATTTCTTTCGCAATGTTTCACCAATGGATTCCAACTTGGACTCCAAATTAAGTGCCGATCCAATTAGCCCACCGATAAGTAAGGAGCCTAAAATCGCTAAAAGTGTCCACCCCTTTGGCAGAGCACCTATATATCGAGATCCCCACATCGGAGCTAAAGCGCTGACTGCTCCCAATATTGTTATGAGCCCAAGAACTTCAGTAATCAAGGTGCGGGTGCGCAGAAGCATGCGCGCCCCAACTAATACTCCGAGCGACGCTCCCCCAATTATGGCTACGATATTTACTGCTGTACCAAAGCCAACAAACATAGGTCGAAGAATAGACGATCTTTAGAGTTGCAGTGGCTATAAACTCCCACAATGCATCTGCCGACTAGCTTAAAAGAGATTATTCGCCACTTAAAACCTCATAAGACTGTTCCACACACTCCTTGGCGCGCGAGCCATCGCTGGGATCTCTCATTTGGTCGGGTTTTAATTTTATTCTTTGGGCTCACTATCTTTGGTATTGGAGATGCATTTGTAGTGCAATCGAACATTGGCAATGCTCCCTGGACCGTTTTCGCGCAGGGTTTAAGTTTAAAAACTGGAGTAACTCTGGGCTGGGCAACTTTCATTACTGGCTGCGCCGTTCTCTTACTCTGGATCCCCCTGAAGGAGAGACCAGGATTTGGAACACTTGCCAATATTGCAATAATTTCTGCTGCTATCCAATTCGGAGTGGATCATCTACCTTTACAAACAACTCTTCTGGGTGGAGTCGCTTCAGCGCTATTTGGAATCGCGCTAGTTGGAGCGGGATCTTCTTTGTACATAACCTGCGGTTTGGGACCAGGCCCTCGCGATGGAGCAATGACCGGGCTCCATCAAAGAACTGGTATTCGCGTAGGGCGTGTGCGAATGGGCATCGAGATCACTGTACTGATCGTGGGTGCTCTACTCGGCGGAAAAATCGGGCTTGGTACCGCCTTTTTCGCGCTTCTAATTGGTCAAGCGGTTGCGATTTCCTTCGGAGTTGTAGCGCGCCTTACCTCAAAGTAACTCGCAACTCCGTTTAGATAAAGGTATTCCCTCGGTCTGTGAGCCGTCATTTCACACGGGGTCGCAACCACCCCCGATAACAAAATTAGGAAAGGCATGTCATGCTCGATAGTTATTTCAAAATATCGCAACGTGGCTCCACAGTAGCCAGAGAAGTTCGCGGCGGAATCGTCACCTTCTTCACTATGGCCTACATCGTGGCGCTTAATCCATTAATCATCGGCCTCTCAAAAGATGCTGATGGAAAATACATTGGCGGAGGAGATGCTCCGAATCTTGCACTCGTGGCGGCGATGACCGCTCTAATGGCAGGTGTATTAACTATCCTCATGGGAGTAATTGGTAAATATCCCCTAGCTATTGCAACTGGGTTAGGTCTAAACACCTTTGTGGCGGTAGGTATCGCATCACAAATGACTTGGGCCGATGCCATGGGACTAATTGTCCTTGAAGGAATAATCATCACGATTCTCGTTCTCACTGGATTTAGAACAGCTGTATTTAAGGCCGTTCCTGCACAATTAAAAATTGCAATCTCAGTGGGCATTGGGCTATTCATCGCGCTCATCGGCTTAGTAGACGCTGGATTCGTTCGCCGCACAGGCACCGGTCCAGTACCAGTAACTCTTGGAGATGGCGGAACTCTGGTTGGCTGGCCAATCGTTATCTTTGCTCTTGGCCTATTCCTTACTATCGGCTTGATCGTAAAAAAGGTTAAGGGAGCGATACTCATTGGAATTATCATCGCAACTGCCGCCGCAGTAGCGATTGAATCATCGCTCAAGATTGGTCCACTCTTTAATGGTGCAACAGGAGAAGTAAATCCAAAGGGCTGGAACTTGAATGTTCCAGCAATGCCAGAGAAAATCGTAGCTACCCCAGATTTCTCTCTCTTTGGACAATTTAATCTCTTCGGTTCACTTGATCGAGTGCCGCTGATTACAGTCATTCTTCTGGTTTTCACCCTGCTGCTATCGGATTTCTTTGACACAGTTGGAACAGTTACTGCAATTGGGCACGAGTCAGGTCTCGCAGATAAAGATGGAAATGTCGAAAATATCGACCGTATTCTCTTTGTTGACTCACTTGCAGCAGTTGCTGGAGGAGCAGGCAGTATTTCATCAAACACCAGCTACATTGAATCAGCTGCTGGCGTTGGAGAAGGCGCACGTACTGGCTTAGCTTCAGTTGTCACCGGCATTTGCTTCCTTCTAACCACATTTCTGGCGCCACTTGTGGCGATTATTCCTTACGAAGCAGCAACTCCAGCACTTGTGATCGTTGGCTTCTTGATGATGACACAGATAAAGGCGATCGATTGGGATGATTATGGGATTGCTATCCCAGCATTTTTAACAATTATCTTGATGCCATTTACTTACAACATCTCTGTTGGTATTGGTGCGGGCTTTGTTACTCACGTAGTCATTCGTTATATCCAAGGTCGTGGAAAGGAAGTGCACCCACTTCTTCTACTCGTCTCTGGACTGTTTATGATCTATTTCTTATCCTCACCAATTAACATCTGGGTGGGTTGAAAAGATCTAACAAAAAACTCGGCCTCGCAGTTAATTCTGTGGGGCCGAGTTTTTCTTTACCCACCTAATCCCCTCTTTACCATCTCCTTCTAGGATCATATTTACTCTGCTAAAAGGTTTACTTCCAAAGAAGCCGCGATAGGCCGATAGTGGACTGGGATGCGCGCTAGCAACTACTTTATCCTTAGCAAAAAATTTATTCAGTTCGGCTGCATTCCTTCCCCACAAAATGGCGACAACACCACGTTCACCCAATACCTCTGCACACCGATCTGTGATCTGACTCCAACCTAAACTTGTATGCGAATTGCTAATTCCTGCCTCGCAAGTAAGGCTTCGATTCAACAGAACGACTCCTTGTTCATGCCAGGCAGTAAGATCTGCATCTATTGGTCTGTTAACGCCCAAGTCTGATTGAAGTTCTTTGAAAATATTTTGCAGAGTAGGTGGAATTTTCCTGACTTCAATCGGAACCGAAAACGATAGACCCATTGCGTGCTCTGCCCCCGGGTATGGATCCTGACCAACGATCAGGACCTTACATTTATCAAGATCGAGGGAGAGCGCTTTCATCACATTCTCGTGACTCGGCAGATAGTTTTTACCGAGCAGACACTTCTCGATCTCATCTAATAAAGGAAGCAAATCTCGCAATGCTCGCGCCCAAGAGGAATGCAATTGATTGCGGAAACTAGTCATGAGCTACGGGCAAAAAACCTTTGGCCATCAGTTGTCACCTTTATATCTATTCCAAATACTGCCGACATATGTTCTGTGGTTATAACTTCAAAAATCGGTCCTGATACTGCGATCTTGCCATCTTTAATTATCAAGGCGTGTGTTGTTCCGGCCGGAATCTCTTCAATGTGATGCGTAACGACAATACTGGCTGGGGCTAGAGGGTCTTGCGAAAACTGCGCGAATCTGCCCAGTAGATCTTCACGACCACCTAAATCAAGACCAGCGGTGGGTTCATCTAGAAGTAAAAGTTCAGGATCGGCCATAAGGGCACGAGCAATCTGCACCCGCTTTTTCTCGCCATCACTTAGCGTGCAATATCTGCGTTCAGCCAGTGTGCGCACCCCAAATGTTGTCAATAACGCAACAGCCCGTGATTCATCCCACAAATCATAACTTTCATTCCATCTACCAACGATTGCGTAAGCAGCGGTTAGAACAACATCTCGAACAAATTCATCATCTGGAATATCCTCCGCTAGTAAACTCGCACAAATTCCAATACGGGTGCGAAGTTCAGATAAATCTACTTTTCCCATCTCTTTATCTAAAATCTTCACAGTCCCTCGTGTGGGAAAGATTCGTGTAGCCAGAATATTCAATAGCGTAGATTTCCCTGCGCCATTCGGTCCCAGAATTACCCATCGTTCACCACTTTGAATCTTAAAATCGAAAGGACCCAAAATATCTCGGCCACCCCGAGAGACACTCACCCCTTGCATCACAAGAATGCTCATCTGAGATTGGCTGTCCATAGATGAAAAAGATAGCGTGTATCACCGTGATTCAGGCTTAATTAGGGTTCAGTTAGATGTGATTCACGATAATCTAGGCGATCTAATGATGACTGATGGAAAAGCTGAGCAATTTACTGGCCTCATCCTGCTATCGGGCGAGGATAAACCAGGTATTACTGAAGGGCTCTTTGAAGCCCTTTCGCCTTTTGCAGTGACCATTCTCGATATAGAACAAGTAGTTATTCGTGAGCGAGTGATTCTTACCGTTTTATTGGCGGTCAATCCTGCTCATGCCAAGGCCATTGCAGCAGATCTTGAAGAATGCTCTGCGCGACTCGGAGTGGATATCGCCTCATCTTTTGAAGAAAGCTCGGTTCTAACTATCGCGGCAAAGCGTGCGCTATGCCATGTAGTTGTTCTCGCACCTGAACTCAACCCCAGCGCCATCACTGCTGTGGCACATGCAATTGCAGTCAATGGTGGCAATATTGAGCGTATTCACCGCACCGCGAGTTATCCAGTAACAGCGATCGAGTTAACTGTCTCTGGTGTAGCAATTCTAGAATTGCGAACCCAATTAGCGCAGATCGCTAATCAAAACTCAGTTGATATCGCGGTCTCCCCCGGTGGGTTGATGAGATGGGCAAAGAAATTAGTTGTCATGGATGTTGATTCAACGCTAATACAAGAAGAGGTAATTGAGCTTCTCGGCAAAAGAGCGGGGAAGGGCCCTGAAATCGCTGCAATTACTGAATCCGCTATGCGTGGTGAGTTAGATTTTGAATCAAGTCTGCGTGCAAGAGTCAGGTTACTAGCCGGATTGCCAGAAAGTGTTCTGATTGATGTACAGAAAGAGATCACCTTAACCCCCGGAGCACGCACTCTTGTTCGCACGATGCACAAGCTTGGCCATCACGTAGCACTTGTATCAGGCGGATTTGAAAGCGTTATCGCTCCCATAGTTGCTGAACTAGGAATCAAACATATGCGAGCCAATAACCTGGAAATTATTGATGGAAAAATAACTGGAAATTTAAGTGGCCCAATCATTGATCGTGCTGGTAAAGCGAACGCTTTGCGCGAATTTGCTAAAGAACACTCGATTGCACTGGAGCAAACAATTGCCATCGGAGATGGAGCCAACGATCTCGATATGATTTCTATTGCCGGGCTAGGCATAGCTTTCAATGCTAAGCCAGCGGTTAAGGCTGCTGCCGACAGTTCGTTATCGGCGCCATACCTGGATTCAGTCCTCTATCTTCTAGGAATCACGCGCGATGAAATTGAGGAATCTGAGACGCTATAAACGACAAGCGTGAATATCGGTTACTAGTATTCCACGAGCACCTAAGGCCCAAAGTTCATCCATCAACCTATTCGTATCCTTGCGTAAGACCATGGCTCGCACTGCAACCCAGTCGGCCTTTTGCAGTGGTGAAATTGTAGGAGATTCTAAACCTGGAGTGATGGTGCAAGCCTGATCAAGACTGACTTTGGGAATGTCATAATCAAGCAGAACGTATTGACGCGCGGTTACGACACCTTGCAATCGACGCAATAATATTTCCATCTCAGCAGGTAATTTTGAACCTTCACGAGAGATCAAAATTGCCTCACTCTGCAAAATCGGATCCCCAAATATGGCCAAGCCTGCCTGTTTTAAAGTATTTCCAGTACTAACAACATCTGCAATAACATCGGCGACACCCAAGCGAACGCTGCTCTCTACTGCACCATCTAATCGAACGACATCTGCTTTTAAATCATTTCTAGCAAGGTAATCCGATACTAAGCCTGGGTAGGCAGTTGCGATTTTTCTACCTGCAATATCTTTGACTTGCCAAGCTTTGCCAACGGGTCCTGCGAAACGAAATGTCGAGGCTCCAAAATCAAGGGATAGAATCTCAGTTGCTTTGGCGCCAGAGTCAATAAGTAAATCGCGTCCTGTGATACCTGCTTCAAGTTCGCCAGTGCCGACATATAAAGCGATATCGCGGGGGCGTAAGTAGTAGAACTCAACGCCATTTTCCGGATCAGCGAGTATCAAATCGCGAGAATCAACTCTTTGGCGGTAACCAGCTTCTTTTAAAATCGCAATAGATGAATCAGCTAGTGAACCTTTATTTGGGACTGCAATCTTTAGCACTATTGCTCGTTTCTATAAGTAACGGTAAATATCGGATGGAGTAAGCCCGCGAGCCAACATCATGGTTTGTAGATGATAAATAAGTTGGCTAATTTCCTGCGCTAGAGCTTCATTGCTTTCGTGCTCGGCCGCAAGCCATACTTCACCAGCCTCCTCCAAAATCTTCTTACCAATACTATGAACTCCGCCATTTACCGCGGACACAGAGCCTGACTCAACATCGCCACTTTCCATTTTGCCAGCTATTTCGGCAAAAAGTTGATCAAAAGTTTTCATAGCCTTACTTTACTAGATACTGGCAGCGCGCTGACGGAGTATTTTCACCATCTGCGCCGGATCAGGTGAATTAAAAACAGCAGATCCAGCGACGAAGGTATCCGCCCCAGCCTCTCGAGCAATTGAGATGGTCTCTAGTGATATTCCACCATCTACTTGCAACCAGATAGGTAGATCACCAATAAGCTTTCGAGTCTGACGAACTTTTTGCATCATATCCCCCATGAAAGATTGACCTCCGAATCCTGGTTCTACCGTCATTATCAAGAACATATCCACCACATCCAATAAATCTTCATAATCTGTTATTGGCGTACCCGGCTTTAGCGCTAGCCCTGCCCGCGAACCTGCGCTGCGAATATTCTTAAGCGTTGTGCGAGGAGATTCAGATGCCTCGGCATGAATTGTCACACTTGCAGTTCCTATGGATGCATAATCAAGAGCTAGACGATCAACGTCCTCAATCATCAGATGTGCATCAACTGGAATCGGGCAGCTCTTGATGATGGACTCAGCCGCTACAAAATCCCATGAGAAATTTGGGACAAATTTGTCGTCCATGATATCCAAGTGAATCAAATCTGATACCGATGCGATTCTGGAAATCTCATGTTGCAGATTTTCGCGATCAGCATTTAAAACACTCGGTGATATTCGGATTTCTTGCATATTCTCCACAGCCTAAGCCTAAAGGCTCAATGGATCTTTCTTGCGAAAGACCGCCATGTACATCGCATCGGTCTCGTGTCGATGTGTCCAGAGTGAGAGAGCACCATCTCGCATTGCCCCATGCAATTCTGGGGGTAGATATTGAGTCAAATCAATAAGTTCCAATTCGGGATGGCTATTTAGAATATCTTTAACCTGAATACTTGTTTCGGCCAAATGTGGTGAGCAGGTTGCATAACCAAAATAGCCGCCTACCTCCAGAATGGAAATCGCGGCATCACTTAATTCGCGCTGCAATTGTGTCAAAGCTCTTAGATCACTGACTTGACGGCGCCATCTAACTTCGGGACGACGGCGAAGAGCGCCAAGTCCAGTGCACGGCACATCGGCCAGGATCGCACCAAATCTTTCATTGTGCGATGAAATATCGCGACCATCGCCCACCCAAAGACGAGCATTTCCAATTACTTGTTTTACTAACTCAGATCTAGGCTTAGAAATCTCATTGGCTGTGAAATCCTTGCCGTTAACTTTGGCAAGTGAAGCAAGCAGTGCCGCTTTGCCACCCGGCCCAGCACATAAATCAAGCCATGAACTTTGTTCGGCTACAACTGATGCAAATATTGTTGCAACTAATTGAGATCCTTCATCCTGCACACCTGCTCTTCGGTGGCGAATAGCTTCAAGGGAGGCAGGCGTTCCTTCGTATTTCAGTCCATATGGAGAATAGGCGGTTGAGACTGCACCTAAAGAAATAAATTCCTCTTGTGTTGAGCGTCCCGGCCACCAAACTAAAGTAGGACTGGCCGGTAAATTATTGGCAGAGAGAAGTTTTTCAACCTCAGAAAAATCTCGTAGTAAATCGTAGTAAGCGGAGACAATCCATTCTGGATGCGAATACATAATTGCCAAACGAGTAACTGGATCCTTGATCTCATATACCGGTTGCAGCCACTGGTCCAAAGTCTGTGCACTCATCTTGCGAAGGAGCGCATTTACAAAAGAAGCTTTTGATTCACCAATTACCTTACGCGCTAATTCAACTGTGGCAGATACTGCCGCATGTGAAGGAACACGCATTTCAAAGAGTTGATGGGCGCCCAAGCGAACTATGTCAACGATTCCTGGGTCAACTTCGCTCCAACTACGATCAGAGACTTGGGCTGCAATGTAATCATGGCGCCCTTGCATCCGAAGGGTCCCATACAATAATTCTGTCGCGAAACCCTTATCGCGTGGTTCAAAATCAGCATCAGCCAGCGCTTGCGGGAGCAATAAGTTCGAATACCCATCTGAACGATTTACCTCTTGCAAAATATCATAAACCAGTAAGCGCACGCGATCTGGCTTCGGTGATTTAAAGGTATTACGTCTGGCTTCAACCATTTGGCTGCTCGAATTTTTCATAGGCGAGCAGGTGTTGACCATTTGCCCAATCTTGAGCAGACATGGCGCTTTTCCCAGCTGCTTTCACAGTAATCAGTTCTATCGAACTACTGCCAGTTCCAACTAAAACTGATCTGCCCTGCAGCGATATCTCACCCGGCTTCAAAATCGATTCACTAATTTTTGCAGCATCTATCTTTATCTTGGCTGCGCGAAAAATCGTCCAGGCACCTGGATTAGGATAGAAAGCCCTGATCTTATTTAATATTGCCAAAGAATTTTGGAACCAATCTATTTGAGCTTCCTGACTGGTCAATTTGCTAGCGCGACTTGAGCCAACACTTGACTGCGCTTTGGGGCCATATCCACTTTCGATCTGGGCAATCGCATCTAATACCGCTTTAACTCCTAGCGACGCCAGATCTGAAAGCAGCTCTGGAGTATTTTTAAAAGGGTTGATATCAAAAGGTAAGGATGTATAAATCGGACCCGTGTCCATTCCTGCATCTAACTTGAAAACCGTAACCCCAGTCGTGGTGTCCCCCGCTTCCAGCGCTCTTTGCACAGGAGCAGCACCACGCCAGCGCGGAAGTAGTGAGAAATGTAAATTAATAAATCCATACTTTGGAATGTTTAAAACTTCTTCTGGCAAAAGCACTCCAAAACCGATAGTCACAACCAAATCACATTGCGCAACTAGCAAAGAAATTTCGTCACTCGATTCGGGCTTATGCAGTTCAACCCCTTTGGATATTGCCCAATCCGATACCGCACTGGATTTCAAAGCTCGGCCTCTACCCGCAGGCGCATCTGGCCGCGTTATAACTGAAATGATTTGATGGCTACTAGCACAAAGAGCTTCTAAGGTTGGTACTGCAACGCTGGGCGTTGCCGCTATGCAAATGCGCACTAAAGATCTTTACCAAAAAGGTTATGGGGTGAGGTTTTGATGCTTGGATTCAAGCCTGTTGCTTGCGCATTCAAAAACCAATCAGACTCACGAATATCTTTCATCGCTATTTTTCGATCATCGGGTGAGAGACGATCTATAAATACGATCCCATCTAAATGATCACTCTCATGTTGTAGGCATCTGGCAAGTAGTTCAGTTCCCTCAACAGTAATTGGCTCGCCATACATATTAAAACCTTTGGCAACGGCGCGGAAAGCACGCGGAGTTTCGTAACTTAACGCTGGAAAAGAAAGACACCCTTCCTCACCGTCTTGCAGTTCAACACTAAGATCGAGAGTCGGATTGATCAAATGTCCTAGCGCTTCATCTACATCCCAGACAAAGACGCGAAGTCCAACACCTATTTGTGGAGCTGCAAGGCCGACACCCGGGGCCTGCTGCATCGTGTCTGTCAGGTCGGCTACAAGTGTTCGTAACTCTTTATCAAAGTCAACAACTTGCGTGGCAGGTGTAACCAAGACGGGATCTCCGAAGAGGCGAATTGGTTGGATAGACATAGACCAAGTCTAGCCTAGAGGGATACTCAGGATGAAAGCGAGTAAGGATCTACCCGTAAGAAAATCTTGCTCTTCTTGGTAACCGCGCGATGTCGAATAAACTCATGGAGAAAATTAAGAAATGCATCGCTTTGCGAGATCTCACAAGTAAGTAAGATCCTCGACAGATCCCCTGCAGTTTGCGAAGGGCCAAGTGCTAATACCGAACTAGGCAACCTTTGATCAAACACTGCTTTTCTTATTCCCGCAATGATTCCAGTCGCCTCTTTGCTTTCGGTCTCAAGCAGCACTGCTCGAGTAAATGGCGGCAGCCCAACTTCTTTTCGTTCGCCTAATTCGCGCGCTGCCATAGTTGCAGGGTTCCATTGCGTTAGCGCCGCCGTGATGGGATGGGTTACATCAATAACAGTAACAATCTCACCTCGTTGGGAAACATGAGATGCCGCTTCAAAAAATGACTCGCGTGCTCGCTCTTGTGCTCTTAGATCTGCAAAAGAGAAGAATGAGTCTCCTTCCAACAAAATAACTGCGCTATATCCATTGGCAACTCTGGGAACCATTCCAGTAGTTGAAATAACTATTGCCGGTAGCCCATCTTGTGATTCGATCGGCTTTTGTGCGCTCGAATAGAGAACTGGGAAACCTGGAAATGCGCGTCCGATCTCTTCCGCATGTCGTTCGGCACCACGCCCTAGAAGAACCATGGAATCGGCGCTGCACCATTTACATTTGTGCAGGTTGGCTTTGACCCCACAATGTACACAGCTAACTGCTTCATTCAAGCTAGTTTTGGATAACTTACCTCCGCATTCACAGAGGGCAATATTTCGACATTTCTTACACATTAACGAGCTGGCATAACCTTTTCGCGGAACCAAAAATAGAACTGGCCCACTCTTTAGCGCGGTTCGTATCGAGGTGAATATGCGACCTGGCAACAACTCACCATTTACGGATGGGTGATTCGTAACCTTCAGGCGGCGGCGTTTTGAAACAAACTTAATTTTCTCCTGCTCAATCAGCTTTCCAATCTCACTCGAGGGCGAATAGCCAGCAAAATACAGATCTAAGCCTTCGTTAGCACTTCGTATCAAGGATAAATCGCGCACATTCCATCCCGGAGTCCTTGGCTCATAGAGTGACTCGGATATCTCACGGAAAACAATTAAGGTTCTCAGATCACTTGGTGAAGCGAAGATAGCGCTACGAGTACCAATAACCAATTTATTTCCACCGCCTATAGCGGTGAGATAATTTCGATAACGATCAGTTCTTGATAGAGACGCTGAGAGAACTACCGCAGCATCCCCCAATAGATCACTTAAACGATGTAACTCGCGTTCTTCTGGAACAATCAAAAGGACTGATCCTAAATTCAACTTTGCCTTAGCAAATTCTGCCGTCTTGGCGATTGCGTTCTCGCTGGGTTGAATGTGTATGTAAGAAATCTCTTGAGCTCTTGCAGATTTTATAGCAGAGACACTATCGATAACTGGCGCTCTCTTGTCTACGCTAGCAACTCGAGGCGGGATAGCACTTCGCACGATGTCGTACGGATGTCCCAACCATCTTTGTGAGGCAACCTTGATTAACGAAATCAACTGTGGTGGGGCAACCACAACTGGCGATAAGACACTTGAAATCACTTTAAGTCCCGCAAGTGAAGTCGCATCTACGCGTTCTAGAACTAGACCTTCAACTTCTCGGCCAGCGAAATTCACTCCGACTCTGACTCCGACTCTGACCAAACTATCTAGACGCTGTGGAACCAAATAATCGTATGTTCCATCTAAATGAGAGAGTGAATTATCAACCCATAAACGTGCAACCGGAACCGCCGTTGCAATCGCGTTATCTTGGCGTGCAACCTCTTCGGTCTTTAAACGAAGCGGCCGCGCAGTCGACACGGCACACTCTCCTAATTAACAGCCGCGCGAAGTGCTTCTACGCGAGAAGTTGACTCCCAGGTGAAATTAGGAAGTTCCCGTCCGAAGTGCCCATACGCAGCGGTCTGAGAATAAATTGGTCGTAGTAGATTCAAATCACGGATGATCGCGGCTGGTCGAAGATCAAAAACAGTAGTCACTGCATCTTGAATTTTCCGTACATCTACCGTCTCAGTTCCGAAAGTCTCGACAAAGACACCGACTGGTTGCGCCTTACCAATTGCATACGCCACTTGAACTTCGCAACGACGGGCAAGACCTGCCGCAACCACGTTCTTTGCCACCCAACGCATTGCATAAGCAGCTGACCGATCCACCTTTGATGGATCCTTTCCGGAGAAGGCGCCACCACCATGGCGCGCCATACCACCGTAAGTATCAACAATGATTTTGCGACCAGTTAGACCCGCATCTCCCATTGGGCCACCGATTACGAAGCGACCAGTTGGGTTAATTAAAGTACGCATATCTTTACGGGGCAGATCGATCTTAAGTAAGACAGGTTCAATCACATATTCAATAATCTCGGGCGTTAATTTCTTCACTACATCTACTTCTTCAGCATGCTGGCTGGAGATTACAACGGTATCGAGGGCAACTGCGTGATCACCTTCGTATTCAATGGTGACTTGGGTCTTACCATCTGGGCGTAAATAAGGAAGCGCTCCAGATTTACGAACCGAAGAAAGTTGTTGTGCTAGCTCGTGCGCCAACCAAATCGGTAGCGGCATTAACTCTTTAGTGTCATCACAGGCATAACCAAACATCAACCCCTGATCCCCAGCGCCCTGCAAATCAAGTGGATCCACAGATGAGGCAACGCGATTTTCATAGGCATCATCCACACCTTGGGCAATATCTTGTGACTGCTGACCAATTGAGATTGAAACACCACAGCTATTTCCATCAAAACCTTTAACAGATGAGTCATAGCCAATTCCAATAACTGTGTCACGAACAATTCCCATAACATCGGCATAGCCATTGGTTGTCACTTCACCAGCAACATGAACTTGACCGGTGGTAATCAGAGTTTCTACCGCGACTCGGCTTGACGCATCCTGTGAAAGAAGTGAATCTAGGATGGCATCCGAAATTTGATCTGCGATCTTATCTGGATGGCCTTCGGTAACTGATTCCGATGTGAAGAGACGTTTTGACATTGGTTTAACCTAACTGGATAAGTGCTTGGTCGAGTAGTAGCTCGGCAAGCGTGTCTTTGCTGGTCTGAGCAACCCGGATGTGAGCGCCATTGCTCGTGAGAATAAATCCTTCTGTAAGTTCTGACCCGAAGATCGCACCGCCAGAGACATCATTGAGATAGAGAATGTTAGCGCCCTTAGACTTCATTTTCTCTTGTGCAGCGCCTAGATCGCTATTAGTTTCAGCAGCAAATGCAATAATTATTTGTTTATCTCGCATCTTGGCGATCGACTTAAGCAGATCCGGATTTTCGATCAATACAATATCTTTTAAATGGCCCTTCTTTATCTTTTCACCAGAGACTTGCGAAGGTCTGGCATCTGCCACCGCAGCGCTCATGATAAGAAGGTTGGTAGCAGGGAACTCTCTCTCCAACGCGGCATGCATCTGCGAAGCGGTCTCTACCGCAATGACCTCAATGCCATCCAAAGCTTTCGATTCTTGATTAGTTAATTGCGAATTTGCCAAGATAATTTTTACTTGCGCGCCACGATCTCGAGCTGCACGGGCTACAGCTGCTCCTTGGCGTCCACTAGAGCGATTACCAATATATCTAACTGGATCTATCGCCTCACGCGTTCCGCCAGCGGTAACTAAGACATGCAAACCAAGTAGATCTTTCTTGGCCGAGATCTGCTTCTCAAACTTTTCTATAATGGATATTGTTTCTGGGAAACGACCGGGCCCAACATCATCTCCAGTAAGCCGTCCAATCTCTGGATCCATAACGGTAAACCCTCGGCTTCGCAGAATCTCCACATTAGCTACAGTTGCCGGATCTAGCCACATCTGTGGGTGCATTGCGGGCACAACCAAAATTGGGATGTCGACAGCCAGAACCAGATTTGTTAAGAGATCATCAGCGCGGCCAGATGCAATCCTTGCTATTAGATCTGCAGTTGCTGGAGCGATAATAAGCGCGTCTGCCGATGCCGCTAATGAAACATGCCGAACTTCATCCACGCGCTCCCATACCTGTGTTGTTACGGGACGTCCTGATAGCGCCTCCCATGTAGCGGCGCCGACGAAATTCAAACTGGAGGGGGTTGGAACTACAGTTATCGCATAACCACGATCTTGCAGACGTCTCAGTAGTTCGCATGACTTATAGGCGGCGATTCCGCCACCAACCCCGAGAATTACTTCCCGAACACGAGCCATTGTTTTAACGAAAGTTAATACTTAAGCGGTTGGTTCGAGATTTTCGATAGTTAGCAGACCTTCGTTAATTTCACGAAGTGCAATAGAGAGTGGCTTCTCATGCACGTGAGTCTCAACCAGTGGACCCACATATTCTAGAAGGCCTTCGCCTAGCTGTGAGTAGTACGCGTTAATCTGGCGGGCACGCTTTGCAGCATAGAGAACAAGGCTGTACTTAGAGCCGCTCTTATCGAGAAGTTCATCGATTGGTGGATTAGTGATGCCGTCCATTTGGTCCTCCTGGTTACGTGCGAATTCAATCTAAATAACTATTGGTGAATGGTTAATCCTATCAGGCGTTCTACGACCTCTTCTACGCGCTCATTTATGACGTTTAGATCGAAAAAACTAGATTGCGCGAGTTCGTCTTGGGCAAGGGCCAATCTGGCGGTCCGCCTCTCTTCGGAATCTGTACCTCGCCCTTCCAGACGAGAAACCAACTCTTCCCACGATGGTGGTTGTAAAAATACTAGAACCGCCTCTGGCGCTCGATCTTTGACCTGACGAGCGCCCGCAATTTCAATTTCAAGTAATACATTTTTTCCATCGCGTAGCGCATCTTCCACCGGTTTGCGTGGAGTTCCATACCTTGAGCCTGCGAAATCCGCCCATTCCAAGAAAAGTGAGGATTTAACCGCAGTATCAAATTCCTCATCTGAATAGAAAAAGTAATCAACGCCATCTACTTCATTGTGTCGAGCGGTACGTGTAGTGGCTGAAACACTTACCCAGAAAGTTTGGGTTTGTCGCAGCGCCTTTGCAACAGTGCTCTTGCCTACCCCACCAGGACCTGAAAGAACTATCAATTTTCCACGGTGAATCGCGGGTGCGCGATCCGGAAACTCGCGCATTAGATTCGCCCGTTGGGCAGTGCCAAGGCCTTGCACGCGACGAGTCTGCGAAATCGATAAGCGATCTAGTGTTGCAATTGCTCGAACTTTGCCAACTCCAGCAAAGGATTCCAGAAGTTCAACCACTCGCATCTTGGCGATAGCCTCATCACTAGCCGCCAATTCGAAAATGGCTGACAGTGTTAACTCCCCAGACTTAACTCGCGCTTTGGTTGCCGCCCGTGCCTGCCGCGCGGACGTGGATTTAGCCAAGGCGGCCTTGCGCTGTTCCGGAGTTAACTTGGGCGGTGTTGGCACAGGATAACTCTACGCAATAGCCGAAAGAATCTCATCGGCGATCAAACGCGCTTTTGCAGTCATCGCACTTACCCCATCTGACCACGCTTTCGTGATTGGGCGGCCTATAACTACGAAGTTGGCTCCAGCAGCGATTGCATCCGCGGGTGTCATAGTTCGCATCTGATCATCGCCACCCATTTCAGAGAGTGGCCTGACACCCGGTGTAATAATGATTGGCTCCTCGCCAACCGCGCTGCGTATAGCCGCGGTTTCTAGCGGTGAACAAACAATCGCCTTTGCACCCGCATCCACCGCAAGTTTGGCTAGCGCAACCGCGCTCTCTAGCGCAGGGCTGGCATAGCCGACCTCAAAGAGATCATTTTCGGATAGTGAAGTCAGAACGGTTACTGCAGTTATGCAGACGTTTGGCACTGCATCGACTGCAGCCTTAACCATCGCCGCTCCACCGCTTGCGTGTACTGTCAAAAACCTAGGCTGCAATTGGGCAATCGCTTTTGCAGAACCCGCAACAGTATGCGGAATATCATGCAACTTTAAATCTAAGAATATTTCTGCTCCAGTCTGCCTAATCACCTTCAAAACGCCTTCAGATCCAAAATTCAAATAAAATTCCAGACCTAATTTATAAACGCTAACACTATCTTTTGTCGCCTCAATCCAAGCGATTGCAGTATCGAAATCAGAGGTGTCCACCGCCAAAATTATTGGTGCTTTCACAGTTGCGCCTCTCGATGGGCATAACCAACTGCCGCCTTGAGGGATGGGAACCCTTTAGTAATCAGGAGTTCACGCAATTCGTTTTGAATATCTATTGCGGCGTGCGGATTTCCGAAACTAGCAGTTCCAACACTGACGCCAGATGCTCCAGCCAGAATTAACTCCAAGGCGTCGCGACCTGATACAACTCCGCCCATCCCAAGAATTGGGATTTGCGGTAGCACTGCATGCACTTGATAGATTGCACGAACTGCAACTGGTTTTATCGCAGGACCAGATAATCCACCAGTCTTACCTCCAAGATGAGGTCGCATCGTGTCCAAATTTATAACCATTCCTAAAACGGTATTGATCAGGGCGAGAGCATCAGCCCCAGATTCAACTACGCCCTTTGCTATCTCAGGTAGATTTGTTACATCAGGAGAAAGTTTTGCAATAATCGGAAGTTCTCCCCCAATAGTTCGGCGAACTCCATCAATAACTCGACGAGAAGCCTCCGGATCACACGCGAAGACTAGTCCGCGATTTTCTACATTAGGACAAGAAATATTGACCTCAATAGCGCTAATCCCCGAAACAGATCTGACCTTTCGAGCTAGCGTTGCATACTCTTCAATAGTTTCACCCGCGATAGAGATGATGATTCTGGAATTCTGTTCAACTAACCACGGGATATCGTTTGCCAGAAAAGCTTCAATTCCTGGACCTTGTAAGCCAATCGAATTTAACATCCCGGATGGAGTCTCGGCCATACGTGGAGTTGGACGTCCATAACGAGGTTTATTCATGATCGATTTGGTTACTACAGCACCGATATCTTTTAGCGGGAAAAACTGTGCCAACTCTTTGCCTGAACTGGCACAACCACTGGCGGTAAAAATCGGAGTATTAAAATATGCATTTCCAAGGGTCGTTGAGAAGTCAAAGTCACTCATAAATGACCTTCCGGAACTTGCCCCACTAAATGCCATTGCACTTGTGATCCATCCATAACTGGACCATCAATGCATGAGCGCAACATGGAAATCTGACCGTCTTCACCTTTAACAGGCAGGACGCAAGTCATACAGATTCCTATCCCACATGCCATCGCCTCTTCAACTGCACATTGATGCACTACATCTGTATTTGCGGTGAGTTCAGAGATAGCGCGCAACATACCCATTGGACCGCACGAGTAGATAACATCAACTGATTTCTCTTCTATCAAAACTTTAATTGGATCAGTCACGCGACCCAGTTCGCCCATCGTTCCATCTTCGGTGTAAATCTTGAGCGAATTAACTGAACGCTTACCTTCCATTGGTGCGTAAATCTTTGCGCCAGTTGACGCTCCAAGCAACATATCAACTTTGCATCCACGCCCTTTTAAAACTTCGGCTAAACCAAACAAGGGAGCCGAACCATATCCGCCACCGACTAACAATGCGTTTACTGGTGTTGTGGGAATTCCAAAAGCAGTCCCTAGTGGTAGAACAATATCTACTTCCGAGCCCTCACTCTGCGAGCAGAGCCACTTTGAACCTGATCCGTGTGGGGCAGCAATCAACTCCATAGTGCCCCCAAAACTTGCACTTTCAGATACTCGCGAAATTGCAAATGCGCGACGCAGAATCATCCGCGAAGAGTCTCCACCTACGCTAATCGCAACGAAATTCCCAGAACGACAACTCTTTACGAGATCACCAATACCAAAAACTATCTGGTGATACTGCCCAACTCTTTTATTGGCCAAAATAGTGGCACGTATGTGCGTTGCACTACGGTTAATTTGTGACATCACTTCTTCAACCATTCTTGGATAGGAGCCACTGCAAGCTCTCCTTGTTGCAGCGCTTTAATTCCTTCTACCGCTGCGCTAAATCCAGCAGTAGTTGTGATGCAAGGGATTGATCTTTGAACTGCCGCGGTTCTGATAGCCCAGCCATCAGCACGAGTGCCTCGTCCAACAGGTGTATTAATTACTAAATCAACAACCCCATTATTTAGAAGTTCAACGATTGTCTTCTCCCCCAATGGTCCAGATCCTTGCGAATTCTTGCGTACCTTAAGGGCTAATACTCCATTATTGGCCAAGAAATCCGCGGTACCACCCGTGGCGATTAAATTAAAACCTAGTTCAGAGAAAGCTCGAGATGGCGCTAAACCAGAATTCTTATCCTTATCGGCTAATGAGATGAAAACCGTTCCAGACTTTGGCAGTGGACCGAAGGCACTGATCTGACTCTTGGCATAACTTTCACCGAAAGTCTGCGCAATTCCCATTACTTCACCGGTCGATCGCATCTCAGGTCCGAGAACCGAATCGACACCACGACCATCTGTTCTACGAAAACGATTCCAAGGAAGCACCGCTTCTTTCACAGAGATCCCCTTAGCAACTCCATCACCATTTGCAGGCAACAAGCCTTCGTTTCGCAAACTAGCGATGCTCACACCTAGTGAAATTCGCGCCGCCGCCTTCGCTAAAGCAACACCGGTTGCTTTACTGACAAATGGAACAGTGCGCGATGCTCGTGGATTCGCCTCTAGTACATAGAGAATATCGCCAGCGATCGCAAACTGAATGTTAATTAGACCCAGCACACCAACACCTTGAGCAATCTTCAGCGTTGCTTTACGAATAGCATTCTGTTGGTCATCACTGATTGTCATAGCGGGCAACACGCAGGCGCTATCCCCCGAGTGAATTCCAGCCTCTTCGATATGTTCCATTACGCCACCAAGAAAGAGTTCGCTACCGTCATAAAGAGCGTCTACATCGATTTCAATCGCGCTATCTAAAAAGCGATCGACTAACACTCGACGATCCGGAGTTATATCTGTAGCCCTGGCGATGAAAGTAGAAAGTGCGACATCATCATAAACAATCTCCATCCCACGACCCCCAAGAACAAATGACGGGCGAACTAACACTGGATACCCGATACGTGCTGCAATATCTAGCGCCTCCATTTGCGAAGCCGCCATACCAAACTCGGGCGCAGTCAGACCTTGTTCAGCGAGCACTTTGCCAAATGCTCCACGTTCTTCCGCCAAGTTGATGGCATCTGGTGAAGTCCCCAAAATAGTCACACCTGCGGCTTTAAGCCCCGCTGCTAAACCAAGCGGTGTTTGACCGCCAAGTTGTGTGATCACACCGAGCACCGGACCAGCCAAGGTTTCGGCATGAACCACTTCTAATACATCTTCTAACGTTAATGGTTCAAAATATAAGCGATCAGATGTGTCGTAATCTGTGGAAACAGTTTCAGGATTGCAATTGATCATCACCGTTTCATAACCAGCACCACGTAAGGTAAAGGATGCATGGACGCACGAATAATCAAATTCAATTCCCTGGCCGATACGATTAGGACCGCTGCCTAAAATAATAACCGCTGGTTTAGTCCTTGGGCGAACTTCAGTCTCTTCTTCATAACTTGAATAGTGATATGGGGTGAACGCTTCAAATTCAGCAGCGCATGTGTCTACTGTCTTATAAACCGGATGCAGACCTAAGTGGTGACGAGATTTCCGGATATCTTCTTCGAGGACGCCCCGTAATTCTGCAATCTGCGAATCAGAGAAGCTCATTTCTTTTGCAGATTTCAAATACTCAAGGCTAAGTTCTGCTGGTTGAGCCAACTCTCTGGCACGTAAATTGATCAGATCTAATTGATGTAAGAACCAACGATCAATCTTGGTGGCTGCGAAGACTTCTTCGATTTCCGCACCCGCCCACATGGCCAACTGAACCTGCTGCAATCGATACTCCGTCGGAATGCGCATCGAAAGCAAGAGCGCTGGCACATCAATTGAAGAGATATCGAGCGGAAACTTAAAGATTGCCTCCTTCCGTTCTAGCGAACGCAACGCCTTCATTAGCGCCTCTGGGAAGGATCGACCAATAGCCATCGCTTCTCCAACGCTCTTCATGGTTGTTGTCAGGCGGGGATCAGCATCAGCAAATTTTTCAAAGGCGAAGCGAGGGGCTTTTACAACAATGTAATCAAGGGTCGGCTCAAAGGATGCAGGAGTGACTTGCGTTATATCGTTCTTAATCTCATCTAAGGTGTATCCGATAGCCAACTTAGTCGCAATCTTTGCTATTGGAAAACCTGTGGCCTTTGAAGCTAGCGCACTAGATCTCGACACACGTGGATTCATCTCAATGACGATGATTCGACCATCATCTGGATCGACTGCAAATTGGATATTGCAACCACCTGTGGCAACACCAACTTCACGGATAATATCTATTGATAAATCGCGAAGTCTCTGAAACTCGACGTCTGTCAAAGTAAGAGCTGGTGCCACCGTGATCGAATCACCAGTATGAACACCCATTGGATCAATATTTTCAATACTACATACAATCACCACGTTATCTGACTTATCGCGCATGACTTCGAGTTCATATTCTTTCCAGCCAATTATCGACTCCTCCAGTAAAACCTCCGAGGTCGGACTATGGCGCAATCCCGCGCCTGCAATCTGCCGCAGCGATTCTTCATCAAAAGCAATACCAGAACCAAGTCCACCCATGGTGAAGGAAGGACGAATAACAACTGGATAGTTCAATACTTTAACACCTGCAATAATTTCATCCATCGTATGACAAATAATTGACTTCGCAGATTCACCGCCGATCTTTTCGACGATTCCTCGAAAAATCTCTCGGTTCTCTCCACGTTCGATTGCATCAACATCGGCGCCAATTAACTTAGTCTTATACTTTTCCAAAGTACCAGCCTTATGCAGCCCAATTGCTGCATTAAGCGCGGTCTGCCCGCCAAGAGTTGCCAGAACCGCATCCGGGCGTTCCTTAGCAATAATCTTTTCGATAAATTCGGGGGTTAGCGGTTCGATGTAAGTAGCATCAGCAAATTCTGGGTCTGTCATGATCGTAGCTGGATTAGAGTTTACTAAAATTACGCGAATACCTTCAGCACGCAAAACCCGACAGGCTTGAGTTCCAGAATAATCGAATTCGCAAGCTTGACCGATCACAATAGGTCCAGAACCAATCACTAGAACGCTTTTGATTGACTCATCGCGGGCCATTAGATCACCACTCGAACTCTTGGATATTTCTCCATTAGCGCGATAAAGCGATCAAATAGATAAGCGGCATCGTGTGGTCCCGCCGCTGCTTCTGGGTGATACTGAACGCTAAAGGCGCCACGCTCAAGCAATTGCAATCCTTCAACAACGCCATCATTTAATCCAACATGGGTTACTTCACCAGGACCATAAACGGTATTAAATACAGCATCCGTTGGTGCTTTGATTGCGAAACCATGATTGTGAGCCGTTATTTCAACTTTACCTGTCTTTTTATCGAGAACGGGCTGATTTATTCCTCTGTGGCCAAATTGCAATTTAAATGTTTCAAACCCAAGGGCTCTTCCCAATATCTGATGACCAAAACAAATTCCAAATATTGGAATTCCTGCGCCCAGAACTTTGCGAGCCAGGTCGACCACCTCGTTCATCGTGGATGGATCGCCAGGACCATTTGAAAGAAAAACTCCATCAGGTTTTACTGCCTTAATCTCTTCGAAGGTTGCACTGCAGGCAAGCACATGAACCTCAACACCCCTTGCGGCCAAAGCTCGTGGGCTTGCGCCTTTTATTCCAAGATCAATTGCCGCCACCGTAAATCTCTTTTTACCGATAGCGGGCACAACATAAGTTTGCTTTGTGGAAACATCGGCACTTAAGTAGGCACCCGACATCGCATCAGTCTTGCGTACTTCGATGACCATTTCTTCGCGCGTAAGCTCAACATCTGAGAAGATTCCAACACGCATAGCACCCCGATCACGCAAGTGACGCGTCAGTGCGCGAGTATCAATACCTTGTATTCCAACAATCGATTGTTCGATGAGTTCAGCTTCCAAATCCTTTTCACTGCGCCAATTGCTAGTAATAGTTGAAGGGTTTCTAACAACAAACCCAGCCACCCAGATTTTATGCGATTCGTTATCTAGAGTGTTCACACCAGTATTACCAATATGTGGGGCGGTCATCACAACTACTTGTCTGTGATAGCTCGGATCAGTCAGCGTCTCTTGGTAGCCAGTCATGCCAGTTTGAAAAACCGCTTCTCCAAATGTGCGACCAGTTGCAGCCCAAGACTTTCCTTCAAAAATTCTCCCATCATCTAAAACTAGGAATGCTTTAGCCATTAATTTCCAGAACTTTCAGACGTAACTTGATGAATTGATGTGAGCTTTCCATTCAAATAAGTTGGCAGACCTCTGAAAAATGTTGCGGTGACAGCGCCCTGCAAATCCATCCCATGGAAAGGAGTATTACGGCTGCGCGAAGCGACTAGATCACGGTCTACGCGGTATGACTGGGCTGGATTAATCAAAGAGATATTTGCGATTGAGCCAACCGCCAAAGCCTTACCGTGATCTTCATACCGTGCGATTTTTGCAGGGGCGTAGCTCATCCGCTCAGCCACAGCCTCCCAATTCATCAAACCAGTTGTAACCATGGTCTGATTAATAATAGAAAGCGCAGTTTCCAGTCCCAACATTCCAAATGCGGCTTCCTGCCACTCACACTCTTTTACCTCCGCTGGATGCGGGGCATGATCGGTGGCCACGATATCGATAGTCCCATCTGCCAAACCTTCTCGTAGCGCTTCCACATCTTTTTGTGTGCGAAGCGGTGGATTAACTTTAAAAATTGGATCATAACCGAGAGCGCATTCATCCGTTAGCAGAAGATGATGAGGTGTTACTTCCGCAGTGACGCTAATTCCTCGAGCTTTCGCCCAACGAATTATTTCGACTCCCCCAGAAGTTGTTAGGTGACAGATATGTAAACGTGATTGCACATGATCAGCCAACAAAACATCCCGAGCAATAATTGCCTCTTCTGCCACCGCTGGCCATCCTTTTAAGCCAAGGCGTGAAGAAATTTCTCCTTCATTCATCTGCGACCCTTGCGTCAATCGCGGATCTTGCGCATGCTGAGCAATAACACCATCAAACTTTTTAACATATTCCAGTGCTCTGCGCATAACGAGCGGATCGAATACGCAACTTCCATCATCACTAAAAACGCGAACTCTGGCTCGCGAATCAGCCATCGCTCCTATCTCAGCTAAGTTCTCACCCTTCAATCCTTCTGTCACCGCTCCGATCGGAAAAACATCAGCAAATCCTGCGCTCTGACCAAGTGCAAAGACCTGCTCTACAACACCAGCAGTATCTGCAACCGGTGATGTATTTGCCATTGCAGAGACGACAACAAAGCCACCTTTAGCAGCGGCCATGGTTCCAGAAAGAACAGTCTCGGCATCTTCTTTCCCTGGTTCACGCAAATGTGTGTGTAAATCAACAAGTCCGGGAAGTGCAATTGAACCCGCAAGATCTACCTTAGTAAAACCCTCTGCTGCTATTAGATTCGGAGCTATCTCTATAATCTTGCCATCGCTAATTGCGATATCACTTTTAGTGCCGTTAGGCAGAGTCAGGCCAGCTAAGAGATAATTTGCGTTTTTCATGAGCTAACTCCATTCTCCACAATTTCCTGATTGCCTGCGAGAAGTAGATACAGAATCGCCATTCGAATACTTACTCCATTGGAAACTTGTTCAACAATGACTGAACGTGCACCATCGGCGGCATCGGCGGTAATTTCCAAT
>Ga0209550_10001190_pt1 | contig 25122 bp, 26 predicted proteins | sample LauGreSuBDMM15SN_2_FD_187567 | JGI IMG/M metagenome (GOLD analysis project Ga0209550, IMG submission 187567) | Freshwater lake microbial communities from Lake Michigan, USA - Su13.BD.MM15.SN (SPAdes) (version 5) | ecosystem: Environmental > Aquatic > Freshwater > Lake | place: Lake Michigan... | reverse complement strand
TTTTTATTTAATTATTAGTAATCTTATTTTTTCATATTTTATTTTTAGTTAGTATATAATTAATGACGCAACTGCAATAACTATCTTTTCCCACTGAAAGGCAGAGGAAAGCCTAGGATCTTTACGTATATAAATACAAAATATATTTTTGCAGGAACGCCATTAAAAATTACAAATATATCCATAGAATATCTATGCTATTTTAACTTTTCGTAATTATATTAAGTTTGGATAGTTATCACGAATGTTAGATTTTTTTACATATAGTCATACATTTAATTTCAGACTCTTTTTTATTGTCAGGTAATTTTCCCGTTATGACTGTTTGAATTCCCTGCATATTAAGTTTTAAAGAGTCATCCATCATTTTAGATCTCTGAAATTCACCTGATCCCAACATTTCACATTTTGATCCATCCATCCAATATTTTCCATATTGAAATAACTTTTTATTATCTGCTTTTCCATTCCAAATTAAACCAGATATATACTCATGATCTTTACTATCAATCAATATGATACTCTGTTTTTGGCAATAGCTGATAGCTTCAGAATAGTTCATCTGTGCTTCAGAAAAAATATATTTATTTTTAATTGAATAAGAAACATATTGCCCATAGGCAAAAACCCATCCTGAATAAAGTATCCCTATTACCAAAAAGATGCTTACTATATAATGTTTTTTGATGAAATCAATCATATTTTTCTCCTTTTATATATCTCTACAACTTTCAAACTTTTCATCGCATCCGAGTACCCTCACAGTAATTCCATTTGTAATAGTCTTGGGAGTTTCTTCTCTAATATATTTTGATAACTCATTTAGTTCTTTTTTATCCTCCTCAGTAGGATTTTTTAAAACTTGATCTTTAATAACCATTGATAATTTGATTTCATTATTTTCCATATCTAACCGAACTGATAATCCATTAGAAGATACAGGAGCAAATTCTTTTAAATACTTTTCTGCAGTACCTTTATCTATTTCTTTTGAATAAAAAACTTCAGCTTTTTGTTCTTTTATTTTTGTATAGTTTAAGTGTAACATAAGAAACCAATAATTGCTATATACCCAGTATCCCAGTCCCAATAATCCAATGATTGTTCCAATTATTTCTTTGTTTTTATTATCCATTCTTTATCTCCAGTTTTTTAATAATATTTTTTTGCATTTATAATACCAGAATAATGATTAGTATCTATTTTGATTGATTCAAATTTAATCACAGGTTTAGGAATCTTTTGATTAGTAAGATGATAATCCAAACAATAATAAAAATAATTTATAAATTTATAGTAGGATATATTCTTTCCTCCTAATATTACCTTAATACATCGATTCTCTGTAAAACCCAAATAGAAAAATAGATTCGGATCTTGAGTAACACTTTCATTTCGATGTTTATATATCCCAAAGATAGATAAAGAGAATAATTTTTCAAATTCTAGTAATTGATAATTCCAGCCATTACTAAAATAATAATGAATAATGGAATTTTCAGTAACTCCTAAAATAAAATCACCTTCATTACTTTTATGATTAACATCTAAAATATTAAAATTTGCATAGGCAGTATTAATTGTATTACGAATACTACTATTTTTATTTAGTAATGTTAGTAAAAAATATGTAGTGTCGGTACTATCATTTTTATTACTACTACCTTTTTTCTTAAAAAAGTAAATATAAGTAAAGATAATAATAGGTATAAAGATTGATTTTGCTTTAGGATTATCAATGAATCCAAAAGTTAATGATCCAATTAATCCTAAAACTATTGTTATTTGATCGATAAGAGGTAATCCCTTTATCTGCTCCCATCCGCTAACTCTTGGCGATGCATATGGATTATAGTATCGTACTATACCATTAAATAAACCTAATCCACCAAAAGAGATAAGGAAAAAAGTTGTACAGATAATTATACCACTTATTGATTGAAATATATCAAACTCATTTTTCTGCAAAAAAGCCATTAATCCAAATATTAATCCTAAAATCATAAAAAATATTGAGTTTGCAAATATTTTTACTATTGAGTAATTGTAGCCTCCGTTAACGTAAATTTCTTTTGAAAAAAATATCTTAGGTAAAACTCTAATTTTTTGATTCATACCTAACTACCAGAATGCTATTTGATCGTTTACTATTTTTTTAAAGTACATATATGTACCACGATATCCAAAATAACCTCCAATTACCCAAGTTAATAAAGGCAAATCTAACCCGAATATTATAATCATATCTATAACAAATAATATTATACCTTGGAGCCACATTCCTTTAGATATTGACCAGAATGATCCAAAAAGAAACGCCCACATATTAAATTTCCCTTTATAACTTTCATTCGATTCATAAATCTTTTTAAATTCTAATTGATAGTATGGTTTTACACCCAAAAACATATTTGAATTCTCATTTTTAGGTAAATGAGTCGATTGGATAATTTGAGAATGAATAGAAGGTTCACTGACTCCCGGTGGAGGGGAAGCAGATCGATTCCCTCCAAAAGGAGGAGGCACTGGAATATTTCCTCTTGGAGGGGGCGGAGGTGGAAAATTATCCTGGGAATTAGATTCTTGGTTTTCTCTTGTCATGTTAGTTATCCTTTGATTTTATTCTATTAGTAATTCTTCTGGAGCATCCTTTTACAGCCCCATCTAGTTTATCTAACGTACTACATTTACCTGTAGAAACATTAATAACCTTGTTATATTTCGTATCCAATAACCGACAGGTAACTATATAAATTGATTCATTACGATTAAGAGTTGAGGTTAATAATAAATCTGCTCCAACGAATTTCCCAATATTTTCATTTGAATTATCATTAATAATTCCAGTTTGTTGCAATTTTAATTCGCTTAAGACACGATTCATTTCTTTCCGATCTACCAATGAATATTCAGAATACTGGATAAATTCTTCTTCAAAATATGAACTAATATTATCAATATATTTATTGTCTATATTTTTATCATAAGATATTGTTTTAAGTATTCCTAAATTTTTTCTTTCTACACTTACTATTTGATTACTTATTGTATTATTTCCTGAACATTGAATTAATAAAAGTAAAAACAAATTCAATAAAATCTTTAACATATCAATCCTCATTCCAAAAAGATAAAGCATCATCTATACTTAATGAAGATACCAATGAATCGCTTGCAGATTCTGAAAGAGTATCATCGAGACTGAGACTAGAAAGCTGGTCATCTAAAATATTATTCGAAAACCTATCATCTAATATCTCACTTGAAGAATCAATTGAAGATAAAATACTATCATCTTTCATTACATCTATTTGTGTATTGATTTGTTCAATATAGTTTGAATCTAAAGATAAATTTGAAGTTCTTTCATACATTTGTACTAGGTCTCTACTATTCAATGAATCAATTCCTGGACCTGTTACAAGATCATTTGGAGAGAGATTTCCGCTATAAAGAAAATCTTTAATATCTAATAAGGTATATGGACCGAATTCTTCATTTTCTCTTTTTACTTTATATTTTAGATTTATATTCAGTACTTTTATTATATGAATTAATAAAATCCAATCTTCAAGACCTTCCATCCAGCAATAATCATAGAGTGATAATGTACTATTCTTGAGAAATCGCTCTATTTCTTCCGGATTATAAGGTCCATATAAAATATCATTCCTATTGAATAAAATAAAATTCTGGGCATCATAATTTAGAAATTGAAAAATAGGATTCCAATCACTTTGCCCTACATACCAATAATAATCTGTATTATATATATACTTATTATTTATCTTTTCTTGTAGTTCAAAGTAATCATAACTACCAATAATTTCCCCATCTCTAGATACGCTAAATTGATATGATTCTAAGGGGCTTTTTCTAATATTTCTATAGAGAGGTATCCAAGGCTTTCCCTCCCCTAAAGATGATAAATCCCTAAGAGTTATATTTCCATTTTCCAGCTCTGATTTTAATATTTCTTTATCATCAAACTCAATGGATGAACCGTTTTTATAGATAAACAGATTCACGATTAATTTAGAGACAATTTACTGAATCAAAATCGTAAGATTCCATACCTTTTACAAATCCATTTGCTTGGAAACTCCAAACCTGATTATTAGAAAAGTTAGATAAGAAGGCAGAAGCATTTCCTAATACTTCTCCTGACTTATTATAAAGTTTATAGGTAATAGTGAACATTGAGCAATTTCTTCCTGAGTTGTTTCTAACTTTCCCTATTACTTTAGCTGAATAAGCATTAGATGTACCTTTCACATCGTATACATCAAACTGATCTGCTAATAAACCAAAAGATGTGATAATTACGAGAATGGAAATAAACCTTTTAAAATTCTTCAAAATAGACCTCCTCCCAATAAATACTTTATTGGGTTCATCTTTATAGTGGGAGATAGGTATTGAAATTATTCCCGAAGGCTAAAAATTTTTAGGATTTTGGATTTTTTTTTAATTTTGTATGAAAAAATTAAAAATAGGAAATAAATTGGATCTCTAAGTTTATTGGGAAAAGATTAAAAATCAGAAAACTATGTCGCATAGATTCTTTTCGGTTAGAATACATATGAAAATACTTTTGTCCCTTTTTCTACAATCTCCTTCTAAGACTTTCACGACTTTTCACTTCTTCCTTATCAAGTAAATCTTCAATTTCTTTTTTAGTTCGAGACTTCACTATCTTACAATCGGAGTAAAGAGAATTTAATCTTTTCCGAAATACATCTGAATAATAAATTTTTTTATCCATTACCTCTACTATATTCCAGAGTTCTGGATCTTTTTTTAGTTCATCTGAAAAATTATACTCTCGCCCGTACTCATTATAAAATCCATAGTAGTACGCTATTCTAAGATTATTCAAATGCCAAATAGGCCAGGATTCAAAGCAGGTTAAAATTGACTTTAATACAAGTTTCTCTTCTTCCATTCCAAGCATTCTAAGAATCATAAGATTTGTGGATTTTTTAAACTCCTCTAAAAGAATCTGATTTTCAATCAGTTGAGTTTTGGCTGGAAATCCTCTCAGTATTGGAGATAAAAGAAGGTAATGTAATTTATTAGAAATATAGGAATTCCGTAATGTTATTTTCTCCATCTCAATTTGGTTTTTAAGATTCAACACACTGACTCTTTCTTGATAAAACATATCATTAAATTCAGTAATCAAAGAATTCGCCCAACTCATTCCTGGATAACTAGATTCTTCAGAGTTTAAATTTACATTTGAATGCAAATGAGAATTCAATAAAACTACATCGAGAAGTCCAGTAAGATATGCTTTTGCGTATGTAGAAACTCCAGGTGCCATTTCACCAGAAATTACTTGAGGAAAAGGAAGTGGTGTAGTACGATCTAATCCATCTAACATTGTCTTTTTCCAAAATTCTTTCTCTTTTTTAATTAAAATCAAAACTGAAGTTTTATCTCCCTGTAACTCCATTTGTTTTTTTTTCTTTTGAAGATTAGCACAACTATCCCAATCCATATATGTTTTAGAAATATAATAATTAGTTATTTGTCTATACAGTGAAAATTCAGGATAACTACATTTTGCTTTAAAATAAACTTCTTCTTCTTTTTCTTTTCGAATAAGGGACGACATGATAATTTCATCATTTTTTTTATAGTCAGCATACTTTTCCTCTCTCTCACTCTGCCTATAAAATACTAAAGGAAGCCTATGCTTACTGTAGAACTCACCTTCTCTTAGAGATATTAAAAAACTCGAATAAAATGAGTCGTGGGGTTTATCTTCTATATCTATAGATTTTAAGTCTACAATCCCAATTCCCATAATAAGAAATAAATAAATAATATACTTACTCATATAATAACTACTCCAACTCCCTGAGTTTATACTGAATTAATTCTTCAGATTCTGTGCTTTCTAGAATTCTTTCAACTTTTTCTCGTTTTTTTTCTAAATTAACAATTGGATCTTTTTTTTGAAGATACCTATGAATTATAATTTTTAATTGTTCCGAATTTAAAGCAGAAATATATTTCTCCAGTCTAGATTTAGAGTCATTAGGAAAATTGTAAGCATTCCCAATATCAACACCATCTTCATTTTTTGTAGTCTTTATTTCTATACTATCATCACTATATCTAATTTTTTTAACTTTATGAGAAAATTGATTTCGAGTGTTTTCTTTGGAAAAGATTTTCTTAATAGGAATATTTTTAGGATCTATAGAATGAACCTGCAGTTTTGAATCTTCCTTTATCTCCTTGGTTGTTTGAACCTTAACATCCTCTTGCAAATGAGATGTAAGCTCTGTAACATCATAGAAGTTTAATTTTAATAAATATAGCGAGAAAAGAAGAGTTAACAGAATTCCAAAAGGAAATACTATTTTTTTTCCCTCATATAGCTTTCTCTGCTTTGGAATCCCAAAGTGAACAAACTGAAATGCAGCTGGGTATCCTATTCCATGTCGTGATTGTAGTACATCTCTTACTTTTTGGGATGATAGAGAGGCAGATCCTGATTTCAAATACCAATGCCAAAATATAGTGCCTGCTTCCCTAGAAATATCATTTCTTACAGGTCCCAAAAAACCAACACATTCTCTAACGCCTGCCTCTAAGAATCCACGTGCAAGTCCAATTGCAGAGGAACATGAATTTAGTGATACTAAATCTATATTAGATAAATTTAGAGAAGATATATCTGAAATTCCTAAATGAGATTCATCAATAAACCATAATCCATCTTCAAAACTATGGCCTGAATAGTGTACTACTTTAGCACTAGTAATTTTTTCTATGAATCTGGCTCTCGTGCAGCTTGCTCCAATCAACTCTCTGTAAGATATTTTTTTTAAATCCCAGAATTCAGTAATTTCAATTCTTTCTCTATTCAGCTCTTCTAATAATTTTTCTGCATCATAATGATTTTCTATAAATAATAAATCCTCCCCTACTTTATCTGAGGGTGGTACTTGTGTAGAACGTATATTTCTATAAAATATTTGTTTTGGACTGTCTTTTAAAATCTCTACAGGAAGTTCCATAAATTCCTTATCTAAGATCCAAACTGTTTCATGTGAAAAAGGAATAGAAATATTTCCAAAGAGAATAGAACTTAGAGATTTAGAAAACTCATTAAACCGATCCAAATAATTTATGTCTTTTTCAGGAAGTGCATAAGAGAGTGCATCAATTTGTTTCAGCCAATTTTGCCAACTTTCAATATAATCTAAAATGATAGAAGTAGATACTTTGTGAATAGATTCAACCGGGGAAGCTTTGCTTATAGTGTGGAAAAATATTTCTGCTTTTTGCTCTCTCGCAAGAACCCGAATTGTTTCCAAGGTGGCACCTAAACTTCAGTATGAAATTTAATACCTACCGAGAAAAGAGATTTTTTATTTTTAATGAATTCAACTTCTACATCAGATGGTGAGGGAATTGGGGTTTCAAATGATTTACTCTTTAATGTACTCTTTATTGTTTCGGCTTTTGAATGATTGATAGAAAGAATAGCACTCATCTCTGAATCAGGGTCTAAATTCAAAGAAAGAAATACGCTTTTTTTATCTATAGATGGAGTGAATATAAATGTTATGATTACTCCATCAAACTCTCTTGATATACTGACAGGTCCCGGTTTACTTCCTCGATATGCAAATTCAGCCATAATCCCCTGATAGTTCAATTCTTCTTGGTCCGATGAACTTATAATTATTTGATCTTTTAAGAACCGAACAATCAGCTGTATATGATTTATCTTTTCAGTTTTAGTCACAAGGTTCAAAAGAGTATCTCTTTCAGTCTTTTGTATATCACGACCCTTCTTCATTAAATAAAGAGCTTCTTGGAGAGATACATACATCATAAAATCCTCTTTAGAATTTTTGATCCTCTCTTTGATTTCAGCAGCCTCAATGACAGTCAACTCCCCTTGAATATAGCGAATCATAATTTCTTCTAGATTATTTTTCGGTTCCATTCTATTAGTGTCCATTTGAGTTAGATTTTATTTCCAATTTCTCATTTTTTTTTAATTTTTCAATCGATCTTTTTATTCTAGTGAGCACTGTGTTCAATGGCAATTTTAGTATTTCCGCAATTTCTCTAGCCTTATAACCATTTAATTTCAAAACCATTACTTCTCGAAACCCCATTTTTAATTCCATAATTTTTTCTAAGAGTTGTTCACGCTCTTCATCATTTTCTGGAGTACCAATGGATTTAGGATCTACTATTGAATCTGTATTTACCTCTGTAGGGACAATATGACTCTTTTTTTGTGATAATTTTTTATTTTCCTCTTTTATGACATTTCTACAGACCTCTTTCAAATAGAGGAGAAATGCACCATAAGATGAGCCATTGAATTTTTTTAATACTCTATAATCATTTTCGATTAACCTGAGGTAAATAGTTTGTACTGCATCCTCCATGGAATCATGTGACTTATGGAAGGCGATCCCTGTAACTAACCTATGAAATTTTTGAAAGAAGAGATCCCATGATTCTTTTTTGCCATTTACACATCCTGATATGAGGTCAGAAATTAAAAATTCTTCTTTCTGTATTGAAAATTTCATATTCGTAAACTTATAACCCAATACTTTTCTATCAATCATTTAACTTAACAAATTTTAAAATATGACTTATATTCTATTATCCTAGCAGAGATAAATTCTCACCAAATGAGATTAGAAAGAGTTCAGAAAGTGTTTACAAAACTGATTGAAAGTTACAGAGTGCTTAGTATGAAACTATCTATTGGAAATATTCCGCAAACTCTTACAGAAGAAGATATCCAAAAACTATTCACAGAATTTGGTAAAGTCGAAAGTGTTTCAATTAAACGTGATAAAAAAACAGGCACTTCATTGGGCTATGGATCTGTTGAAATAGCTGATGAATCCGCAGGTAAAGCAGTGGAAGCCCTTCATGGCAAAGAAATGGAAGGCAAAAAAATTGCAGTTGTAGATGCAAGCAAACTCCCTGGAAGCCAAGAATCTGATAAATTGAAGGATAAGTCCACTTTGAATCAAAAAGTTAATCCTAGGTCATCTGGTGGTGGTTTTACAGGAGGGGCGGTGAGAAGATCCGGTGGTGGGGGAAGAGGAAAATAAATGGGAAAAATTTTACAGGATGTTAAAGCTAATCACAAAAAAATATTTCTACAATTCGGTGGTCAGGGTGCACCTTATTTAAAAGAAATTACAAAGCTCTACAAAGAAGAACCTCTTTTAAAAGAGTATTTCGAAACTATATTTTCAACGATTTCACATCTAGAGTCAATATTCCAAAAATCAGACTCTAGATATGCTTTAGGGTATGATATAAAAGCATGGATGGAATCTCCAGAATCTGCACCCCCAGAAGATTATCTAATTAGGGGAAGTGTTTCCGTTCCCATGATTTTTTTAACTCAACTTGGTCATTACCATCTGATGACTCTCAAAGGATATCCTACAAATGAGCTGATTTCTGTAGCATCTGGTACTACAGGACACAGCCAAGGCATTTTAGCAGCTACTTTTGCATCTCTTGGATTTGATGGTAAGGAATTTTATAGTCATTTAAAAGAATATATTAAATTTGTATTCTATCTTGCTTACTATGCTCAAGGTGCATTTTTAGAGTTTGAAATCCCTGCGGATGTAGCTCAGGGGAATCTTACAAATGGAGATAAAAATCCAGCTCCCATGGTCGCAATCATAGGTTATAACAAAGATGAATTGGAAGATAGAGTGGGTAGAGCTAATAAAGACTTAGGACTAACAGGTACAGAAATGGTGCATGTGAGTCTTTACAACACTCCCGATTCCATGATAGTATCTGGGCATCCCTCATCACTCTTAAAGTTTCGTAGTAAATATAAGTCTGAAATGGATGAATCAAAGAAAAAATTTGTGTATCTACGTACTACAGCACCTTTTCATTGTCCTGCTATGAACAATTCTTGGGCTGGATTTGAAAAAGATTTTAAAGATGGAAAATTTGTATTTCCTTACAAAAATTCTGATTTAAAAATACCTTTGTACTCCATTTTTGATGGAGAAGATATTCGTACTAAAACTGTACCTTTGGTAGAAGTTTTATTCAAAGACATAGTGATTCGCCCTCTCTATTGGGATAAAGCTGTTGGTACTTTATTTACAGAAACCTCAATAGGGTATTGTTTAGACTTTGGTCCCAGCGTAGTTTCTTCAAAACTAACTGGTGGACAACTGACTCCAAGGGGTATTACAATTCCTGTACTATGCCTAGCGAATCCTAAAGATTTAAAACAAATTTTTGGAGAATAAAATGTCTATACAAGGACAAATTGCAGAACTCATAGGTGCAGAAAATATAATTTCCCGAACAGACGGTAAGATGGATGAACTCACATTCAATTCTTATGGTGTGGACAGAACAAAACTTCATCAGGCTAACTATGATTATCTGGTCTTTCCTAGAAGCACATTAGATGTATCTAAAATTGTGAAGTATGCGTACGACAATAATATTGCGATTGTGCCATCAGGCGGAAGAACAGGTTATGCAGGTGGGGCAATTGCAAAGGATAAAGAAATTGTTGTATCACTCTCTAAAATGGATAAAACCATTGATTTTGATGCATTTTTAGGCTCGTTAACTGTAGAAGCTGGGATGATTACACAAAATGTTCATAGAGAAGCAGAAGAACATGGGTATATATTTCCAGTAGATTTTGCAGCAACGGGTTCATCTCATATTGGTGGAAATATCGCCACCAATGCTGGTGGAGTTCGTGTAGTACGTTATGGTTTAATTCGCAACTGGGTTTTAGGTATGAAAGTTGTAGTTGGAACTGGTGAAATATTAGATTTCAATGGAAATATTTTAAAAAATAATACAGGTTATGATTTAAAGCATTTATTTATGGGATCTGAAGGTACATTAGGTATCATAACAGAAGTTACTTTAAAATTAACGAATATACCTAAAGATTCAAATGTAGTACTCTTTGCAACAGATGATTTTTCAAAAATTTTAGAAGTATTTAAGATATGTAGCAAGTCTCCCCTTCCAATGATGGCATACGAATTTTTTACTGATCGATGTCTTAATAAAGTGATACATCATTTGAGTGTTCACTCCCCCTTTGAAAATAAGCATTCTTATTATATTTTAGTTGAGTTTGAAATGAGAGAAGATAAGGACAGTGACTACCTTGATAGTCTTTTAAATGAAATTTTTGAGAAGGATTTAATTTCTGACGGAAGTATAGCACAAAATTCCACTCAGAAAAAAACATTTTGGAAATACAGAGAAGGAATAAGTGAAAGCCTCTCCATTCTTCACACCGTACATAAGAATGACATATCCCTTCCCCTTCGGGAAATGAAAGTGTTTATAGAGTCAATGGAAGAGCTAATCCAAAATAAGTACCCTGGATTTGAAATAGCGCTGTTTGGACATATTGGAGATGGGAATCTTCATTTGAATATTCTAAAACCCTCTGAAATGAATGATGAAATATTTTTTAAGTCCTGTAAAAAAGTTGATCCAGAAATGTTTGCACTCATCCAGAAACATGGTGGTTCCATCAGTGCAGAGCATGGGATAGGGCTTCTTAAAAAAGATTTTTTAGGATTTTCTAGATCACCAAGCGAAATAGAGTATATGAAACAAATTAAAAAAGTTTTCGACCCTAAAGGAATTTTTAATCCAGGTAAACTATTTTAAATCTAATTTTTCAAGTCCCTCCCAATCTGGCGGGACTCCATATTTTTCAAAGTGTTCCGACCGTTTTAAATAAATCTCCACAGCAGAATCCTTTGGATCAATCTCTAAAATTTCTTTGAATAAACCAAGTGCTTTTGAGAATTCTTTATCTTTATACAGATTTACCGCTTGTTCTAGTTTTGATTTTGTACTCATCTTGAGATCTATGATTCTTTTCGAATTCCCATTCAAAATTTCATAAATCTTAATACCTTTTACCTTCCCTTTAACGGCTACATAATCTACCAAACGAATATGGTACTTTTCTTTATCTATTCTATCATAAACAGATTCACTAATCAAAAGAGAAGCAGAATATAGTTTAGTAAGACTCTCAATTCTAGATGCTAAATTCACTGCATCTGATATAACTGTACAATTAAATCTTTTATGCTCCCCAATAACCCCAAGCATAATATTCCCTGTATGTATGCCTATTCCTGAGCTTATTCGCTGCCTACCTTTTTCTTTTCGTTTTTCGTTATAGGTATGAAGATTATCAAGCATCTCTATTGCAGAATCAATTGCATCTTCTGGCTTATTTGGGAATAAAGCCATGATTGCATCACCAATATATTTATCTATAAATCCATTATGATTTCGTATTGCAGGACCACAATAACTGAGATATGCATTTATAAAATCAAAGTTTTCTTTTGGAGTCATTGTTTCAGATAGATTAGTAAAAGAACGAATATCTGAAAATAAAATGCTCATTTCTTTTTCAATTGAATCACCCAATTTTATAGAGTTATAGTTAGACTCATCATAGTTTAGTAATTTTAAAAATTCAACAGGCACATATTTATAAAATATTTCTGAATTTTGATAGATAAGCATACTCTTTTGATTTAGCTCTAATTCATTAAAAAAACTCTTTACTGCTTGTGTTACAGTTAAAATTAAATCTTGTGTATCCCATGGTTTTGCTATGTAACGATATAATTTAGCCTTATTGACAATATTGCCTACCGCTTCAGCATTTGCCTGCCCCGTGAGTAATATTTTTAAAGTAGTTGGAAGTTTTTGATGAATTTTTATTAGAAACTCATCTCCCTTCATACCTGGCATGATTTGGTCTGATATGATAAGAGGAACTTCTATTCCATCTTCTATAAATTCTTCCAGTATTTCCATTCCCATTTCTGCGGATTCGGCAATTTCTACGTTGTACTCTGCAGAAAACACTCTCTTCATTTGCTCACGTAAACTTTCTAATAAAGTCACTTCATCATCTACACATAAAATACTAGGTTTGGGCATCAGGTTAAACCTCTTTTTACAGCATCTATTAACTCTAATTCATCCCATGGTTTGTGAATGAGTTTATAAAAATTGATATTCGCTTCTGCACGCTGAATGGCTTCTGGATCTGCCTGTCCTGTGAGAAGGATTTTTTGGATGGTGGGATATTTTGAATGCAACTGGATTAGAAACTCATCTCCCTTGATTCCTGGCATTAACCAATCGGATACAATAACAACAAGAGATACGCCCTCATTCTCTAGATCTTCTATAACTTCCAATGCTTCATTTGCACTCTCAGCACATTCCAAAAAATGGGAGTCTTTAAAGTGTTTTCTAAGCTGATCTCGAAGGCTGTCTAAAACTATTTTTTCATCATCTACACAAAGAATTGCTTTATTTTTCACTTTCTAACCCTAAACTTTAAATAAAATAATCATTAGCACATTACGGCAGTAAAAGATGTTAGATTACATTTGAAAGAATGCATTTACTTCACTTCCTTAAATGGTACAATAAAATACTATAGAGTTCTAAGGAATTACTGTTTGTAACCATCGGAACTCATTAGAGCCAATATGCAAAAGGAAGCAATAACTTTTTAAAAAGTATTTAATTTTAGTTCCTTTATTCTCTTAAAATTATAGATCATTAGAGAATATTAAAATCCCAAGGTTACTTCTTCAAAAAACCCTCAGGAGTCCATATATACTCCATTTGGGAGTATTCATGTTTTGATTCATTGTCAAGATCATAGGTATGTATATGAAGTATTACTTTATTTGGTTCCCCTCCTGGATTAAGTCCCCTAGCAATGTCTCCTGGAAAAATTGGGAGAGTTTCCAAACAAGTTGGAGGATCACATGCTTTTTCAGTGTAATTAAATGCAAATTTTAAGGTATTATCCTTATCTAAAAAATAAATATCAACTTTGGGCGAAGAGGTATCACTTTCAGAATCTTCTAAATAAAAAATAGCGAAGAGAGACATTTTTGGATCAAAAAGATCTCCAGGTAAAATTTTAATTGAAAAATTAGAAACTGAGGTTGTTTTTCTTTCGTACTCTGAAATAACTTTACCATTTTTAATAATTTTGATCCAAAAAAGCTCTTTTTCTTTAGAAACATTTTTTATGAGTAAAATTTCTTTTTCACCATCTCTATTGAAGTCTTGCTCAAACACATAATCCGCTAAGGATCCCCCCCATATATATCCTGTCTTAGATGCATTCTGGATTTGGTAAAAATAATCACTAATCCCCTCAATCGTATGGAGTTCATCTACCTTCTTGAGAATTTTTAAAGAAGATCCAGATGAGATTTGAGAAATTACCTTCGCTTTTGAATCAGGCTTCTCTCTAACACTCACTTTATCCCCAAATATCCTTTGTATACCTGATCTCTTAGGAGGGTCTATACTCTGCCCAAATAGAGAAAGAATTCCACATAAGAAGGCTATTCGAATTGCATTTTTTTTCATTTGACTACTTGATTTTATAAATTTGAACAAAATCAACTGACTTAGCGGTACCACCTGGAGTACCTGACAAAATTACAATAGAATCCCCAGTAGTTAGAAGATTTAATTCTTTTACCTTTTCATTCATGTAATTGACCATATCAGAAAACTTATCCATAATAGGTATGACAAAGGGATATACCCCACGATGAAGATTCATTTTACGAGATGTCATAAGAAATGGGGTAAATGCATAGATAGGAACGTCTGGGCGAAACTGTGATGCAATTCGTGCAGAAAGTCCACTTCTTGTAAAGTTAACAATTGCTTTTGCTTTGATTTGCCTTGAAATTTGTTCTGTTGCAAAACCCAATGCGGATCTTTCATTGAACTCTAATGCTTTTTGAGCACGTCTATGAACCTCTAAAGAAGATGCAATGCTCTCTTCTGCCTCAGTTATAATTTTAGCCATGATAGAAACAGATTCTAATGGATATGATCCACTTGCTGACTCTGCAGAAAGCATCACAGCATCTGTTCCATCTAATACTGCATTTGCAACATCACTGGCTTCAGCTCTTGTAGGTCGTGGATTATCAATCATTGACTCCAACATTTGAGTGGCTGTGATCACTGGCTTGCCAATAAAATTCATTTTACGGATTAGATTTTTCTGAATGATAGGAACTTTTTCAGTGTCCATTTCAACGCCCAAGTCACCCCTAGCAATCATAATCCCATCAGCAACATCTATGATCTCATCAATATTTGCAATAGCTTCGGGCCTTTCTATTTTAGCTATTAAGTTACAAAAAGAGTCTTTTAAATAACTTTTCGCAAATTGTAAATCCTCTGCTCTCCTTACAAAACTCAATGCTATAAAATCGACACCTAGTGATACCGCAAATTTTAAATCTTCAATATCTTTATCTGATAATGCCGGTGCACTTACAGGAGAACCAGGTAGATTGATCCCTTTTTTATCTTTGATTTTTCCACCAACTAAAGTTTCTAATAATAACTTATCTGCTCTCTTTTCTTTTACAATAAAAACTATTTTCCCATCATCTATAAGAACCTTATGACCTACCTCTACATCCTGAATGATGTTAGTATAAACGGTACTAATTTCTTCTTTTGTACCTAAAAAATCTGGTTGAATATTTAAAAGGATTGTATCACCTTTAACCACATCAAATGGTCCATCTTTTAAAATTCCTGTACGTATTTTAGGTCCTTGCAAATCTGCCAAAATACCAATTGGTCTTCCTGCTCGTTGCTCACAGATTCTAATTGCTTCAAATACCTTTTTATGTTCAGAATGAGTAGAGTGTGAAAAATTCATTCGAGCAATATCCATTCCTGCATCTATTAATTTAGTTATCATTTCTTCTGTGTTTGATGCAGGTCCTATAGTACAAACAATTTTGGTTTTTTTATTCAGGAAGTTCTTATTCATATTCTAAAGAGTAAGATGTAACTTATTTTTTTCAAGTAAAATTATTTTAATCGAAAAAGCCTCTTTGCTTCCTCTTTTAAGGATTCGGTAGAGATATTTCCTGGAAATCTAGATAGAATTTGAAAATTCTTATCTACAAAAATAATTTGATTTGTATGATCAAAAAAATATGAATTTTGAGTATAATCCTTTCTAATTGATGTTATTCCAAATTCTTCCCCTATCTTTTGGATATTATTTCCACTCCCTGTAAGTGCTATTAAGTTTAGATTTGGATTTGAATTGATAAATCTTCTTAATTTTTGTGGATCATCTCTGGGTGGATCTAAACTAATGAATATTCCATAAATATTATATTCTTTTAATTCAATCAACGCTTTAGATAGAATGGACAGAGCAATTGGACATTTATCAGGACAGTTAGAAAATCCAAAGTAAAGAATCATATTTTTACTTTCCATATCTTTAAATGTAAATAATCTTCCCTGATGGTCTGTGAATTCTAAAATAGTTACTGAATCTAATGAAGTTTTTTTACTACAGTTAAAAATTACCGAAACTTGAAGTATTAGAAATAATAATATTATATAATTACTTATATTATACACCAACAATCCAGCCCATTGCTCCTCGTTCAGCCATTTTAGACTGATGAGGATGAAACATATATCTACCCTTTTTTTCTAAAGTAAACTCTAGGATTACCCTTTCCGTAGCACCTAGAGATACAACATCTGAATGACCGTCAGGAATAGTTGTATGACCAGATTTATAAATATCAAATGTTCTCCCATGTAAATGAAAGGTCATTAAACTGTCGTACTCAGCCATGTTAACAACATATAGACGAATTCTTTCACCAACTGGAACTTTAATTGGGTATCTTTCATAAAATCCTGCCAATCCATTCCAAGTAAAAATATCATTTTTTGATTTATCCTGTAGATCCCAACCTGAAAAAATCAAAACATACTCATGTGCAGGTTTACGTGGCACAATAGGATCTACTATCATGACACCATACAATCCTTTAGTAATATGCTTTGCAATGGGAGGGATATGACAGTGATATGGATGAACTCCTGGGGGATCACATTCCAATGTATATTCAAATTCACCTAAGGATGGAATCCCTTCCCAACCATCCATGATTGGGTCATGATTACCATGAAAATGAATTGAATGGAGATCATTTGTTTTATTAATATACTTAATTTTAATTTTATCTTTGTAATTAAATCGAAGTATAGGTGCAGGTACTATTCCATTGTATGTCCATGCTTCGGTTGTTATATTATGTGCAATACTTAAGTTTAATATATAACCAGTTAGTGTTAGACTATGCTCTTTAGATTCGGATGACTTATAGTTTGGTGGAAAATAAAACCTTCTACCATAGTCTTCTTTGACATATAAAGGTGAATGTATCATACCTCCATATGGATTTGCTGATAAATTATATCCAGGTCTACCTTCACTTAAGAGAGCTGCCTGTAAAACTGGATCACTCTGTAAATTACCACAAGATTCCACATCTGATAAAGGGTTTTTTTTATTTATTAGATATGAGCCCCCAAGAAAAGATCCTCCCAATCCAAGCCATTGGAGAAAACTTTTTCTATCCATTTAAGTAGAAGTTAGAGTAGAGTATACGGCAAAAAGTATTACCAAAATCATTCCAGGTATAGTTAAAAGCATTCTTGAATAAGTTGAAAATTTAGATTTCCCAACTAAGAAATATAATAAGCTTCCTAACCAGGGAACTAAGATAATAAAAAAAGTCCATACTGCTCCATTTACTTTACTTAAATCTTCTCTCTTGCCTAGATCATAAATAGATAAGGGTGTCCAGAGAATATAAAGTATAATTGGTAAATAGTACGAATAGAAGGAAAGTACATAAAATAAAATACCTGGTGATTTAATTGTTTCCATAGTTTACCTCAACTACTGTGCAGGGAGTCCCCCAATAACAATGCCTAAAATAGAATAGATTAATAAGCCTAAGAAAAGTAGGATACCTCCATATATCTGTGTATACCTAACATTTTTAGAAAGACTTGAGTACTTCAAATTGTAGTACGCTGAGCCTAGATATGGGATTAATAGAATAACAAAAATCCAAATTTTATTGGATGTTTTACTAATACTCTTATTAAAAAATATATCTAAAATCGATGTACCTGCCCATGCTGCATACAATCCGATTGGTAAGAGATAGCCTAGAATATGAAAGAGTATAGTTTTTATAGTAGCTGGATATTGTGGCCGAAGTGGACTTGAATAGGTTTTAGAAGAGGCGAGGTACGTATCTAAAATAGGCTTTGCATCTAGAGGATAATCAGCTTCATCAATGTACTTTCTAGACTTTTCAAACATCCCAACTGCAGGCTCAATTCTTTTCAAAATCTCTAGGGGCATAGTGTTTTGTTCAGAGGGCTTTGGTTGGTTTTTATATGATACTTTTTCAAAATCACCCATATTTACCTGTACAAATAAAGAAAGTAAACCAATTGTGGAAGAAAGATCCGCTGTGTATGGGAATCGAAACCCATCGCATCCCTGTAGTTCTTCTAATAAAACTGGAGATGAATAGTTATATATATTTTCCTCAAAACAGTTACCATAACTCACAGGACCTCCCAATGCAATATCACCTCTTCCAGACCCAAAAACAATATTATTTTTAACAATATTATTATTTCCTAGCCATAGTCGTTCATCTAGATTTGGTACTACACTAATACCATAATTCTTATGATTTAGTACAATATTTTTTTCTATTCTATTACGGATTCCTCCCAAAATAGCAATACCATTCCCAATGGAAGGAAACTCTAACTTATGGCTGGGGGCATTCATATTGTTATTATTATATACCAAATTATAAAGAATAGTAGTTTCTCTCTCCGGAGGAAGAAGTTCTCTATCCAATGAATTTGGACCTATGCCTAAAAAATTATTTCTCCATATTGAGCTTAGAATGAATAAGTTTCCACCCGAGTTTGTTCCTGAATAACCTAATGCATTGTTTTCACTGATTACATTATATATTATAGCATCACAAGGGTAACACTGACCTATATATATACCTGAATCAGGAGAGCCTGATGCATATGAATTTTCAATAAGGCCATCTACAGAATCAAATGCATACATTCCATAATCTCCATTATTATGAGCAGTAATATAATTTCCATGATACCCCTTCACTCCAGTCCAATACACTCCATTGAGAGTATAATTTCGAAATGTCATATTTTCAACAGATACTGCATCTGCTCCTAAAACCATTATTCCATTGGCTCTTATAAATTCACCATCTAAGATTGTCTTATTTCTATCTACACCCCTTAGGATAAGTGAAGGAGTTGTTACTGTTACATCCTCTTTAAAAATTCCTTCAGACACTAAAATTAAATCCCCAGGAAATGCAGAGTCTACAGCATTTTGAATGGTGGGATATTCAGATGGAACTTTTCTTGTCTTACCAGTCCATTGACTTACAACATCTTTTTTGACAGCTTGTGATTCAGTTAGTATTACATTTCCTGAAAGGATATGTCCTACCATACCTACCTTACCATCTGAAGAAGCATGAAATGAACAATAGTATGGAAAATCGCCCTCTTCAGGATATGTCACATCTGCATGAGCTCCATGTGGAACAACTATGTTCCCATACGATTTTTCAGTACTCCAGCTTTTATCCACAGAAATAGCATTGTGAGGATTCCCACCTATATTTACAAATCTAACCTTACCTCCCACAGGTGTAGAAGCAATGGGAGGTATGAATACATTATCGAACATCTTAACATGCAAAAATCCTTCTTCTGACCCTGTCCCATCCCCACCACATCCTATAAGGACTAGGATAAAGAAAAAGTGAGTAAAAAACTTTTTAAATATTGAAGTAATGTCCCATTTCATAAAATAAAATTATTTATATTTCAACCAATTCATTTAAGCGATTAGAATATATTGAAAGATCTGCATTTTTAGGATCTATCTCAGTGATTCGATTTAAAATCCCTGCTGTTTGTTTCTTATTTTTAATCTTATGATATACATTAAAAAGTAGCTTCAAAGTTTTAACATCATTAGGATCTCTTAATCTGAGTTTTTCTCCAAAGCTAATTGCGATTTCGTTTTCACCAGCATTGAAGTATGATTCACCTGTAAAATAAAGCATATCTGTATCTCCTGGAATATATTGAGTATACTTCTCTCCTGCACGAGCAGAATCTATGTAATTTTTTGACTCCCACTCAAGCCTAGCGAGCACTTTTAAACCATCTGGTAGGACACCTTCTTTCTCAAATAAATTATTGAGAATTCCTCTTGCCTCAGTCAATTTATTTTTATCAATTTGTTCATTTGCAAATTTTAAGTTTTTGTCGTACTCGTAGTTGGGAGAAGGGAGCTTAACTCCAGTAAACTCTATTCTTATCAACGATAGATCATCATATAAATCCCCTTTAGAGAGTACTGAATCTACTGTTGGCTGCATTTGCCCCTTACCAATAATAACATGCTGTAAAAACAGTTCATGATCTTCATTTATAAATTTATTACCTGTTGGATCTGTTATCACAATATCATCTCTTCCATCGGAACCACCAAAAAGTACATCCCCAGGCATCAACTGAAATGTTCTTATAAAGAGCTGCCCCTCTTCTCCAATACTTCCGAGTTTTCTAAAATCCAAATCATTATTCAAAAACTCTGTTTTTTCATCTCTATAGAGTACAATCCATGGATGCTCTGCATTCATGTGATACATAAACCCATTTTCTTCATCAATCAATCCCATCACTAAGGATACGAGCATACTACCATCGAAACTTTCAAAAATTTTATGAAGTTCTACAAATGTATTTTTTAACCATCTTTCTGGAGATTGGTTAGAAATTAGAGCGCTTAATTTAGTCCTTTCAATGATAGATTGGAATAAAGATCCTAATACTAATGCACCTCCAGCCCCTTGGATAGACTTTCCCATAGCATCGGAATTCATAAAAAGTATGTATTTTCTACCTTGTAATTCAATATTATGTGCTGTAGAGAGATCTCCTCCAATTTCATGGTGCTTATTTTTAAATTCAAATTTTTTCTTTTGTTTAGTTAAAAACTCGATATGCACTGTATCACTTTGTACAAAGTTTCTACCTAATGGTTTAATTAGAAGAGATGTTAAGAAATAATCACCATCCTGTTGAACCTTTAATTCATTCACTTTTTTTAGTGATTCAGTAAGCTCTTTCGTTCTCTCTTCTACCTTTTTTTCTAGGTTAGCATTCAACTCTTCTGTACTATTATGCAGCTCTACAAACTTTTCTGCTAATAAAACAATAAAAGTCATAATAAACGTGAAGAATGTATATTTAGTAAATGAGAGCCCACTATTAAAAATAGCAGAATCCAATATATCATAAATAGCCGATGATAAAGTTAGTACAAAAGCAAAAAAGACTCTCTTGGCAGCAGGAATTTTATCTCGAATAGCCTTAAATAAAATAATAAACATATTCGGTGCCATAAAAAATAGTGCACTTAGTTGCCATACTCTCAGAAGATATTCTGATATATACATAGGTGTGATAAATGTTGGAAGAGCGAGTGCTGAGGTGAAGTACAAATAGTATATTGATTTTTTTGATATTTTACTAAAAAATAGTACATCTTGAAACATTAAAATGATAGCTGTCATGGGATATAAGAAAATAAGTTCAATCCTCTGGATAATTTCTGTGTCCCATGTTTTGTTTTCAAAGATTATACTGGTTCTGGTGTAGAGATAAACTGATAGAAAGGAAGTAACCAGACCCATAAATAAATTTACTCCTTCTTTAGGTCTTTTGATATATAAAAATATATGATAAATTCCAAAGACTAAATAAATTCCAATGAGTACTAGTGTAGAAAAATCTCTACCTGCGTACTGCAAATCCTCATGGATCCCAAATTCATATCCAAATTTAAGATAAAATCCTGTATGATCAAACTTTGGATGACCTTGTAGTTTAACTACAAGAATATTAGCTTTATCTTTTAGAAACTCTTCCGGTACTTCAAAAGATTGCCCGCGAACAGTTCTATGGAAATCAACCTTTTTGTCTTCTATTACTTTCCCATCACTTGCTATAAGATTCCCATTAACGTATATTTCAAATACTTCACCTATTTCACCAAATGAAATACCTTTGATTTTTTTCTGAGCTTTTAAGGCTTCAGGATAGTCAAATGATGTGACCATCGAGTATGTTTTAAGGTTACCATCTGCGGTATAGTATTTATTCATCCATACAGGGAATTCATTCACTTCTTTCCAGATCGGGTTATCTGTTTTCCCCACTAAATATTCTGGAGAAAAAGAATCTGTTAGCCACCATGTATGAGGTTTACATCTAGAACCTTCACACTCTTCGGTAAGACTGATTGATTTTAACGTATCTGCATATAAAAAATTAGAAACAGACAGAAGGAAAGAAAGAAGGAGGATAAAAATTTTCATATCTAGAGATCTCCAGTAAGTGAGCCTAAATAAAGGAATCATAAGAATTAAAACTTTTCAAGTAAAAAAAGGAGAAGATTAGATTTATATTTTAAAGCGTACTATTTTTTAGGTGAGCTTCCTTTCTTTTTAAATATATCTCCCAACTTATCTAGTGCCCTTGGATTTATATTTGTATTGACTGCATTTCTATTTTCTTCCTGGATTTCTTGGAGTATCTCAGATCTTTGGATGGAAACAGTTCTTGGAGCTTTGATTCCAAGCTTTACTTGATCCCCTTTTATATCTACAATTACAATCTCAACATCATCTCCAATCATGATTGATTGGTTGAGCCTTCTCGCCAAAACTAGCATTTAAACTGGCTCCGGTGTTTTATTGTTCTCAAGAATCAATTTACGCACGGGATGAGTTTCATCTCTAGAGATAAATTGACCCCCAATCAACTCCTTTGGATTGATTAAAATCGGACCCTGTAAGTTAGCTGTCATAAGATTGGGATCTGTATCCGGAATAGTTACTATCACCATAACCAAGGCATCTTCATTTTTTGTGACCTTGATTGTTTTTAGTTCACTTGGTGGGATAATTGGATGATAAGAAGAAGTAAATAACTCGGGTTGTATTACTATAAATGCTAAATTCTTATCTTCTAAACACTGTAACCATTTAAAAGGACTATCTGGACTTTCCTCGATGAATGCATATCGGGAATATTTTTCAAATCCAAATAATCCATTTGCGAAATGAATTATTTGGCGTTCTTCTATCTCAATTTTTCCAAATGGTTTAGACTCAATTAATAGACTCATTTATTATCTTAAAAAGTCCATGAGTGTAGGTCGAATGATTCTAGATCCAATATTCAATGCATAGTTATGAACACTTTCCAGCCATTTTAAATTCATAATTGCTTCAGGAAGATCTACAGACTCATTTTTAGCTAATAGTTCTGTCATAAAGGTTCTATCAAAGTCCATTCTCTGTGAATGGTGTTCAATACGATTTACCTTTGCTCCAATACCAGAACGATGACGCAAAATATTCTCCAATGCAGAGTCAATGTCAGATAAATCTTTACCAGATATTTTCTCTTGGTCCTTAGAGGTAAGATCATTTTTTAATTGGATCAATACATCAAAAATGGAAAGCCCTGTCACAGTTGCAGTTCTAGAAAAATTTCCAGGAGGCTCTGCAGATGTTGGCTCGATAAGACCAAGATCTTTTAGTACTGTACCGCCCTCAATGTCCTGTAACCACATTTGATGAGGAGTGGTTGTTGTGAGAGAAATATTATTATTTCCCAATCTTGTGGCTTTTACATCGAGTGGTGAACTATTGATTTTATCTATTACATCATCTAATTTATCACCTGCTGCTATGGAAATTTCGACACCATTGATTTTTATTCTTTGGTCTGAAGGGACAGAATAATCTGTCACATCTTTACCAGCTGTAACACTGGTATTTGTTCCCCAAAATACTTTATTTCCAGGAACTGTCACACCTATATATTCACCTCGATCAATTTCTCTGATCTGCTCACCGATATCTCCCCTATACTCTACCCCTGCAATTTGCTCTTGAACATAAATACCTTTAAGCCCTTTTTCTTTAGTCTCTATTGCTTCAAAAGGAGATTTATCAATTGTATGACCACCAAATATATACTTACCAGTTGAATCACGACTATTTGCTATTTCTATTAGAGCTCTTAGGTGTTGGTCAATTTCTTTCCCAATAGCAACTTCGAGTTCAAATCCTTTGTCACCCTGATAGATTCCATTTGCTGCTTGAACTGTTAGCACTCTAACTCTCTGTAGTATATCTGTAGCTGTAGAAAGAGCACCATCTGCTTGGTCTAACCTTGCTTTCCCATCGGATAAGTTTCTTCCAAATTGTTCTAATTCATGAAGACGTGTGCGGAAGTACATCTGGTTAGTAGCAAGTCCTGGGTCATCCGAAGGTTTTCTAATTTTTAATCCCGTACTAATTTGTGTTTGTATTTCATCTAACTCGCCCTGGTGACGATTTAAGTTTTTCACTAGGGAATTGCTTGTCATTTGTCCTGTAATTCTCATATACTAAAGTCTCCTACTTATCTCACCAATCGATTTATAATTACATCTAGCATTTCTGCTTGGAGGTTGATCATCTTTGCCGAAGCATTGTATGCCTGTTGAAATTGAACCATGGAAGCCATTTCTTCGTCAAGCCCTACTCCACTTACAGACTGCCTTAAATTTTCATACTCGGTCATAAGAACATTTCTAGTCTCTGACTCCTGTTTTGCTTCCCGAGACTCTGTCCCCAATTTTGAAATAGAAAATGCATAAAAGGAATTAAAGTTAGAATCATACTCCACCATAGTTGGCTTATCTCTCAGAGCGGATGCAATCAAAAGTGCATTGGCTCCATCTTTGTGCCCATTAGGCGAATTGTAATCCTGAGATCCGCCCAAAGCTTTTCCTCTAGATGCAGCAATGCTCATTTCATTCCCCTGGATTTCATCTGATATTTTTACTCTAGCAGATGGATTGTAGTACGGAGTAAATGCTATGTCTTCAGAACTTGTCTGAAATTTATTAATTTCTCCTGTTTTACGATAATCGAAAGATCCTGACACTCCTGAACCAGAAAGTATTCCAGAAAGACCCACTAGCAACTGACCACTATCTTCTAAATGCTGTATGACGAAGTTCATCTTTGG